>Ga0209542_10009721_pt1 | contig 17563 bp, 11 predicted proteins | sample RifCSPhighO2_01_FD_184028 | JGI IMG/M metagenome (GOLD analysis project Ga0209542, IMG submission 184028) | Soil microbial communities from Rifle, Colorado - Rifle CSP2_plank highO2_0.1 (SPAdes) (version 2) | ecosystem: Environmental > Terrestrial > Deep subsurface > Rock core/Sediment ...
GCGCGGGAACGGGAGTCGGCGCGGACGGAGGGAGCGCCGCGGACGGTTCCGAGTTCGCCCGTCCGGGTGTGCCGTGCGACTCGGCGCTCGTGTGCCAGCCGAGGTCGGCGGAATTGCGCTCCATCGTTCTTTTCTCGCCGTTGTCCCCCGCCGGCCAGCCGAGCGACGCGTCCGCCTCGTCCGCAAGACCGCAATCGGCGTTGAACAGCCGCAACGCCGTTCCTTCGTTCGGCAGGCCGCCTTTGTATACCCGGTCCGCGGCCACATTGAGAACCGTGGAATCGTCCGTGCGTTCCAGAAGAAAATATCCGTCCGCGTGGATAACGTCCTCCTCCCCGAAAACCACCTCCAATCCTTCGCCCGCCTCAAGCCGCCAGCCGCGGAGAGATATCTCCTTGAGGGTCGCGTTCTTGAGTTCCAGCCACTCTGCGGTGGGGTCGCCCACGCCGCCCATCCAGGCGACCTCGTTCAAGATGACCTCGGCGGTCGGCCGTTCGCCCGCGACGCGGACGCAATCCGGGTTCGTTTGGGTTTTGTATTCCGTGCTTTGTGTTTTGTCCGTATTTTGTATCTCACTCGTATTTTGTGCTTCGCCGTTCTTGTCTTGCGTTTCATTTGTGTTTTGTGTTTTGTGATTTGTGTTTTCATCAAGCGGTATCTCCATCAGCGGCTTCCGTTCCGGAGCGGAACCCGTCATATCCCGGAAGGTCTGCGATATCGCGGCGGTCAATTTTTCGGAGGCGAAGCTTCCGAAAGCTTCGGGCCGGCCAGAAATGCCCTCCGAACCTGCCGGAAATAAAAAATCCTCCGCAAGGAGGCCGGTACCGAACGCGAAGACCATGAGCAGAACCGCAATCCACCCCCGCCGGCGGGGAGCGGCGTTCCGCTCACAATCCCCGTGAGGATCGTTCATGGAAATTGCGGTTGAAAGAGACCCTTAAGACCCACAACCGCGGAGCAATTTGATTCCATCATACTCCGCTCCGCCCGCCTGCGCCATACGGGATATCCCCAACCTCCGAAGCGGAAAATTACAAAACACAAATCGCCAAAAACACAAACGTTTGTAGCCGCAGCGGAAACAAACAAAACACAAAGCTCCAAATCACAAATGCAGGTTTATACTTTATCCGTACACAAATGCAGTTTGTATTTTGTGTTCTGTGTTTTGTGTTTTCACCTGGGCGGTGCGGCCGGAGACGAGGAAGGCAGAACCTCGGGAACTTCGGAAGGTCCGGTGGGGACGGGCGGGTTGGGGTCGCGTTCCGTCGATACCTGTCTGCCCTCCTGCTCATCCTGCTCCATAGCCGTAAGACCGGGATCGGAGGAAGTGCTCCCGCCGAGGGCATCCCCTCCTGTCCGGGGAGGGGCGCTTTCCCTGCCGAACCTGAACCAGGCCGCAAGGACCAGCGCGACCAGCACGACCAGAATAAGAACTATGCGATATCTCGAATGTTCGTTCATTTCTCTATGATCTTGAGTATCAGAGTTGCTGCGCGGATCGCCGCAGGATCATTGTACGCTCGGACGCGGCGTTTCAACCGTCACCCGGATCGCCTCCAGCCGGGTTTTGTCGCCGATCGCGCTCTCCGCAGACACAGCCACGAAATCGCCTGTCTTAATGTCCGAGAATCCGATATTGACATCTTTCACGATCACCGGGGTCGGGACAGAGGCCACCGATGTTGCCCGGGCCAAGGATTCCCGGTAGGCCTTCAGGTCCGCCGCCTGCTCTTCCTTCGTTTTAAAACCCTGCTTTAGGAATACCGTCGCCTCGGTTATCGCCACCTTCCTCTCGGTCGTTTCCTGACTGAAGGGGTCTATGGTGCGAATGGTAAGCTCGTTCTGGCCGACGGCCACGACCTCGCCGCCGATCGTCGTCTTCGACTGGCCATCCAGGACCCGCCGAACCTGTTCGTATTTCTGAATTTCGGCGTTCATCGCCCGGCCTTTGTAGCCATAGCCGAAGGCAAAGGCGCCGGCCAGCAAGACGATCCCCGCAGTCCCCAGAATAATATTTTTGTTCATGTTGTTATTTTAGGTTTATCTTTCGCCGCAGAGACTCCCCCACAGCGGAGGGTGGTATGCGAGCTCGCAGTTCGAGCCGGTGTAGGCTTGACAAAAGGGCCCGCCGCCGCCGCCGATCCCGTCGCAGGCGCTTGCGCTGCGATCCTGGCACGCCTGACCACAGCGTGTATTCAGATCGCCGGTGTACCAAGCATCATAACTCTCCCAAATCAAGGTGCAATTCCCCCAGACATTTATTTCATATGAGCCGCCCGGATTGCAGAGATTGCAGGATCCCAGCTGGCTGCTGCCCACACCGCCCGAAACGGCGGTTTTCGCGCTGCTCCACTCGCCCGAGCTGTTGGTCGGGATGAACATGGAAGTGCCGCCGTCATTTTGCACGACATTGCACACGCCGTGTTCGTTGATGAGCTTTTTCCCGCCGTTCGCGTTCACCTGGTAGCCGGTCGCCCCGCGGGAGAAATAATAACCGGCGGCCGCAAAAAAGACCGAGATCGTGAGGATAATGATCGCTTTTTTCATTTTTTGAGCTCTTTAATTTCCGCCCCTAGCCGGTCTATGACGGCCTGCTGGGCCTCGACTTTGGCGTCCAGCTCCTTTATCGATTCTACCATAGGCGCCATCAGGGCGGCACTGTCAACGGTCTTCATCCCTTTGGCGTTCACGGTGACGGCCACCGGCAATACCTTCTCCACCTCCTGGGCGATCAAACCAACGCCTTCCTCCCCAGTTTCCCGCCACTTGAAGGCGTAGCCGTTCAGGCCCCGGATCACGTCCAGGCCCGCGATGGGCTGGAGATCCGTCTTGAGGCGGATATCGGATTGGTAGTAGAAGGCGGTTGCCCAGACCGGGTCGTTGACCTGCACACCGGCGCCGGCATCCCAACTTAGATAGACGTAGTAACCATCCAGAGGGCTCAAAACTATATAACCTCCGTTGCCGCGAATCCAAGGCATCCCGGGACTGGTAGCGGAATCATCCGCCCTCACGTACAACCTGCCGCTCATGTTAATTCCCCCGCCTACGGTCAGACCGCTCGCTATGTACATGCCGGTATTGGTGTATAGCCCATAGCTCGCGTGGGAACCGAGATACCAGGAGGTCTGCCAGCTGCCGCCATCCACGCGGCCGGGGTACATATACGCGCCCGCGTTTTGGACGAAGCCCGCCTGATAGCCCGGCCAGTTCAGGAGATTGTACCCTCCTACCTGGAGGGCCGAGATGTTGCTGTTGCTGTTCGGGTCCATATAGTAGCCCGTGTTGCCCTGGTCATAGAAGATGTTCGCGCGCATGTCATTTGTGATCGAAGTGCTGGCCGGGTCGATGTAATAACCCGTATTATTGGAGTCGTAGAAAAGGGGAGCGCGCATATCGTCCCTGGCCCGGATGCTACCGGATACGGCGGCAAGGAAAGCGCCGTTCTCCATCACGAGCAAGCCGTGAGTGTTCAGATTTGCCGCCACTCCCCCGGCGTTGGGATGGGACCAGGCCAAGCCGTACAGAGTTCCGGTGGTTGTCCCGTCCGCCGCGAGCTTGTACGCGTCGCCCATGGCGAACACGCCCTGGTAGCGGGTGGAGGCATACACGCCCACTATGCCTAAGCCGTAGTTATTATCGATATACACGTTGCCGTAGCTTCGGAGGAGATCTGCGTTTACCGTGCCCATGCGGGAGGTGCTCGCCGGGTCCGAATAGTAACCGGTGTTATCCCGGTCGTAAACGATGCTCGCGCGGAAGTCATTCACGTACGAGGTGCTCGCCGGGTCCACGTAATAGCTCTCATTGCCCCAGTCCACGAATCTTTCGTACGTGAAGTATCGGGAGGAGCTGAAATGTCCCGCATAAACACCGCCGATGTCGAAATAAATATATGTGCCGTTGGTTTTGAGCACCGGGTAGCCAGTAGAAGGATAGCCGGTCAAACAGCCGTTGGACGCGCAGAGGGCAAGATAGCCGCTGCCCCCGCTCGCGTTCGCGCGGACCTCCGGATCGGCATACAGGCCGCCCACGGCCCTGAAACTCGTATTCGTCTGCAAGCCCCAGCTTGCGTTCGAGGCCAGATACCAGCTCTTTTGGTAGTCCCCGGCATCGGTACGCCCTGGGTAGATATAGCGAGTGGAAGCCATGGTCAGATCGCCGCCGGTGAAGCGGATGTCGCCTGAACGGTAGTAGTTCAATTCCAAGGGATCGCCCGCGGAACCGGTGTTCACGGTGTCTAGATAAATGCTTGCATCGTCTATCAAGTACGTCGAACCGCCGTTCAGGAGAATGTTCCCGCTCGCGGGTATCTGTAAATTAGCAGCATTGATACTGACTTTACTGTAGCCCTCTCCGACCTGAAGGTTCGTCCCGTCCAGACTGCCTTCAAGTGCCCGGTAGCTGGTGCCGCCGTTCGAGCCGAAATAGATCCGGCTGTTCGCATCGGCGATCTTCAGGCCGCCGACCACGACCAATTTTTCTTCGGGCGCCGTATCTCCGATCCCGAAAGTGTCCCCGGTATTGGTAACATAGGTGTAGGTGCCGGAACGGGAGAGGAGCGTCCCTCCCGCCGCGACCGTGTCTACGTAGGATTTGGTGGCAGCATGACCGCTCGCGGTAGGCGTGCCCACTATGACGGTGCCGGTGAAATTACCGGTGCCGGAAACGTCGAGCTTGTAGCTCGGAGAGATGCCGATGCCGACGTTGCCGCCTGGCAGAAGATAAAGCTGGGTCACTCCGGTACCGCCGGCGCTGATATTGATAGGATTGAATGCTCCCCCGGCGTGATCCGAACCTATATAATGAGAAGTTTCTCCGGCTATGATTACCACGCTGTCCGATTCCGTCGGGCTCTCCAACCACAGCGAAAATCCCGCGTTTTGCCCCTTTACTTTTAATTTGCCGTAAGAGATGGCGGTCGTGCCGATAGCGACGTTATTCGATGTGTTCACGTATATCCCGCTTCCGGTACTGCCCCGGGAGCTCACGCTCACTCCGCCACCGGTGGTCGCCTGGGTGCTGATGTCGAGATCGCTCGCGGTATCGGTGATGATCTCTATGCCTGCTCCCGCATTGAACACCTGGTTGCCCACGCCGTATGCGATGCCGGTCAGAAGCAGGCCCAGGACCAGCGAGAAAATAATTGACCTAAGTACCCTAATTGACCTAATTGATCTAAACATAGAGATAATTGACCTGAACAAGCATTAAAATTGCTCTAATTAATCTAATTGAACTAATTAACCTAAAAACTGGAGCTTGGACATTTATTAGTATTAGAATAATTAGGGTAATTAGAGCTTAGGTCAATTGAAGCGCATGGCGCTTATATGCTTATATCGTTATTCTACCACGTTCTCATTCCCGCCGTGATGGCGAGGTTATCCACAGCTCTCGGGCGCGTTATTCGTCGGCGCCGTGCGTATCGTCATCCGGCGGCGTCTTATGGACCCGCTGCCGCCAAACGCCCACCGATACGCGCTGCTCCGCCGCTTAACGCTCAACGCGCCTCGAAATACTCCACCCCCACCACGTCCACCCAGGGGGTCCGGTAGCGGCTCGTCGGATACAATTCCACCCGGAAGCGAAGATCTCTCCCGCGCTCCTTGAAGTTCACTCTTTCTCCCACCCTCGCTTCCGTCCAGTTCCGGCCGCCGTCGTTCGAAAGCAGATAGCGCAAGCTCCCCTCTCCCTGCCGGCCGGTGAACCTGGCGTTGACCACGTCCTTGTCCCCGCCGTTCAAGGCCAGCGATTCCCATACGAAATTAGGCGCCCATTTATAGCCCCGGTCCTCGAAACGATGGGCCGCCGTTCCCTCCGGGCCGGATCCCAGGGCGTAGGCCTCCCGGCTGCCGTACCAGAACAGGAAAAATCGCTGAAGGTCTTTGGCCAGGAGCGGAGTGAAATCCGTAGCCGCGCCGCCGGCTATCTTCAACAGCTTCGGCACGCTGTCCGCCCGGGAGAATATCCACCAATCTCCCTCAAAGCTCTTTATCTCGGGCGCGGTCCTTATCTCCGTTTGCGGACCGCCGAAAACCCTGGCTCCGAAATAACGGGATACGTTCTCCCGCCCGTCCCGGGAAAGATCCTGCGGCAGAATGACCGCTTGGCCTTCGTACGCGGCGTAAACCGCAAGTATCTTTTTGCCGTCCGGATCGTACCCGAACCGGAGCACGCCGGGATATTTGGACTTGAATATCCCCTTTTCCATTCCCAGCAGTTCTCCCGCCGGAGAGAGCAGCAGAACGTTCGATTCGTGATCTTCGCCCCGGTCCGTCCAGCCAACGATGAAATTCCCGCCCGCAACGCCTCCGGCAACGCTCAACGCTCCTCCCGCGAACTCCTTCACCTTCGGTTCTTCCCGAAGGTCCGCGAGATCCGCCCGGAACCGGAAAGCTCCCTTGGGAAGCGCCAAAAGACATTCCCCGGAGGCGCAAACCAGATCTCCCGTCGGGTCCGCCGCGGGCGGCGCGTCGAACTCACGCGATCTTTCTCCGAGCACGGCAAGGCCGCTCTCGCCCAGAGAGTAAATGCGGAGCCGGTTATCCGCGACGAGCGCCGCTATCCAGGAAGCGCTTTGGGGATCCCGCGCGAGATACGCTTTTCCCGCCTGCGGCAGGACGTTCTCCCGCAAAAGGAATCCGCCCGGACGAAGGAGAAGGACGCCGCCGTCGGCAAAGAGCGCAAGGCCCGCGGTTCCGTCGCTTGCCGCGGCGATCACCCGCCGGCCCCGGAGAAGCGCGGATACCTCCCGGTCCTCGATCCAGTCGTACAGGGGCGGCGCGGTGATGAGTGTCACTTTGAAGTCCTGATACGCGGTGCTCGCGGCCGAATTTTTCCACCCTATCCCGGAGAACGTTTCCGTGAAACTGGCCTGCACCGGCGGCAAAGACGATGTGCCGCCGTTCTTCCTTGTTCCGTTGGACGGCGCGGGCGGCTCCTCCTCCGCCTCGAATTTCTCGCTCACGACCGGCGGCGGCAGATCGGGCGGCGAAGGCAGGAAGAGGCCGGGGATAACCGAATTCGCGAAAAAGAGCATGAAAAAATACAGAAAGAGGGAGATGCCGAGCAGATTCCAGAGATACCTGGGCACCCGGAAAGCCAGGACGATCTCCGCCGCATCCTTCAATATCCGGCGCCACTTCGACCTTCTCATTGATAATTATTCTAAGTGCTCTAATTAACCTAATTGACCTAAAGAATGAAGAGTTAGGTTAATTTCTCCCACCGCTTTTCGCTCCAACTTTCCTGTAGATAGCGTTGAAAATAAGGTTTAGCTCCTGAGCTTCCTTCTGTAATTTATTTGCTTCTTCTTGAACTTCGGGAACTGCGACCAGGACCATCCTTAAGAAATGCCTGGATTCTCTGGTCTCTTTTTTGCAAATTCCAATTTTATGCCTAAAATCCGTCCCGCTCTCGGCATTATCGGCCTCGCAATAGTTTGCGCCGGCACTAGTACCCGATCTGATCAACTGACTTACGAGGGGTTTGGTTATTTCATTTTTAGGCAGACGCTGACAAAACCTAATTATCTCTTCGCCAAATTTCGCCGTTCTTTCCTCTAAGTCAAATTTAGACATTATCAATTAATCAACCTGGTTGACCCAAGCATTCTAGTTGATCGAAGGCGTGGGAAATTGGGTATTGCCTAGAAATCCATCTGGCTTTAGTTGCTGATTAGAATAATTAGAAATTAGAGCTTGGGTTAATTTTCATTACTTCTTCTCCGAATTTAGCAGTTCGCTCTTCCAGGTCAAAATTCTGCATCCGTTTAGGTCAATTAGAACAATTAGAAATTAGAATAATTTTATCGCACTCACCTCACCGACATTATCCCGGTTTCCCTCCCCTGATGCCCGGGCACGTCGCAATAAAATCCGTAATCTCCGCTCGAGGGAGCGTTAAAGGTCACCGCGCGGGCTTCGTTCGGCGCCAGACCGATGGCGATGCCCTGCAGGTCCGAATTGTTGAATTTGAAAACGTGCGACTGGCCGGCTCCGGCCTGGACCACGACGGTGACCGGCTGGCCGGCCGAAGCCTCGAATCTGTTCGGGACGAAACCGGCATCCGACATCTTCAAAAGCACGCTCCCCGCCGGATATTCCGACGACCCGATGGGGCGGGAAACCGCCGGAGCGCTGGAGGAACCGGGTTCCGCTTTGTTGTCCACCGGCGAACCGTCCGTCTTGACCACTACGCCGTTCTTCACGGGCGAAGTTCCGATGCTTGTCAGGGAATAGCTTGGCGCAGGGGTCGGCTGGGTGGGCTGTCCGCCGGTCGGCGGAGGAGTCGGCTGGGTCGGCTGGGTGGGCTGTCCGCCGGTCGGCGGAGGAGTCGGTTCGGAAGGAGCGGGTTGTCCGCCGGTCGGCGGAGGAGGCTGTTGCTTCTGTCCCTGCAGTTCAAGCAAAAGGCGCAGGAGGCTGGGAGGCGTCGCCTGCGCGGGTTCCGGCGTCGCGCCCTGGTCCTTTTTGGCCATCTTGACCGGCAAAAGCAAACTGAACGAAAAGATAACTATGGTCAGGACCACCAACATCACGAAAAGCCCCGCCACTATCGCCCGTACCATGCCTTCCATGTCGAAATTATAACATACCAGGGCTCGCAACGAGCTAAATTAACCTAATCTCTAATTAATCTAATTGACCTAAAGAATGAAGAAGCCGTTTTGCCGACAAGAAAATCGCCCTCTGGAAGAGGGCGATTTTCTTTTGGATCCAACGTGTTAGCCAAATTGACCTAAGCGCCCTAATCAACCTAAACAGGTGGGTAAATTAACCTAATTATTCTAATTAATCTAATGGATCTAAAAATTGATTGTTTAGAGCAATTAGGAACAATTAGAAATTAGGTCAATTCTCCTCCTATTCCACCACCATCACTCCCACTTCGCCCCTTGCCACGTGGCCGGGAACGTCGCAGAAGAACTCATACTCCCCCTTCTTGGTCGGAGCATTGAAGCTGATGAGACGCGTCTCGTCGGGACCGACGCCCACCGCCACCGCCTGCAGGGAGGGATCGGTGAACTTGAACACGTGGCTGAAGGTGTCCGCGGAAGTTATGGAGACCGTGACCACCGCTCCCGCCTTCACCTTGAAGTTGTTGGGGGTGATGGATGCGGTATCGCCGCCCATCGTGAGCTTGATGGCCTTGCTGGTCACGGAGCCGGCATCAATGGGCGAGGACTGCTGCGGAGCCGCGGAAGTTCCCGGCTCGGCGTCGTTCTTGGCCGCCTCCCCGCTCGCCGTCACCACCAAGCCCTCTTCCGTTACCGCGCTCGCTCCCGGAGCTTCGGCCGTACCCTGCGGAGTTTCGACCGCGCTTGAGCCCGGCTGATCCGCTCCGCCTCTTTGCCAGAAATAGTAAATGCCCCCGATCACCACGATGGCTATCACGATCCCTACGATTATCTTTGTATTTTGCATCTTATTGACGATTTTCTCGACCTTTCATGGATTAGTAAGTAGTAGGTGGTATGTGGTAGGTAGAATCGAGCCACATCCGCCTAACTTATTTATTGTAGCATTATTTCCCGGGTAAATTGTGAATAACAATGAGAATTATTCTAATTGACCTAATTGACCTAGTTATTCTAATTGACCTAAAAATTGGAGCTTGGACATTTATTAGAATAATTAGAGCAATTAGAAATTAGGTTAATTTCATTTTGCTACTGCAAAATGAACGACGGCTTCTCCCCCTGGTCCAGTATCAAGGTGGGCCACTTCTTCCAGTCGTGCCGCTTGCCGGTCAGGCGGAAGCTGAATTCGGCCGGGGCGTCGCCACGGAATATCATCTTCGTGCCGCTTATCTCATAGTAGATGACGGCCGGCGAACCGTACGCAGTAGCGATGGCTTCCACGTTATCCCGGCCGAAATCCACCGCTTTGTACCACAGCCACAGGTCGGAGCCGGTCTTTAACTTGGAGAAATCTATAATGTATTCGTATCCGGCTCCTCCAATGTCTAAATCCGAATTTCTAATGTCTAAACGGCCCTTCGGGTTCTTGGAGCTTGGAGCTTGTTTAGGGTTTAGGATTTCGGATTTAGGATTTGCAAGGGAAAGCTTTCCCTTGCCGGTGTACTCTTCCTTCACCCCGCCCGCGAAAGAGGGTCCGAAAGTGGCATACTTCACGCCGCCTATCTCATACACCGGGTCGAGAGTGGTCACGGTCAGCTTGTTCACCCCCGTGATGTTGCCGTTGTTGAGGTTCGCGCCGTTCATTTCACAAGTGGAGTCCGCGTTACAGGCCGCCGAGCCGCCGGTCGAAACCGCGCTGTCCACATAGGACTTGGTTGCCGCATGGCTCGCGATGGTCGGCGTGCCGACCACCAGGGTGCTAGTGAACTGGCCGGTGCCGGACACGTCCAGTTTGTAGCCGGGGCCGGTGTTGCCGATGCCAACGTTGCCGCTTATTCCCTTAATAGCCAAAGCATCTATAACATTCCCAGAACCGTCTGGCACTTGGAACCGCAATGTTTTAGTCCCCCATCCTGCTGTATTTTCATTGCCACTCCGAATGGCACCGACCCATCCTGTGTATCCGCTCGTAGTATCTTGAACGAAGAAACCAAGTCCATCAGAAGGGTTGGCACCATAAGCACCGACACTTGCAACGGGGTTCGGCAATCCTCCCAATCCGAATGTCATGGCACTATTTGGAGACACAGTCAATTTCTGACCGGGCCCCGTCGTCCCGATGCCGACGTTGCCGGTTGTTGTTAATATCCCAGTAACATCAACACCAGTACTCTTGAGACGAAGTTGGTTAGTATTGTTGCCACCCAGATACAAATCATGACCTGTTGCACCGTACATAGCCACAGCATTGGTTCCAACATTTAGAATATTTACGATACTATCCGAATCAGCCGTGACTCTAAATGTACCAGCTACTTCTAACTTCGTTCCCGGCGTCGCCGTCCCGATGCCGAAATTGTCCCCGGTATTGGTCCCGTACGTGTATGTGCCGGACCGGGTCCAGAGCGTCCCTCCCGCCGCTACGGTGTCCACGTAGCTCTTGGTGGCGGCATGAGAACTGGCCGTCGGCGTGCCGACAACCAGGGTGCTTGTGAACTGGCCGGTTCCCTGGACATCCAACTTGTAGGACGGGGAGGTGGCCCCGATGCTCACGCTGCCGGACGGAACAACATACAATCCCTCGGTCGTATTCGCCCAATTTGTTCCGGTAGTTACCGGGAACTGCCAACCGATGTCATTTCCGAGATACCCGGAAAGGACGGTTCCCGCCGAACCGCTCCCGGATGATTGCGTCAGGGTGGAATTGGTCTCCACGGTGATATTCAGAGTTCCCGCAAAGGTAGCTCCATATTTGTTCCGAACCCTTAGGTAAACTCCGTCGGTGGAAACGTTCCTGGCATCGACCGCGAACTGATTCTGGGTAAAATATCCTTTGCCGTTCCGGATCGGCAGTTCCACCCAGCTGGCGCTCAAACCACCGTCATAGTAAGTCGCGAACATCTCGTATTCCTCAACGGCCAAGTGGTCGCTCCAGTGACCTTCGACGGTGATCTTTGCCCAATATGCCCGGCCGTTGGTGTTTATCTTACCGATCTCCACCCAATCATTGACCACCCCCGTGCTTGATCTGGTGAGCGTGTATTTGCTCACTCCAGCTGCTTTGAAGTCGCCGGCGACGTCCAATTTCACGGCTGGCCCCGTCGTCCCGATGCCAACGTTGCCGCCATTAAAGTACGTGGAACCTGCGGCGGATCCGCCGCTAATATGATTAGTGACAACATTGTCATAATATACATCGAAATACCCGCCCGCGTTGCCATTCCAGCCGGAAACTGTTATCGGCTGATCGGTCACTGACGATCGTGCGGTGATAAAACCCTTGACATCAAGCTTAGTCGCCGGACTCGCCGTCCCGATGCCGAACTCGTCTCCGGTATTGGTCACGTAAGTATCGGTGCCGGACCTGGACAATAGCGTCCCTCCCGCCGCGACGGTATCAACATAATTTTTGGTCGCGGCGTGTCCGCTTGCGGTGGGGGTGCCCACAACCAGGGTGCTCGTGAACTGGCCGGTGCCGGAGACGTCAAGTTTGTAGCTCGGCGATGTACCGATACCCAGACTGCCATCCTGCGCCAAAGTCATCTTCGTCGCTAAGGTGAGCGCTGCGCCGCCCGTTCCCGTTGGAGCGGTTCGGAATTCCATTCCTCCGCTCGGATATCCTAGGCGGATGGAGGCTGCGGTATCTGAGAATCTATAGGTATAAGTATCGTTTGTGCCCGTGAACCCCACGTTGTAGCCAACTTCTTGGTAGTGACCACCGGACTGGCCGATACTTGTTCCCTGGAGATAGGTATCTCCACCGGAGACTTCGAGCTTCGCGTTCGGCCCCGCCGTCCCGATACCGACATTACCGTCCGATGTCGCCATATTGACACCCCGATTAAAACCGAATGCGCCCCACCCATCCGTAGTTATCAAACCTTCCTGAGTATTGTCGGATCGACTTGTGCGAATAACCGTGGCTGAGGAATCAGAAACTTTGTAAAGATACCCGGCGCCGTTATCAGTCAAGCGAATATTCCCGATGACTTGTAGCTTATCCGATGGGGAGGCCGTCCCAATACCAAAGTTGTCCCCGGTGTTGGTCACGTAGGTATAGCTGCCGGAGCGAGTGAGCAGCGTTCCCCCTGCCGCGACGGTATCAACATAATTTTTGGTGGCGGCGTGACCGCTTGCAGTGGGAGTGCCGACAACCAGAGTGCTTGTGAATTGGCCTGTGCCCGTGACGTCCAACTTGTAGCTAGGAGTGGTGTCACCGATACCGACATCGCCGCTGCCGTCAAAAACCACTTTCGGCGTAAGAGTATGAATGTTAGCGGTGTTTGAACCGTAGATGAAGCTCAGCGAGTCGCCTTTGGCCGGGCCGTCGGGACTGATAGACCAGACATTGTAGCTCGCGGTAGTGGGTCCGTGGATGAAGACCAAGCCGTAATCCGGATAGGTGGGGTCGTTATAAGTGCTCGCATATATTATGGAGGTCAAAGAACCGTTCACCATCGCACCGATGCGCGAATTATCAAACACGCCGTTACCCCCGCCGAAAGTATGGTTGCCTATTTGCAACTTGCCTATCGGTCCCGTCGTCCCGATGCCGACGTTGCCGCCGAAGTAGCCCTTGCCGTCCACGGCCAGCGAGTTGCCTCCAAGAGCCGAGAGGTTCGATAACGCGTTTGCATAACTGTCGTCGATCCCGATCGCGCCATGCAAAGTCGGCAAGGCATTGGGGCCATCCAAAAACTGCATATTATTGGCGGAGCTGTCGGTATAGATCCTGATCCCGCCTGAATCAGTATTTTCAAAGTAGATATCTCCGCCGGTCACGGCCAGATCGCCGTTTATATCCAACTTCTGACTTGGGTCCGCAACACCTATGCCGAACTCATCTCCCGTGTTGGTTACATAGGTGTCGGTTCCCGAGCGGGACAATAGTGTGCCTCCTGCCGCAACGGTATCAACGTAATTCTTGGTGGCGGCATGACTGTTGGCGGTAGGAGTGCCCACGTTAAGAGTGCTCGTGAAGCGGCCTGCGCCAAGGACGTCCAAGATGTAGGATGGCGAGGAGGTGGCGATGCCGACGTTGCCGGATGCATCAATCATAAGGCGCGTTGTCCCAGCGTTTAATGGATCGCCGTCTTTTGCGTTGCTCTGTCGGAATTCAAGCGTGCCCCAACCATTCCAGGCATTATTAATGGACCAATTTCGTGCGCCAGAACTTACTGACGTAGAGTAAAGTTGAATATTTGAATATTCTCCCTCAAAGCGGACGCCACTTGTTGCGGCAGAACCTGCCCCGCTGGAAACGTGAAGTCGGGTGCTTGGCCCCGTCGTCCCGATACCGACGTTGCCGGTGCTTGTGATTCTGACCTTTTCAGAAAGAGTTCCGGCAGCTGCACGGGTTTCCAATGTTAAATATCCAGCCACGTTAGAATCGGTTGCGTTTTCCTTTAGACCTCTTATTCCTGCCCACTGCGCCAAAGACGTACCGGTATAGGCACCTCCAAAACTTAGAGAACCTCCTTTGTTAATAGCCATTGAATCCGTACTATAAATAAACAGGTTGCCATCATTTCCAGTAACATTAGCAGCCCCAAGAACTGTAGAAGTGAGCGTTGTTGCCCCAGTTACGCCAAGCGTGCCACTTACAGTCAATTTATAGCCTGGATTCGCCGTCCCAACCCCGAAATTGTCCCCGGTGTTGGTCATGTAGGTATAGGTCCCAGAACGGGATAGCAGCGTCCCGCCCGCAGCCACCGTGTCCACGTAGCTCTTTGTCGCGGCGTGGGAGTTAGCGGTCGGCGTTCCCACCACGAGCGTGCCCGATATACGGCCGGAACCCACCACGTCCAATTTGTAGGCGGGGGAAGAGGTGGCGAGGCCGATGTCGCCGGAGGAATTGATACGCAGTCTCTCCGATCCGGCCGTGTAAAATTCCATTGCATCAGTTGCATGGTTATAGTTGATCACGCCGGCATTCTTGTTTTCGGGATCGGAGAACATGATCCTGCCGCTGGTGTTATTCGGAGTAAACAGCGCCAAGTGAACTTCATTATTGTTTTCCAACAATAGGACGCTGCGGCCGGAACCTTCCCACGCCGGATCTGTACCCGCGGACCCGCCGGTCATTATGTGAGTCTTGAACACTGGATTCGCCGTCCCGATGCCCACGCTGTCGGAATCCGTTGAAAGATAGACGCTCGTGCCACCGTCCGTCCAGCCGGTCGCGGCCGCCACCTGGCTCCAGGAGGTCTTGCAGTCCCCGGCGATACAGAGCCCGCCGGATGCGTTGGCCTGGCCCTGGACCGACAAGGCATAGGCGGGCGTGGTGGTGGCGATACCGACGTTGCCGCCACTTGGATTTATTCCAATATTTCCATAAGCTGTTGCTCCAACGGTATACGCCTGTAAATACGAAGCGGTGTTCCCCGTACTTGCAACAGGTCCAATATTTATTTTCGACCCTACTGAACTATCAACATAATCGTTTGTTGCAATAGTAACCCCCCATCTAACATCAAGTGGTGCTTGAGGACTCGTCGTCCCAATGCCGACGTTGCCGTCGTCTTTTATGGTCAGCTTGACCGTCGGCGCCGTCAGATAATCGGCTCTGTTCGCCGTGGCGAAAACCAGATCTCCTTCGTAGGCGGACCCGGCATTCGCTCGCCATGCGATCACCGCCGGCGGGACCCGTCCGCCCACCCCTCCGCTGTAGCCGAGTCCGATCTGCGCCAAATTATTAACATTGTTCCCGCCTTCCACCCATAAGCCCGTATTGGTGCCGAAGATCGCGCCTTCGGTGAGCGTATTCACCTCGAGAACCGCCTGGGGGGTCGCTATCCCGATGCCGACGCTCGCCGGGAAGCTGTAGTTGCCTCCGCCGGTGTTCGCTCCGAACGCTCCGGAAGAAACGTTCCCGGCGGCCAGGGTCCCGGCCAAGGAGCCGGAAAAGGATTCCGCAGTCACGGAGCCGGACACGTTGGCGTTCCCGGTCACGTAGAATCTGTAGCCGAGCGTCTGGTCTTTGGGAACGTCATAACCCACCCCCACCGTGCCGTCGTTCCGGACCACGAAGAGCGGCCCGCTGCCCGGCTGGAAAACGCGCAGGGCGAAACCGGCGTTGTCGGTGCTCGAAGCCAAGATGAAAAGCTTGCTATAAGGATCGACCGTGGACGTGCCCACGGAAAGATTGCGGCTGGCATCCACGCCGACCGCCCCGGTGCCCACGCCCGGAGAGGTGCTGGGGCCGGTAATGGCTTGAACCGTCGGGAGTCGGTAGTCGAGCGTCGGGAGCAGCAAGGCCGCCGCGAGAACCGCCAGAACAGATAGAACGATGGACGGCCGGAAGAAGCCGCGCGAACCGCCCTTCGGCAAAATATGCTTTTCCCGCCTGATGGATTTCTTAGGCACCTATGCCCCAATTATACAATTTCCCGCGGAAATATGGGCGTGTGGACAACCCCGGAGGCAGTATCCGGCACATAGAATTCAAAGTGTAGAAGCCAGTATTCAGAAATCAGAATCCGGCACAGAACAAAACTTGCCCCGCCTGGCGGCGGGGCAAGTCCCAGATTCTATATTCTGGATTCTATATTCTAGATTCTAGATTCTGTGCTACTGCCCCGGCGGAGAGGTTTCGGGTCCCTGGAACGTGCTCGTCGCGCCGCCGGCGGGCAATCCGCCTTGATTCTGCTGCAGAGAAGCGGGGTCTTTCATGCCCTTCACCAATTCGCTGTTCTCGAGCAGGGGCGCCCAGGAGATTATCTCCCGGGGATTCAGGTACAGGAAATCCGTCTGCCCCCAGAACGCCCGGTTCACGGGATTCACGGAGATCTGGACCTGATTCTTCTCGTCCACCGCCCGCTGGAGAGCCCAGGCGTTCTCGAGCCGAGGCCGCGGGAACCAGGACAGTTTGCCGAAATACACCTCCCCGTTCGAGAGCATCACCATTGAGTACTCGGACGGACTGGTGCCGTCGTCCTTCGACGCGAGCTTCAAGCCGACCCAGACGCCGACCGCCACCAACACCACCAGCACCACGACCAATATCACAAGAAGTTTTTTGGGCAACATGATTAATTAGTAGATAGTATGTAGTAGGTAGTAAGTAATCGACCTTATGAATCCATTATATTATACAATTCTTCATTTTTCCAGCTTGTGCACAAGGGATGAGCGAGTATGCGGCAGATGACAGTAAACTATTTACCCAAAGAGGCTATCGCCTTATTCAGCATGCGCATAATAGCGTCCAACTCGGCCGCCAGATATTCAGAATCGCGGGGATGCAAATAACCAAGATCGCGGCTTATCTCCAGCTGGGTTTCCAACTCCGCACCGGAACCATAGGCATTCCGCAAAAAATGGGTCTTTTCTTTAGCAGTCCTCCTTCTGAACCCTTCGGCGATATTCGATGGAATCGACACCCCGGCTCTGCGTATTTGGCCAGTAAGCCCGTAAAGCTCCGCTCGCGGGAAAATTTCGGTGGCTTTATACAATGCGAGCGCAAAAGATTTCGACTTTTGCCAAACTTCCAATTCTTTATAAGAGCGGATCGGCAAGTCGGTCCCCATGTCTATGATCCTACTACTTACTACTTACTACCTACTACCTACTGCTTTTTCACCACCATCACGTATCCCACCGGTCCCTTGGCCGGACCCCCGCAGGATTCGCAGTAAAAAGTATACTTGCCCTCGGAGACCGCGTCGAAGCTCATCAGCTTGACGGCGCCTTTCACAATGGCGAGTTTCAGCCCGTAATCCGGCTGGACCACGTCGTAATCATCGTCCACCGCCTTGAAATTTATCTGGACCGTATCGCCCTGGTTCACCGCCAAAGTGTCGGGAGAAAACAAGTTATCCTCGATGTTTATCTCGAACTTGCGGAGCTTGGATTCGACCCCCGGCGCGGCCTGCACGGAGATCTTCGGCACGGCTATCTCCCCGGTGTTCTGCGCTCCCGCATCCGGCACCACTATGTTCTCCGGAACCCTGCCCCTGGTCGGGGTCTCCCCGGGCTCCG
>Ga0209542_10009722_pt1 | contig 17562 bp, 20 predicted proteins | sample RifCSPhighO2_01_FD_184028 | JGI IMG/M metagenome (GOLD analysis project Ga0209542, IMG submission 184028) | Soil microbial communities from Rifle, Colorado - Rifle CSP2_plank highO2_0.1 (SPAdes) (version 2) | ecosystem: Environmental > Terrestrial > Deep subsurface > Rock core/Sediment ...
GCTTTTTCCTCTGAATATTTTGATCCAGATGAATGTAACACCAACTATTAAGAATATTAAAATTAGTCCTCCTATGTAATTTAGGGACATCTTAGTGATGTAGGCGAAGATAGTTAATTCACTAAATGCTGCTGAAAATAACTTTCCAAAAATGGGATCTTTTTCTAAAGTTGGTAGGAAAATATAATAATCTATAATGAACATAATTGATCCAAGAATTGTGTTGAACAGCGAAAGTAAAGCAAAATAGACCCAGGAAAATCCTACATGATTTTTTCCTTGTTTTACTCTTGTGAAAAAATCAGTTGGTTCGCTTAGTACTTTTTTGATGACTTTGAATATGTTCATATTATCTTATTCCCAAACTACTTATTTTCTCATATACTCTTCAATTATTTTTGCACCGATGTAGCCGAGAAGAACACCTATATTACTTGCGCCTGCGCTTTGTATTGGAGTAGCAGAAAAGTTAACAATATGTTTTTCTGTTCGTAGTGATTGTGTCTGTACTTCACTTACTATTCCTATTGAACTTCCATACATTGCAAATATCATACTTATTTTAAATGGACTATCCAATGAGTCATCATACATTGCTTTATATGCACCAATTGCAATTGAGGATATTCCTGCAGCAATCACTCCTTGTTTTAATTTTAGTTCAAGTGGCATTTGTGGATTGGTTTGTTCTGTGACTATTATTTAATAAAGTGATGTATGAGAGTGTAAGGAAAAGGGGAAGGGAGATGAGTTGTTTTTCCATCGTCATATCTCAACTTCTTATTTGCTAAAACCTCTCCTCCTGCTTCTAAAATTGGTTGCCAGCGTGGATCTGTGGTATCGCCTTTTGTTTCTTTGAATAATTTTAAGATGGGATCACGAACGTTTTGAACATATCGGTAATCCGGCTGACAAATTTTTCTCTGCATAATTTCTGCCTTGTCCAGATTATACATATATTCATCATACTTTCCCCATACGCCATCACGAAAATAAACAAATGCTAATAGGGGGTTTACAACTACCGGCCCGTTACATAGAACAACTTGAAGATTTAGTTCTTTCATTGTTTGAACAATTTTTTCTAAATTAATTGTTGTCATGTGTGGTTACATATTTATATTCTTATTTGGTCTATCCTCTTTCCTCTCCTCTACATTTTTCTAATTCAAAATAGATCGCCAGCGTGGATCTTTAGCATTTCCTCTTGTTTCTCTGAATAGGTCTAAGAGGGGTTCACGAACGTTTTTAACATATGTATCATATTTTTGTGGGTTAGACTTTCTATAATTGTCATCAATTTCTATAGCAATAATTTCGCGTTTATCCATACTCAGAAGAATATATTGAAATTGTTCATAACTTTCCTGTACACCATCACGAGAATAAATAAATACTAAAGAGGGGTCTTCAAACATCCTCGTGTAAGGAATATTAACTTTGATTTCTAATGCTTTCATCGTTTGAACAATTTGGTCTAAAGTAGTAGTTGTCATGTTATTTTTACCTCATCGAAAATAATAATTATTTCACTAAATAAAACGCGGTTTTTCCGGCGAAGTAGCCAAGGGCGGTTGCGGCGAAACTAATTCCACCGGCAGCAGCAGCGCCAAATGCGAGGCCTGCTACAGGAAGCGCTACTTTTACTTCTAGTCCCCAATTTGGTACATCAAATGCACCTTGAGTGCCAAGAGCTAGACCAGTTACTGCGCCAATACCCATAGGAACTAATAGACTTGATTGTATTACCTCAGAGTTGATGGTATGATCTTGTACACCAAGCATTTCTTCCTGATAGGCGCGATAAAATCCGGCGGTAGCACAGGCTAATCCTGTTACAATTCCTGCGTATTTTAGATTTTGTTCGAGTGTCATGTGGGTTTTTACCTCTGTTGTTTATAGACTTTTGAATGCTGATTATTTATCCTCAAATTAATCTCTATTTATAAACTTTTCGCTTATTTTGTTACTTTGCGGTAGTATTTAAAATGGGGTTTTGTATTTGTTTGCATAATGTTTATAATACGTGAAGCGGAATTTTCTATGAATACTTTGGAGGTATTATTACTATGACAAACAATCAACCGTATCAACCGATATTTATTTTACCGGAGGAGACGAAGCGTACGACGGGGAAAGATGCGCAGCGCAATAATATTGCGGCGGCGAAGGCGGTGGCGCAGACGGTGAGGACGACGCTTGGGCCTAAGGGGATGGATAAGATGATTGTGGATTCTTTGGGTGGGGTGATTGTGACGAATGATGGGGTGACGATTCTCAAAGAGATGCAGATTGAGCATCCGGCGGCGAAGATGGTGGTTGAGATTGCGAAGACGCAAGAGGATGTGATAGGGGATGGGACGACGACGGCGGTTGTATTAGCTGGCGAATTGTTGAAAAAAGCGGAAGATTTACTTGATCAGAATATTCATCCGACGGTGTTAACGAAGGGATATCGGATTGCGGAGATTGAAGCGCAGAAGATTTTGCGAAGTGTTGCGGAGAAAGTGGGAAAAGAGAATACTACGGTGTTTCGACAGATTGCGATGACGGCGATGACGGGGAAAGGTGCGGAAGCAAATAAAGAAGTGTTAGCGGATTTATTGGTTAAAGCGGTGATGCGGGTGGTGGTTGAGAAAGAGGGGAAGTTTGAAGTGCATAAAGATGATATTAAAGTTGAGAAGCGAGTGGGCGAGAGTACGGAGAAGAGTATGTTAATTGAAGGGATTGTGCTTGAGAAGGAAAAAGTACATCCGATGATGCCGGAGCGAGTGACGGGGGCGAGGGTGGCGTTACTTGATGTTGGTCTTGAAATTAAAAATACGGAAATTGATGCGAAGATTCAGATTACTGACCCTATGCAGCTGCAGTCGTTTCTTGATTCGGAAGAACGAACGTTAGCAGAGATGGTGCGAAAAATTAAAGCGAGCGGGGCGAGTGTGGTGTTTTGCCAGCGAGGGATTGATGATTTGGCACAGCACTTTTTAGCTAAAGAAGGGATTTTAGCAGTGCGACGCGTGAAGAAGAGTGATATGGAGAAATTATCTCGCGCGACGAGTGGGCGGATACTTAATAGTTGGAAGGAGTTATCGGTTGCGGATTTAGGATTTGCGGGATTGGTTCGTCAGGAGATGATTGGTGAGGAGGAGATGATTTTTGTTGAGCAGTGTTCGAATCCGAAAGCGGTGACGTTATTAGTTTGTGGTGGGACAGAGCATGTGGCAGAAGAGATTAAACGAGCGGTTGTGGATGCGATTGGGGATTTATCGGCGGTGCTGCGGGATGGTACTGTGGTTGCGGGAGCGGGAGCAATTGAGATGGAAGTTGCGCAAGGCTTGCGGCGATTTATGGGGACACTTTCTGGTCGAGAGCAATTAGCGGTGCAAGCGTATGCAGAAGCGATGGAAGTTATCCCTCGCACACTTGCGGAGAATGCAGGGCTTGATCCATTGGATGTGCTTGTGAAGTTGCGGGCGGCGCATGATAAAGGACAGAAATGGGCAGGGATTAATGTGTTTACAGGCGAAGTGATGGATGCGTGGCAGATGGGGGTATTAGAACCGTTGAAGATTAAGACGCAGGCGCTGTCGTCGGCGACGGAAGTTGCGGAGATGATCTTGCGAATTGATGATGTGATTATGGGTCGGCAGGAGAAGCAGATGATGAGGCAAGGTCCGGGTAGTGGGATGGATGGGATGATGTAGATTCATAATCTATTTATAGTCTTACACTATTTTGTGTGAGAGAGGGGTAGGGGTATAGTGGAGGGATTTAATATGATATTACGACGAATACAATTGAATGAACCTAGACGTGCAAGTGTGCCTGCTGCGTTTCAAGATGAATTGCGGTTATGGGTTGATGGGGTTAGTGATGAAAATATTAAGACATTGGATGATTTTTTATCAGATAGATATCAATTGCGGGCGGAAGCGAGTGGCAGTCGAGTGGAGGGATATCGTGAAATTGAGTTTGGGATTGGCTCGTTGTATCATTTGCGAATGCCAGGGAATTTGATTCTTTCTTGTGAAAAATTAGCGCAGGAATTGAATTCTCACAGTATGGAAATAGAACAAAAACATAAACAAAAACAAAATGATACTATGCTTCTCAGAGGATATAAATTTGAGAATTCTGCGGAGTATGAAGCTGCACAGTTGGATTATGCGTCTCGAGTAGGAAAACAACATGAACTAAAATATTTACAAGACGTGTTAGCTTCTGGAAGTTCTGTATTTGTTGAAATCTTGAAAGATCCTGCCAAAGTAATTGAAGTGACGGGATGGGGAGAGGCGCCGAAGGATTATGTCAAAGAGATGCCGTTAACTGGGTCAATGGTTATGATAAAATTTTTGCCGTTTCATGAGGTAAATGTTGCGAATGTAAAAGATTTGCGCAATATGTTGCTGGGCGAAGATATGAGGTATGAAACACCACGGCATAAAGAAGTGTTGGATGCGGTGTTGAAAGGTGATCTGAAAGAGTATAATGGGTATGCGCTTTTTGAACATCGAGGTGGGGAGAGTGGGTTTCTTGAGCCTGTTAGAGTTGGGCCTGGTTTTCATGATGCGTCGTGATAAGAGCGGGCGTTGTGTGAAATGAGTAGTTGATTTTTCTTTCTTTTTATATTGGTATTTTGATGTGAATGGCGTCAAAGTCGATTTTGGGCATTATTCTTTGTCTGGCGTCATGGAGTTGTTCCAATGTGACTAGTCCCAGGTCAGTTAATATTTCAATATCAGTATTTACGCTCTTGAGATCGCGGTTGAGTAGTTTGGCGAGTTCGTAAATTGATTCTGGTTGTTGTTCTTTGATGGTATGAAAAATTTCCATTCGTTTTTCAGTGAGTACTTTGCGTAATGTATCAATGTTTTGGAATGAGAGTTCTTCTCGTTTAGCATGATGTCCCGTTTTTGCACTAGATTTTGCAAGATGAAGAGCTTGAGCGAATTCAGTCAATACATCTTTACGTGGTTTAATTGTGATACAGATATTTTTTAGGTTCATTACATCTAGGGTATATAATACCCTTTATATAACTTTTTCGTAGGTTTTTGGTGATTTTTCATTTTCCAATAGAAACATTTTTATAGAAGAGCCCATTCTATTGGTAAAATGATGAATTTACTTCCACGAGTTGATTGTATTCACTGTCGGGCGTTGTAATTCTAATAGTTTTAACTCTTATTTTTTTAATAGTCTCTCATCGTTTAATTTTTTTAAAGATTGGGGGAGAACATGAAAAAGAAAGGGTATGATCTCTTGACAATTGAGGCGGTTCGTAGCCTTCTCAATGAAGGAACACCTATTAGAAAGGTAGCTAGGTTAAAGAAAATTCCTGAAACAACCATCCGCAATTGGAAATTTAACTACGTATTTAACGATAATATTTTGACGATAGAAAGAAAAAGACAAGTTTTCGAGTTATTACGATCAGGATTGTCTATGCCTAAAATTGCTCAAAAAGTTGGGTTGACTTATAATTGCGTGAGATTATATGCTTTAATGATTTTATCTAAAGAAGAATATGCAAAGATAAAAGTTCTTGATAAACAACTATCAAATAGTTCTCAATTATTGAGTCCAGAATTAGCTTATATTTTAGGTGTAATGTATGGGGATGGTTATTTTGGGATAGGTCAAATAAAGCTAGGAACTAAAGATAAAGATTTTAGTGATTATTTTTCACAGGTAGTGGAGCAATGGTGTGGTAAAAAACCATCCCAGATAGAATATACTCGTTATGATCGACCTTACTTTGATTGTTATTTGAGCTTTAAGAAAGCAGCAGATTTTGTTCGAGAAGTAGTTCAAGAGAGAAAAAAAGTTCCTACAATTATCTCAACCTCTAAAAATCTTTATATTCTAACTATGTTTATAAAAGGATTTAGTGATTCTGAGGGATCTATTACACTAGTGCCAAAATGGAATGCAGCCTATATTAGAATGTATAATCAAAAAATAAACTTACTCAACGAGTTACGATTATTTTTAATTAATCTTGGTTTTAAAGAATCTAAAGTTAAAATTGTACTAAATAATAAAGCTATAAATGGTCCTGTCTATGCGCTAAGAATTGGTGGGCGTGATCAATTAGAGCTCTTTAATCAGAAAATTGGATTTACAATTCAACGTAAACAACAAAAATTAGAAGAGTTTTTAAATAGGGATAAAAAATGATATACTATTATTTATGGCGGCTGTCGTACAAACTTGCAAGAATATACTTGTTAGGTACTTCGGCTAGTATAGAGGCCTGTGGAGCCTCGGAAGGGGGTTCGATTCCCCCCAGCTGCCCCATTTTTTATTTTTTATTTTGTTCTGATATGTTAGTACATCATCATTACTAGTTCTGGCTCTAGAAATTATTCTGGAGGTTTTTGATTTAATAATTTAAACATAAAATCTTAATAAAAAATAAAATAAAAAAATAATGCCGGCGGGCTTGGTACGTGGAGAGAAGAACAATGGAAAAAGAACAACAAACAACAACGGGACAAAATGGAGAACAAACTATGTATAATATAGAGGCTAAGGCACAACAATGTGCTGATTGCCTTCACTGTTAAAGATGCGAATCAATTATTTGGAGGATGCGAAGGAAGGCAATTGTTGGAGACGCTTGTAGGACGCCAAGAAGTACAACGAGAGTATTTTGTTGCTGGAAATTGGGGTACGGTTCAAGGTTCACGCTATAATATTGGATCTATCTCCCCGCTTTTAGATTCCACTTCGGCTTTATGGAAATATTTGAAAGAAAAAGAAGTTCAGCCTGTCGTGAAACAAGATGACATTTTGTCTTTGTTGTTTACTGCAAAGAAAAAAGGTACGGCTATTCCTTTCTTTTCTCCCTGGGGGCCACGATATAAGAAAAATTCTCCAATTATAAATGAGGGGGATTTGGAGATTAAGACGTTACAGGAGATACGTTCTCTGTTTGCGGGGATTAAGGAAAAAGGGTATGAGATTGATTTTGTATTAATGCCGGCAGATTTGTATGGAACAACTATCAATAATCTCTCTTCTTTGTTTGTGCGGCAATATTTTAATTCACTTCGAGAGCGTGCGGTGTCGAATCTTGGGGATGTTTGCACTCTTAGTGTGAAGCCTTGGTCGGCCTACAGAAAAGAACGGGAGGCAAAATATATCGCTTTGCGAGAGAGAATTGAAGCAGAGTTCTCAACGTTCATTTCAGATACGCAGTTTGAGAAAGCATTTGAAACGGCAAAAGTATTCAATCCTGCAAATGCGTATGGCAGTGCGTGGAATTATTGTGTGGAACGTGTGATTGAAGCGCTTTTGATTGAAGAAATATATAGTCCAATAAAGTTAAGTTTAGTGCGCAAGGAAAAAGATGATTTAGATGGACCACTGAAGAGAATGTATGTGATTAAAAATAAAGCTCCCTGGCTTGGAGGTGATTAAATATGAAAGTTTTGTTTGATGTTCGTCAATTTATTGATTTGCACGTTCACATCGGGCCGGAAATTTTACCACGCAAGTACACGGTGCAAACGTTGGTTGATGCGGAAGAAGGAAACATTGCAGGGATGGCATTGAAAAGCCATTTTTATCCTACTATCCCGCTAATCAAGAGTGTTGCAGATACAAAAAGATTGATACTTGTTGGTTCGATTACATTGAATAATTATGTAGGGGGATTGAATGCGGATGCAATTTATGCGAGTGCAACGCTTTTATCACTTCCTCTTATCGTGTGGTTTCCAACAATCAATGCACAGCAGTTTGTACACACGAGTAGATATGAAATTCCTCCGGAATGGGTGGGAAGAGATTTTGTTTCCCGTCTCTCTACGGAGGTGAGAGGTATAACTATACTCGATAAAGGACTTGATAACAGAAAATTGTCTTCCTCTGCTATCAAAGTCCTTGAGGCAATTAAAGAGAATAATTGTGTGCTTGCAACAGGTCATTTGGCAGTTGGAGAGACGATGTTGTTGGTTGAGAAAGCAGTTGAGATGGGAATTACACGAATTATTATAACACATCCTATTTATCAGCGGATTGGGATGGATGTTAGAATGCAACGGGTACTTGCAATGAATGAAGGAGTTTATATCGAGCATACTTATGCAATGTATCTTATTGACAAAATTCCCATAACTGCGATTGCAGAGCAAATAAGAGTAGTTGGAGCGACTAAATGTATCATCAGTTCCGATATGGGGCAACTTAATAGTCCAAGTCCTAGTGAGGGATTACGCGAGTTTTGCCGTTTGTTGCTTGTAGAGGGAATAACTGAAGAAGAACTGAACATAATGGGTGAGATAAATCCACGGAAGTTGTTGGGTTTGTTGTGACAAAATATATAAATGATACACTAATTAGGAGGATATACCAATGGCAAATATACAAACAGCAAAAGGAGTTAGGGATATTTATCCTGAGGATGGGATTATTTTAGAGAGAGCGCTCTCAGTGTTACGAAAGAATTTTGCGGTGTATGGGTTTAATCCACTTGATACGCCGATATTAGAGATGTTTGAAACGTTATCTTCGAAATATACAGGAGGGGCGGAGATTTTGAAGGAGACGTTTAAGCTTACGGATCAAGGAAAGCGTGACTTAGGGTTACGGTATGATTTAACGGTGCCGTTTGCGCGGTTTGTGGCGACGAATCCGGTGTTGAAGATGCCGTTTAAGCGCTATCAAATTGGGCGGGTGTTTCGAGATGGGCCGATTAGTCCAAATAGATTGCGGGAGTTTACGCAATGTGATTGCGATGTTGTAGGAACGAAAAGTATTGCAGCAGATGCGGAGTGTGTTGAATTATTTTTGCGTTGTTTTGAGGAGTTAGGGTTGCCGGTTGTTGTGCGGGTGAATAATCGTAAGATTCTTGATGCGGTGATGGATACACTGAAGATTAAATTGGAACTGCGGGAGAGAGTGATTCTAGCGGTTGATAAGTTGGATAAGAAGTCTGTTGCAGATGTGCAAAAAGAAATTGCGGATCTGGGGATTTCATCTGTGGTGGTATTGAAGTTGTTTTCTGTGTTGAATGCGACAGGGGGAAATTCTGCAGTGTTGGCGATTGTTGAGAAGTTGATTGGCACTGAGAATGAAGGGGTTCGCGAGTTACGGGAGTTGCTGGAATTGTGTTCTGCAAATAATGATGCAGGAGATGTTCTTTTTGTGCCGTCGCTTGCGCGTGGGTTAGCATACTATACCGGAAGTATTTTTGAAGTGTATGTGAAAGATGGATCAATCAAATCGAGTATTGGGTCGGGTGGGCGATATGATAAGATGATTGGGATGCTGATGGGGAGTTCGCAGGAGTATCCGGCCGTTGGGTGTTCGTTTGGGTTAGATGTTATTTTAAATGCATTGAAGGCAAAGGAGAAAAAAGTGGCGCGCAGTGTAGTGCAGGTGTATGTGGTACCGATTGGATTGCGTTTAACGCAGGTGTGGCCGATTGTTTTGGCGTTGCGTTCCAAAGGGATTTGTACGGATGTGTCGTTTGCAGGTAAAGGGGTGTCGAAAGGGCTTGATTTTGCGTCAAAATTGGGGATTCCGTATGTTGTGATTGTTGGTGATAAAGAGTTAGCTGAGAAGAAAGTGATGTTGAAGGATATGATTAATGGTGGGGAGCAGTTGTTGTCGCTTGCGGATGTGGTGAAGAGGGTGAAAAAGTGAGCTGGTGTTTTTAATGAAGAGAACGGATTGGATTAAGTTGTTTGGGGGACTTGTTGTTTTATTTTTAGTTGCTAATCTGGTGTTATTTGCGTTGAAGTTGATTTCATGGCTGTTGTTTTGGGCGGTGATTATCGTAGGAGCAATTGTGGCGTATAAAGTTGTGCCGAGGATGGGGAAAGAGTAAAATATAATATGAACTCTTTTAAAGATTGTGTCTTTTTTAGTTTTGATGAAAATATTAATAAACATAAACGGGTTTTGAAAGAACATGGCAGATTCTAGCCAGGCGCAGCGAGAGGAGTTTATTGATTATTGGGTGGAGTTTATGTTGTCTCATACGGTTAAAGAGTGGAGCAGGCAGCAGAATATGTTGATTAATTCGTAGTTGCAGACGGCGCATCAATTTTCACGTAAGGAATATTTGGAATTGCGCGGGGAGAAGTGTTGGTTGTGAGGTTAGGTTTTCAAGTGTATCTCTCTTTAGAGGTGGTACTAAAATTATTTAAAGACTACTTTCTTTATTTTTTCAAAAAGAGGCATATTAATATGAAATTTAAATGGGCGTTATTTATTACATTATTTTCTTTGATGATTTTTGCGGGGGGATGTGGTGTGAAACCGGGGCAATCAAATTTTGTGGGTCAGGCGGTTCTTGGGTTTTCTGATGCAAAGTGTGTGCAAGAGGAATGGTGGTATCAAGATGGAAATGGAAAATTAACAGGTCCGCATAATGGATGTATAGAGGGTGTTAACGAACCTCCTTGGTGTGCTCTGAAAACTGTTTATAAAGAAGGAAAGCAAGTATATTTAACAGGGGGTAAACAAGGAATAAATTGGAAATATTGTGATCAAAGTAAACAATTAGATTTAAAATGTCAAACAATAGAACAAGAATTAAAAGATAATTATGTAGAAAGTGCAGTGGAAAATTGTGCTAAAACATTTGGTAAAGAATGGAAACCAGTTTCTGGACAAGTAATTAGTTACTATAGAATTTATAAAAGTAAAGATCCAGATATAATTCCTGAGTGTGTAGGCTCTTATTCTAGAATGGATACGTATGTTTCTTCTTTAGATTTAACTTCAACTGGTACTTATTTAGGAGGATTCGATCCAGGATGTATGGAACAAATAGCTTTATCTACATACACTAAAAAAGAAGTTCATTTAAACTGTTGTAAAGTAATAAGTTAATTTCTTTTAAGTTTTTGTCTTACCACTCATCATCTTCATGTCGGGTATAGACTTTGGTTTTATCTCCTACTATCATAGAATGTTCGAATTGGGCGACCATGCCTTTGGAGACTTCGGCTAAGGGTGGGTAGGCTTTGATGATGCCGTCTTGTTGTAATTGTTTTAATCCGAGCAGTGCAGGCGATTTGCCTAATGAGCGGGTGAGCCATCTCGTTGTGAACGGTAATGTTTGTTGTTGTTTGATAGTTGGATGGGCAAGGATGCGTTGGCCGTAGAGGGAGCGGGTGGAGCGTTGCTTTTCGATCATGAAGATGGTGGCTTGGCCTTTTTCTTTTATGAGGCCTGTGCCTTCGGTGACGAATGGTTCTATTGCGATTTGGGTATTTTCTTTAATTTGAGTTTTGTCTTTGGTGTTGTAGCTGGGAATAGAAATACCGCCATGGACTTTGTATTGGTCGATGGTGTGGCCGGAGAGATTTTTTACAGTAGTTAAGCCGAGTGCTTCGGCTTCGGACATTTGGGCTTCACCGAGCTGCCAGAGTTGAACGCCGGGTTGGACTAATTTGATTGCGGCTTTTAATGCGTTTTGTGCGGCTTTGATGTGATCTTTATATTGATTGGAATTTCCAACTTCGATGGTCATGGCGTTATCGGCGATGTAGCCGTCGATATGCACGCCGATGTCGACTTTGATTAATTGGCCTTCTTGGCTTGTTGAAGTGTCGTCTTCTTCTGGGCAGTAGTGGGCGGCGATGTCGTTTACGGCCATCTGAGCCCAGGCGATTTTGCCGCCGAGTTTTAGGATTTGCGTTTCTGCTTCGTCCATGGCTTTGAGATATGAATAACCTGGATTTTTGAGTTTTGCGGCGGTTTCTCGACGTACTTGGGAGGCGATTTTGCCAGCTTGAAGAATTTTTTGGATGGTTTCGGGGGTCATGGTAATAAGATGAGGGAGGTGTTTTTAAAGATTTGTTTTACTTTTGAACTTACTTTAAAGTAATAAACTAACAAAATGTTTATAAATTACTATTTATTTTTGTTACATGTAATGGTCTATCCTGCAACTGTTGAAGATATTGAACAAGAATATGGACGTCTGAAGCAGGGATCTCGTGGTCGAGAAGCCGTTAATCCGCAGGATTTTGTACGTTATGTTCGTCGTGTGAATTTAGATTTAGATGTTGTACCTAATATAGGATTACTTGAGATGTTAGATACGTCGGAATTATATTGGAGATTTATTTGTGATCGAGCTCATTTGGGTGATCTCATTTCTCCAACGCGTCGATTACAATATGAATGGCAGATTTCTGGTCATCATTTTGAGGGCAGACGTTTACGATTGCTAGAAGTGATGGAGGGATTTTCTTTCAATCATCATATTTTAGAAACGCTTACGGAACATAATCCTTATTTTGGATGATTGGTTATTGTGGTGATTCTTTCTTTTTCAAGTGAATACATTGTTGAAAACTATTATAGAGTAGTTATTTTAGCAAATATTTTTAAATCAACGATAAATTTAGGATAAATATGGCATCATTAGACGCGGAGCTCCTTGGATTGGCACATCATTTTGGTTCTTCACGTGGTATACGGCCGTTTATGATTGATGAACGTAATTTAAAAGATCCAAAGTATTGTTTAGTAATTGTTCATGCGGATAAATTACAAGCTGCGTATCATACTTGGGTTGGGGAATACCGTCCGGAGAGTTTTTCTCGTGTGGAATTGGAAGAAAAAGCAGCAATCGAAATAGAAAAAGGGTATCACACGTATATTGCTCCGATTGGCGGTGATGCAGGGGGGTATCTTAATCGTGAGTGGATAACTGGAATGCCAGCGGCGTTAGAGGTTATGTTCCATGAGGGTTTTCATTTGCGAAAAAGACAAACGAAGCTTTTTTCTCATTTAGAGGAATCTGCAGCAAAAGTAATTGGGTTGTACATGGCAAGGGAATTTGCGATGCAGCATGGCTGCGAAGAGTTAGTTTCACAAGTAGAGAAACGGTTTCAAGATCAAGAACAGTATGGAGTTGAATTCGGGCAGAAGGTGAATACAAGATTAGAAGAGTTACGAGCGGGAAAAGTAATTACTTCTACAGATACTTTTAATAATGCCAAATTGTATTTTGAGTATGCCTATTATGGACATTACACTCTTTGTCGTGATGTATTGCGTACGCTGGGGACGTTTCGATCGTATGTGGAACTGATTAGTGGTTTACCTAAAAATTTTACGGAAGGGAAATTGATTTTGCGCGAGGTATCTACTGCAGAAAAATGTCGTGTGTTTTCTTTGTAAGATGTTTAGGGGCACAATTTTTTTAATTTTTCTAATGTGTCGTTGGGATTTTTAACTGCGATGCAATCAACCACTTTTGTTGCAGGGTAATCATTGCCACCAGGATGTAATTTGTCGCCGAAGAAGAGGACTTGGTTGGGGTGGAAGTTGTTGTGCTTGAGAAAAGTACGAATGCCCCATTCTTTGGTGAGGCCTTTTCTTGTGATGTCAATTGAGGTTGTGCCGCCGATGTTGAGGTCGTATTTTTGAGTGTTGAGGTGTTGAGTGAGGAATTCTACCCAGATTTTACGTTTCTCTCCTGTAGGATCGTATCTCTTTTTAATATCTATAGGTGCATGACGTCCGATAGCCGAGAGCGTTATTTGGGATTCTCTATCTTGGATTTGATCTTCTGTACTCGTCATCGGTTTAATCTCAAAATGCGTAACTACTTTATCTAGAGCGGCAAGAATCTCTTCTTTTTCTGTTGAAGAGAAAGAAAAATTATATTTCAATTCTCCCTTATCTTTTTCTACCAGATCATAATTAGTTCCGGTAGTGGCCAGCAAATGATGTTTTTCTTTTAATCTGGAAGAGATCATCTTGCGCAAATCTTCATTTTTAGTGCCACTGATAAACGCAAACTCGTATCCTTTCTTTATCATTTTGGAGATTTGTTCAGCCATTTGCGGAGAAATCTGCTGGCAGGTTTCACAGATGGTGTCATCGACATCGGTGATGATGATGTTTTTTTCTTTGAGGTTGATGTGGGGTTGGAAGTGTTGATCGGCGTGGTAATATTTTTCTAGGGTGTCGGTTGGGAACCATTGGCCGGTGTGGTTGTAGGCGGTGATTTGTTGTTTTGGTGCGAGTAATTCGAAGCAGTCTTTTTCGATGGAGGATTTGCCGTCGGGGAGGATGGTTAATGCTGATGGGTGGATGATAAATGCGCCGGCGTTGATTAGGTTTGAGGGGGCTTGGTTTCTTGGTGGTTTTTCAATGAATTGGATGATGTATTGAAGTCCAACTAATTCTTTAGAGTTACAGTTGGACTTCTGAATAGTCCACAAAGTGGCGTCTTCCGACTCGGAAGACTTTCTTTGAGGACTATATTGGTTATTGCTGTGTTGTTGTTTTTCTAGTTTGGCGACGCCGAAGTTTTCGACGTCTTCACGTGCTGTGAGGGCCATGGTGATTTGGGTGTTTGAATTGTTGTGGAGGTGCTGCATTTGTGTCCAATCGATGTCCATCAGATTGTCGCCCCAGGCGAGGATGAAGGGTTGGGTTTGCGGGAGTTCTTTTGTTGCGGCTTTCACGGCGCCGCCGGTGCCTAATGGTTGGTCTTCGTAGATGTATTGGATGTTGATGTTTGGGATAGGGTTGGTTTGGAAGTATTCTTTTATGGTATCTGCTTTATAGCCGATGGAGAGGATGATGTTTTTGACGTTATGTCGGGCGAGGTTTTCAATGATGTGCTGCATAGTAGGTTTGTTTTTGATGGGGAGGAGGGGTTTTGGTAGGGTATCGGTTAAAGGTCTAAGACGGGTGCCGAGGCCGCCGACAAGGATGAGGGCGGTTGAGATGGGGTTGGATGTATCCATAATTATAGGGTAAGAGGGGTCTATTTAAATGGTTATGAAAAACCATTCCCCAACTAGAATTTTATCATTATGGAAGAGAAATCTTTATAAATAGGCGGCTAAAATAGGATTATTGGACGGCCATAGGGGTGTGGATCACCTGTTCCCATTTCGAACACAGAAGTTAAGAACGCCTCCGTATCGGTGAGTACTGCATTACGTGGAAAAACCGGTAAGCTGTCCCTCTTTTTTTAGATTACTTTTCTGAGGTTATTATTTTTATTATGTTAGAAGATAAACTCGTTGCCGAACAAATTGTACATAGTTTGCCATTTTTTCGGTTGTTATTGCGTGAGGGTTGTGCACGAGTGGATACGATAGTGAACGCAGGCGGTCTTGATATAGAGATTAAAGGGAGATATAAAACGGGTGTTACTGATTATGTGACGCGAGCAGATATTGAATTAGGTGAATTATATGCGAGTCAGATAGGGTTGAAGTTTCCGGAGTGGGGATGTATTTTAGAGGATGGAGTAGAAAAGATTGGTGCAGATGAATTATCTGAAAAAAATGTGATTGTTTTTTTTGATCCAGTGGATGGTACTCGGTTATTAGCGCAAGGATTGCCGGGCAGTTCTAGCATGGCGGCGGTTGCAGTGCGAGAAAACGATTATTTTAAGCCGGTTTTAGGTGCAATGAAATTGTTTTCAGGTGAGGAGATGTATGGGTATAGAGTTTTAGATCGATGTGAAACAAGTGGTTTTACGTATTCAACGAGAACACGAGATGAGTTGATTCTTTGTCGCAGCGATACAGATCGGCAGGGTTTTTTAACGCCGTTATGTCGAGAGTTATCTTATACACAAGTGATATTACGAGGGGTTGCGCCAAAGATGAAAGCGATGTTGGATGGAGAGATTGATTTTTTTGTATTTGAGCCGGGAATTACATATTGGGATATTTTTCCGGTGATGGGAATATTAAATGCATGCGGCGGGAAAGCGGTAGATTGGAGGGGAGGTGAAATTGTTTATACTGGACTTTCTAAAAGTGTCCAACATGGTTTTTTGGCGATAGCGCCTGGTGTATGTTTTGAGGCAGTGATTGAGAAAGTGGCAAAGATTTATGCTCGATTGTGATTTTTCTCATTTTTAACTGATATTCTAGTGTGCTTTTTCCACAATGCTTTTAAAGCGTTTTCTGTTGCTTTTTAAGATGAGAGTGTTATTTATATTTAATAATATCATATCGTTTCAATTTGAATATTTGGTGGTTGTATGAAAGTGATTATTTTAGCGGCAGGGTATGCAACACGATTGTATCCCTTAACATTAGATACACCAAAGCCGTTGTTGAACGTGGCGGGTAAGAGGATTGTAGAACATATTTTAGATAAAGTTACATCTGTTAAAGATGTTTCTCAAATATTTATTGTCACTAATGATAAGTTTTATGATGAGTTTAAGAAATGGCAGTATAATTATAATTCTAAGTCTAATTATGTAGTTCCGATATCCATTCTTAATGATGGGACGAAGAAGAATGAGGATAGATTAGGAGCAGTAGGGGATATCGATTTTGTGCTGCAGAAAGAGCAGATTGATTCTGATACGTTAGTTATTGCGGGGGATAATTTGTTTGGGTTTTCGCTTGCGCGATTTGTGGAAGATTTTAAATGCGGCGGAGAGAAATCTATTGTGGCGCTGCATGATTTGGAAGATGTTGAGAAAGTGCGAGGGAAGTTTGGAGTGGCGATGGTTGAGGGTTCAAAGATTGTTGATTTTGAGGAGAAGCCTGAAAATCCTAAGAGTAGTTTAGCGAGTACGGCGTGTTATCTTTTTAGTAAAGATGATTTACATATGATTCCGATGTTGCGTAAAGAGGGGAAAGTGGATAATTCAGGAGATTTAGTAAAATGGTTAGTTGAGCATAGTGAAGTTCATGGTTTTGTGTTTACAGAGCATTGGTTTGATGTGGGAACATTAGAGTTGTTGAAAGAGGCGGAGGAAGTGTATTCTCATGAGGCAGCAGTTACAAAGGTGTTACGATGAAAATTAGTATATTTGGTACTGGATATGTTGGATTAGTGACGGGGGCTTCTCTTGCTAGTTTAGGGCATGAGGTGTTGTGTGTGGATGTGGATGCGAAAAAGATAGAGCTATTATGTGATGGTCAGTTGAGTTTTTTTGAGCCAGGCTTAAAAGAGATAGTCCAATTGAATATTGAAAAGAAAAGATTGCATTTCACAACTGATATTGTGTATGGTGTGCAGTTTGGTGACGCGATTTTTAATTGTGTTGGTACGCCGGAAAAAGAGGATGGGGCGGCGGATTTGCAGTATGTGTTTCAAGTGGCGGTGATGGTGGCAGAGTATGCAGTAGGGTATAAAGTGTTGATTAATAAGAGTACAGTGCCACCGGGAACGGCTCGAGAGTGTGCGATGCGGATGAGAAAAGTCAATGCGAATTGTGAAGTTGAGATGGTGTCAAATCCGGAGTTCTTAAAGCAGGGAAATGCGGTGTATGATTTTAATCACCCGGATAAAATTGTGGTGGGAGCGGAGTCAGTGAAAGCGTTTCAGATGTTACAGAAAGTGTATCATGGGTTGTTGAAGATGTATATGCCGCTGATTGAGACGAATTGGGAGACAGCAGAGATGATCAAGTATGCGAATAATGTGTTTTTAGCGACGAAGATAAGTTATGTCAATGAGTTGGCAAACATTTGCGATCATATGGGTGCGGATATCAAAACGGTTACTAAAGCGATTGGGATGGATCAGCGTATCGGAACTAAATTTTTAAATGCGGGGATTGGATATGGAGGGAGTTGTTTTCCGAAGGATGTGCGG
>Ga0209542_10009723_pt1 | contig 17560 bp, 17 predicted proteins | sample RifCSPhighO2_01_FD_184028 | JGI IMG/M metagenome (GOLD analysis project Ga0209542, IMG submission 184028) | Soil microbial communities from Rifle, Colorado - Rifle CSP2_plank highO2_0.1 (SPAdes) (version 2) | ecosystem: Environmental > Terrestrial > Deep subsurface > Rock core/Sediment ...
CATATTTTACGGAATCGCCAACTGATTTTTTCGCCCAAAATTCAATACGAATTGGCCGCCAAGCGAAGCGAGGCGGTTATCCCCAACTTGCCTTTTTCTAAAGTGTGGACCTAGGCGGAATCGAACCGCCGCCTCTACAATGCGAATGTAGTGTTCTACCACTAGACCATAGGCCCTAAAAAACTTTAAATCTTTCCAATCAGTTTCAATCCCGGCTTTAAAGTTTTACGCCCCGGCTTCCAGCTTGCCGGGCAAACGTTGCCTTTATTTTCTCTTACAAATTTAGCCGCTTGCAGTTTTCGCAACAGTTCGGCGGCGCTGCGGCCGATACTATTATCATGTATTTCCAATGTCTTTAAAATTCCGTCGGGGTCAATAATGAAAGTGCCTCTTAAAGATAGCCCTTCTTCTTCAATATAAGTTCCAAACTCCCGGCAAAGCTTGCCGGTTGGATCGGCCAACATTGGAAATTTTACTTTTCTTATAGCCGGAGAATTATCGTGCCAGGCCTTGTGAACAAAAGCCGTATCGGTGCTAATCGAAAAAACCTCGGCATTCAATTTTTTAAATTCATTATAATTTTCGGCCAATTCTTCAAGCTCGGTCGGGCAAACGAAAGTGAAATCGGCCGGATAAAAAAACAAAATCAGCCACTTGCCTTTATAATTGGAAAGTTTAATTTTTTTAATATTCTCTTCACAAAAGGCATCTAAACTAAAATCAGAAATTTTTTCTCCTATTTTAACCATAAATTTATTTTTTAGATTTTATTATTTTAATTATAAACCTATCTTGAATGGTCGGGGCATTGGGAATTGAACCCAATCTTTACGCACCCGAAGCGTACGTACTGCCGGTATACTATGCCCCGTATATTATTTAAGACACATAATATTTTTTCTTTATGCTTTTGAATTCTTCTTCGGCGACCTCTCGGGTTTTAGTTTGAGCGATTTTGTACATTTTTTCAAGTTCGGCAATTGGCCGTTTGTTCAATTCCATGGCGCGCGCCGTTAAATGTTCTTTGGTATTTTTTTTTGGCTCGTCCAAAACTTCGTCAAGAAGAATGTTTAGTATATAGCCAATTTCATGCCCCGGCCCGATTTTTAACTCTTTCATAATAATATCGCCGTTAATTTTTAGCATCTTAACCGAAATCGGATCATGGGAAACTTTTTCAATTATCGCCCGCAGGTGGCGAAGTTTATACGGTTCGGCTTTGGGAACGCCTGACCCTTTCCGGTCGGCGATTCGCACTTCTAAAAGGTCATTCATATTTTCCGGGCCGACGTTTCTCACGAGCCGCCGCACCGAATTTTCGGTAACTTCTTCAACATTGTAATAAAATAAATGATAACGCACCAAAAGAACGACTTTTTCTATGAATTTTTTGGGAAATTTCAGCCGTTCTAAAATTTTTGCCGCTATTTTAGCGCCGACAACTTCGTGATTGTAAAAAGTGGAATCGGACCCGTCGCCTTTTTTGGTCCTGGGTTTTCCGACATCGTGCAAAAGCGAAGCGATTCGATTTTCCAGTTTATAGCCGTGAGTGGCGGCCCAATCAAGAGCGCGAATGTTGTGTTCCCAAACGGTATAAATATGGTGTTTATTCTGCCCCACGCCAATACCTTCTTCAATTTCCGGCGTGACATGTTTTAACAGCCCGAATTCCTGAAGTATTTCAATTCCTGCTTTGGCATTTATAGACATTATAATTTTTGAAAACTCGTCGCGGATTCTTTCTTTTGAAATAGCAACAAGGTCGCCGGAATTTTTCTTTATCGCCTCGGCGGTTTTTTCTTCAATATTAAATCCAAGTTGAACCGCGAAACGCACAGCGCGCATCAGGCGAAGCGCGTCTTCATTGAATCTTTCGTCCGGATTTCCGACGGTTTTAATAGTTTTGGCGGCGATATCGATTTCCCCGCCGTAAGGGTCAATAAATTTTTTCCCGTCGTAGGCAATGGCGTTAACGGTGAAATCACGGCGCGATAAATCGTCTTCAAGTTTTTTGGTGAATTTTACGGAGTCGGGATGCCTCTTATCAGTATATTTTTCTTCAACGCGATAGGTGGTAATTTCTATTATTTTAAGCCCCGACGCTTCGGTCGGGGTCCCGACCTCTTCAGAGCGTCGGGATTTTTTATCTTTCTCATTATTAACTTTCACTGCAACTGTGCCAAAGTCATTTTCATATACGCTATTGGAAAATATTTTTTGGATTTCTTCCGGCTTGGCGTTTGTCGTAATGTCCCAGTCATATGGTTCTCGGCCTAAAATAAAATCCCTGACGCATCCGCCTACGGCATACGCCTCAAACCCCATGTCATTTAATGCTCTTATTGTGTCTTTTACTTCTTTTGGGATATTCATTGACTAGATTTTACACTAAGAACAGTGATTTGACAAATATATATAACTATAGTAAAATAAATGCAAGAAAGGTGGGTGAGCCAGTTATGGAACTGACAAGAGAAAAAGTTGAAGAGATTCTAAAGAGAATCCAAGATTCATTTGGCCCTGTGGGGTCAAAAATTGAGGCAATTAGAAAGCTTAGAGAGGGCTTTGGCCTTGGACTCAAAGAGGCGAAAGATTACATAGATGCCCATTGGGACGATTTGGATTTTATCCGCAAAGACCTTGAGGAACGAGCTGGTTTGGGGTCGGAAACGAAAATACGGGTATTTGAAGCCCCCTTCTTCCGCCTCGAAATCAAAGGGGCGGATGTAACTCAAGAGCAATTGCATGGATTTTTCAGCAGTGTTGCTCTAGAGTTGTATATCGGATAGCTTCCAATTCGGAAGCACAGGGCCCCGCCAATGGCGGGGCTCTCAATTATTTTTATAGTAACATTCTAAAATAATAATTTTTAAAATATAAATTTAAAATATAAAATATGTAAAATGCACGTATAATTCCGATCGGTTGAATAGCTACATTGTTAATGTTATCATATCTAACATTCATACATTTCTATACATCTCTACGAAAAAACTATGAAAAAATTGGGGCCGACATCAAAAAAGATTCTTTTGCTTTTAGAAGGCGGCTTAGCGCTGTCCTTAACGCAGCGCCCCGACATTTATTTTAGTATTGTGAAAAAAATCGCCAAAGAATGGAAAAAGATAAACGAAAGAAGTTTAAGAGATTCAATAAGAAGGCTTTATAAATCAAAAATGATTGATTTTAGAGAAAATCAAGATGGCACTGTTCTCACGGTTCTAACAAACAAGGGGAAGAAACGAATTTTAAAATACGATATTGATAAAATAGAAATTAAAAAACCGGCTCATTGGGATAAGTTGTGGCGCCTCGTTGTTTTTGATATTCCCGAAGATAAAAATCTTAGGAGAAAAGCGCTGGCGGCCAAATTAAAAGAACTTGGCTTTTATCCGATGCAGAAGAGCGTTTTCATTCATCCTTACGAATGTAAAAATGAGGTTGATTTTATTACTGAAATTTTTGAGCTATCCCCTTATGTGAGATTTTTAAGAGTTAAAGATATTGATATTGAATTAGATCTTAAAGAACGATTTCATCTGCTCTAAATCAAGTATCGTTTACCCCAAAACCTAGGTATCGTTCCTGAAATGCATGTTTATTTCCGATCGGAATTATACATGCATTTTGTTGTTAATAAACATATTATTGCTTTTTTGGATAATTTATTTTATTATATATAAGCTATAATACAGTTCTTTTAAAAAGCATAGAAAAGGAAAAATTAATGGATGCTCACGGCGTTTTGGCGACGTTTAAGAACAAAACCCTTACTGGTCTTTCGGATTATTATCCTGCAGAAAGCAAGGCGGCATTTTTAATAATCAGGCTCGAACCGCGGAAGCTGGTGATTGAAAACAAGAGTCCTTTTCAAAGCGCTTTGATAGTTCACGAAGCAGATTATGATGATGAATTCCGCTTGATCGCATTCCGAGAAATGGTAGATGGCGTTTTACACAAAGAATACTCCAGAAAAGAGATAGAAGAAGACAAATATAACATCATAAGCGGCCGCTTTTTACTGAGAGATCCGCGATATGTTTTACAAAATGGAAAAGATTTTACTCAAATTGCCGAAAATTCTTTTATAGTTACTGCCTTTGAGGACGAAGTTGCATTTTTTGGCAATACCTCGGTAAAAGTAGAAATGATTTTTGAAGCAGATAGTGTCCGGATAATACGCAGAAAATTTGTGCGTGGGAACAGAGAATTAAATAATCAAAGAGAGATTATTAATTTTTACTAGCCATACGAGCCATAAGATTATCTGCCGCTTTCCACAGGCGGCTTTTTGTTAAACTGACGCTCCCAAGCATGTTTTAACTTGTTCTATAATTACAACAACGTTGCGGAGACGACTTTGTCGCCGGGTTCGACGCGCATGATGCGGACGCCCTGGGTAACACGTGAAACGGTGGAGATTGATTCAATATCGATGCGGATTATCACGCCTTTTTTAGAAATAGCAATCATTTCTTTAACATCCGGCGTAAGGATAAATGCCGAAACTATTTTTCCTGTTTTCGGAGTAACTTTGGCGGTTTTAACGCCGGAACCTGCCCGTTTTTGTTTTTTGTAGAATTTAATAAATGTTTTTTTGCCGAAACCGTTTTCCATAATGACTAAGAATTTAGTATTTGGATCTTTTGCCGCCGCGGCGCTGATTATATCCATAGCGATAACTTCGTCGCCGGCGTGGAGCCGAATGCCGTGCATTCCGGCGGTGGCGCGCCCTAACGGACGCGCGTCTTTTTCGGAAAATCTTATTGCCTGCCCCTGCGAGGTTACAAAAATTATCTGGTCTTCGCCCGAAGATTCTTTTACCCACTTCAAAGAATCGCCTTTCTTTAACTTAATCGCGATAAGCCCCGAATGGCGAACTGAACCAAAATCGGCAATCGGCGTTTTCTTTACCAAACCGTTTTTAGTTGCCATTACGAAATATTTTTCTCCGCTTTTAGCGGAAAGTTGTTTTTCATTGTAGGTTAAAATCGCTTGCACTTTTTCATCTGCGCTAAGCGCGAGAAAATTAACAATAGCTTTCCCGCGCGACTGGCGCGACGCTTCCGGAATTTCCCAAACTTTTGTCTGAAAAACACGTCCAGTGTTTGTGAAAAATAGGGCGTTATCATGAGTTCCGGTGGAAACAAAGTGGGTTACAGCGTCTTCTTCTCTGGTTGACATTCCAGTCATTCCCTTGCCGCCGCGATGCTGGGCGCGGACAAGTGTGGGATTCATTCTTTTAACATATCCCGATTCGGTCAAAACCACGACAGCTTCTTCAAGCGGCACTAAATCTTCTTCTTTAAATTCGCCCAAAGCCGTGGCGATAACTTTAGTCCGTCGGCTGTCTCCATATTTTTCTTTCATTGCCTGCAGTTCTTTATGGATAATATCCAAGATCTTTTCGCGGTTCTTTAAAATGATCTCCAGTTCTTTGATTAATTTTTTCTTTTCCAAAAGTTCGTCCTCTATTTTTTTTCTTTCCAAATTAGCCAGTGTTGCCAGTTTCATATCTAAAATCGCGTTTGCCTGAATTTCGGTTAGCTTGAATTTAGCGACTAAATTTTTTAAAGCATCTCCACGGTCTTGGGATTTCTTTATTGTTTTTATAATTTCGTCTATATGGTCAAGCGCTTTCTTGAGCCCTTCCAAAATATGGGCGCGCTCTTGCGCTTTCACCAGTTCAAATTTTGTCCGGCGCATTACCACCTCTTCGCGATGTTTCAAGAAATATTCCAGTGCCGCCTTAAGAGAAAGCAACCTCGGCTCTATGCCGTCAACTAAAGCCAGTAAATTGAGGTGGAAAGTTTTTTGAAGGTCGGTGTGCTTGTAAAGGTTATTTAAGATCTTTTGCGGCGCAGCGTCGCTCTTTAGCTCGATCACAATTCTCATTCCATCTTTGTCCGACTCATCTCTCAAATCGCGGATGCCTTCAATTCTTTTGTCGCTTGCCAGTTCGGCAATTTTTTCAAGAAGAGTTGATTTATTAACCTGATAAGGAATTTCGGTGATAATAATCTCTTGGCGGTTTTTTTTATCTTCCGTTATTTCAGCTACGCCGCGGGTAATTATCGGGCCTCGGCCGGTGGCGTAGGCGGCAGCGATATCTTTCTTGGAGTAAATTATTCCGCCGGTCGGAAAATCGGGACCTTTTACAAACTCCAAAAGATCTTCTACTGAAGCGCGGGGATGTTTTATTAAATAGACGGAAGCGTCAATAACTTCGTTTAAATTATGCGGCGGAATATTGGTTGCCATTCCAACGGCGATGCCGACTGTGCCGTTTAGAAGCAGCTGGGGCACGGCGGCCGGAAGAACCTTTGGTTCATCTCGCGTGGCATCGTAATTCGGAATAAAATCAACGGTATTTTTATCAATATCTTTTAAAATTTCTTCCGCTAAAGAAGTTAACCGCGCCTCCGTATAACGCATGGCTGCTGGAGAATCTCCGTCAACACTGCCAAAATTTCCCTGGCCGTTAATTAATGGATACCGCAGTGAAAAATTCTGCGCCAAACGGGCCAGGGCGTCATAAACAGAAATATCGCCATGCGGATGATATTTTCCGAGCACTTCACCAACAACAAGCGCCGACTTTCTGAATTTTGCTTGATGAGTAAGGCCCAAATCATGCATGGCGTAAAGAATCCGGCGATGAACCGGTTTTAATCCGTCGCGAACATCGGGCAGGGCGCGTGAAACAATTACCGACATGGCGTAACTAAGATACGATTCCTCCATTTCGCGGCTTATTTCTCTCAATTTTATATATCCTACTTCTGCCATAAATCTTTTAAATTATTAATTTGTTCTTTTAATGATTGCCAAACTCCGGGGAGTTGTTTGCTTAAATCGGCAGCGGTCTCGTTGTTTTCTGATACTGGAACTCTCGATGGGAAAGTTAAAAGCCAAAACATAAAAATTGTAGTCATTATTACCAAAACACCGAACCACATTATGATTCGTTTAAAACCATCCGATTTATTTTGCAAGTTCTTAATTAATCTATACATGTTCCAGAATGATAATTTTTGTTTCCTCAAGAATTAAATCTTTTTTCTTTATCATGAGTTTTGGCACGGGCGATTCTTTGGCCTCGCTCTCTTTAAGAAAAAGCGAAAGCGGCGCCCGCTTGGTTTTAAGATTTTTAATGTCATAAAGCATAGGAATGGCGATTTTGGGCTCCATTTTATTAATTAATTTCATTGCCGATTCGGCATCAAATAATTGATCTTTAAGCCCGCCGACTGGCACGAAAACAATATCCGGTTCGCCGATTATTTCCAATTTTTCATTATTTGGTTCCTTTTTTAAAAATCCAAAATGAATCATTTTTACATCATCCATTTCAATAGCATAGATGGTATTTTTATCATCGCCGATGCCGGAAATATTAACTCCTTTTATTTCGTATTCTCCGGGACCGGTAATAACAAAGGTTTCATTTGTATCTTGTATTGAGGATTTTGTATTTTGCATTAACTCTTCATTCTGTCGGGAGTAAATTAAAATATCGCTTTTTAAGCGAGGCGGAACGAGTCCCGATTCCTTTTGCGGCGGTTCTATTAAGACTCTTACGCCGCTACTTTCTAAGAGAAAACAAGCTTCTCCGTACCAATAAATTGTCATACCAGAAAATAATATCAATTTTTTTTATTTCTTTCAATGGTTGACAGGAAAATAATTTATGATATTCTTGTCAAAGTATGAATACAGTAGAAAACATAATGCAAAATTTGGCGCTTAAAATGCCCAAGGCTTTTGATTGGCCTAAAGTTGGCGAAGTGATTGAGGGTCGCGTAATGAAAAAAAGCGCCAAGAATTTATATATTGATCTTGGAATTTGGGGCATTGGTATTGTTTACGGCATAGAGTTTATCAACGCCCAAGATATAATAAAAAATTTGAAAATCGGCAGTCAGGTTTTTGCCAAAATTGTGGAGGTTCAAAACGAATCGGGTTTTCGGGAACTGTCTTTGGCCGAAGCGAAGGCGCAAAAATCATGGGATTTGATAAGGGAACTTAAAAAAACCAATCAAGCTGTAACCACTAAAATTCTAAGCGTTAATCGCGGCGGATTAATCGTTGAAATTTCCGGCATTGCCGGTTTTCTTCCGGTCAGCCAGCTCGCGAGCGAACATTACCCGCGGGTGGAAGGCGGCGATAAAAATAAAATTCTTGAAGAACTTTCCAAGTTTGTCGGGCTTGAATTTAAAATCAGAGTCTTGGATTTTGACGTTAAAGAAAATAAATTGATTGTTTCGGAAAAAGCCGCCGAAGAAGAGCATTTAAAGCGCGCCATAGAGCGCTACAAAATCGGAGACATAATTAATGGCTCCGTTTCCGGCGTGGTTGACTGGGGCGTTTTTGTAAAATGGCCTGCCTGCCAGCCGCTGACGCTTCAGGCGTCTGCAGGCGGGGCTATGGAAGAAGAAATGCTCGAAGGCCTTATCCATATTTCCGAACTTGATTGGCAATTGGTAGAAAATCCGTCTGATCTGGTTAAGGTTGGAGACGAAGTGGCGGCTCAAATTATTGATATCGCTAACGACAGAATTTCCTTATCTTTAAAACGACTTAAAATTGATCCATGGAAAACGGCTTCGGAGCTTTTAGAAAAAGGGATGATTGTAGATGGGTTAGTTAAAAAATTTAATCCGTATGGCGCTTTTGTTGAAATAATGTGCCACTCCAACGAATGTTTACAGGGCTTGTGCCATATTTCCGAATTCGGGTCTGACGAAAAAATGAACGCCGCTTTGGAAGTCGGCAAAAAATATCAATTCAAGATTTTGGCTTTTGTTCCGGAAGAACACCGGATGAGTTTGGGGGTTTTAAAGGAAGAGAAAGTTTAAAAGAACGCGAAAATAAAATTTAAAAATTGTAGGTGGGGGCGTGCCGTTCGCCGAAGGCGAATGGGGCTAAGCAATTTTTAAATTTTCATTTTTGCGTTCTTTTTTATTATGTAAAAATAAAAAAAGCCCCAGGCCGCGAATTGCGGACGGGGCAGGTCTTTTATTTCAGGTGTTTCGGAATTTCAGGTGAATCTTTGCTTAACTTAGTTACCGTAACTGTCATTTCTTTTTGTTCCCACAAAACATCAATCTTGTAAAAATCCGAATTCTTTATTGATACGTATGCCGGCTCAAAACGCCAGTCGCCGGGAACCGGCGGCAGATAATCCTGATGGTAAAACCGCAAAGCCAGATAGGCGTGAGTTCCTAAATCGGTCTTCGGCTGGATGGTTTTGGTTTCTTCCACCCACCGGTTTACTCGGGTGTCAAAAGAACGTTGCCGAGCCAGCTTTACCGCGGTCGGTTGCTTAATCAGAAATTGCAGTTCTCCCCAGCCATCGGCGGAGTTATTGCCTAGAAATGTCATCGGGATTTCTACAGTTTGAACGTTATTAAGACAAGTAAGCAATTGGTTTTCTTCCAGATTGCGCTTATAAACCTTGAGTAACGCCCTTTCGTGATTAGGATCTCTCTGCCAAAACTGATTTGGCTCTTCGAAATAATGAGAGGCATATTCACTAGCCCATAGTAAAAATTTCAAGTTGGGGTTTTTGATAACTGCACAAGCAGTTAAATGAATTTCGGAGTGGCCAAACAATCTTACAAATTTTCCTTCTACTTTTGACATGCGCTGCCTCCCGTCGTAGCCCATTCTGCGTATCTTTCCAAAAGCTCATCATCATCATACCGCAGACGCTGCGCCCGGCGCTCGTAGAGTTCATTCTTTTTCCTAACCGTTTCGGCAAGCAGATTGTAAATATAATTGCCGATTTCTTCCCGCTTTATTTCAGGAAAAAGCTTGTTGAGGTCGGGGATAAGCTCATAAAAGTCGTAACTCAGATATTCCAATACCCCGAAGATTCTGTCTCTGGTGGAAAAATAAATCCCCTCCGGATTCTTGATTTTTTCCGTTGTGCCGTCTTTATGATGAATATCTTTAATGGCTAAAGGCATTCTCAAAATATTTCCCAAATCCGTCAGCATTATTCTTCCGGTTTCGCCGGTTTCTTCAATATTTCGGAATCCTCCAGTATCAATCTTTCTAAGATGAAAGATATAAATGTCGTTATCAATAATCGGCTTATATTCAAAAAGAATTTCTCCGAATTCTGAATTTTTTCCGCGCGTGGCAATTTCGGTTAATAAACCGGCTTCGCCTAACACTTCGCGGCGAACTGTTTCATCCGGCTTCTCGCCATCCAAACTGCCACCGCCGGGAAGCCCCCAGCCGTCCGGCTTGCCTTCCTCGCCGTTCGGTCCCAAAGGATCGGCGATATTGTGAACCAAATAAATTCTTGGAGGAGTTTGGTTATTTTCCATAATCACCCCGAAGCAGGATATTATTTTTGGCAACGATTCCATGTTTTCCTCCCAGTTTGTTGTCGGTTTGTCAAAGAAGTTTCTCCGAAAACTCGGATTGCTATTATGATAACAGGTTTTTATGTACTCTGTCAACCTCTTGACATATATTGTTTATTTTGATATAATGTAGCCAACAGTTCCTAGACAAGGGTTTAAGCTCAAGAGGCCAATAACGGCCCTCAAGAGTGACAACCGATATAAGTCCCTCGCCGATGGCGGGGGCAAGGAGGGCCTGAAATGGCTAAGCCCAAGAAGATCGTGCTGAAGTCGGACAGCGACAAGAAGTTTGGCGCCGAGGTCTTCGATCTCATCCGAACGGCTCTGACGCCCAAGGTTGGCGGCAACGTCAACCTTGGAGTCAAGCTCGCCGCGGAGCACTTCGCTCCGCGCAAGCCAGCCACCGTGACGGTGGTCGAGCTCGAGACCGCGATCTCCGAGATCGCGAAGAAGTTCGAGGCCGAGTCGGGCAGGAAGTCCGACAACGATGGCCGGCTGCCGCTCAACGACGAGGCCCAGAAGCTCTGGGACTCCGGGCAGTGGAAGGGGAAGCTCACCGTTCACGGTCTTCGTCAGCGGTACGCGGCGGAGATCAAGGATGGCGTCGACCTGACGCTGTCCATGTTAGACGCCTACACCGCCGAGCTGGCGGTGGAGAAGGCGAAGATCGCCGAGCTCGTGGACGAGCACGACGATCCAGATGCACCCGCGAAGTTCCCCTGCGGAGTTCCCTCTCACAGGGGAGAGAACGAGCCCCTCAAGCTTCAGGGCCGCAATCTGCTCTTTCGCAACGATGCGGGGGAGCTGGCAAGGATGCGGCATGCGAAGGGCGACGGCGGCGAGATCATCGCTGGTGACGTCTTCGTCCTCACGACGAGTGGTGCGGAGGAGTTCAACAGCCGGGAGAAGGACCCGGCGAAGCACATCGTGCTCACCGAGGCAGAGATTGCCGAGGGTGGTCGCAGGACCATCTTCTGCAAGAACTGCCGGATGGCGGCGCTGGACGAGGGGCGAGAGGAAGGCTTCAAGCTCACGTTCTACACCTGGGCTGGTGCACAGCGCGTGCTCGATGCCACCAAGAAGTCGGCTGAAGGTAAGGAGCAGACCTCGAATCTGCTCCGTGCAGCCGCTGCCAGGGTGTTCGACAGCAGGGGGACGCGGCGTGATCGGGCTCGGCCCGACTGGCGCCGCAACCGCGGCCAGCGATAGGCTGCGGGGCTTCAGGGGGCGGCGAGACACTCGGTCTCGCCGCCCCACTTTTTTAAATTTTTAAATTTTTTTATAAAAAAGATTTAGTAAATGTTATTTAAATTTTAAATTTTGAAATATCGAAATATTTAAATATCATTTATTAGTTCTTTTTAAATTTTTAATACCATTTAAACTTTAAGAAAACCATCAAAGAAGAGGCGGATCTTCGGTGAACTTCAAGGCGCTTTCTGGCGGGGTTCCCATCGGGGGAGCCCATTACTTGGTTGAACTTGAAGATAAAAGAATCGTTATTGATTGCGGGGCAGTGCAGGCGGGTGGGAAAGTTTTTCCGCCGCCGATTGCCCAAGGCCGCATTGACGCATTACTGCTTACTCATGGCCATCTTGACCATGTCGGAATGTTTCCTCTTTTTGTAAAGGAACATCCCGATACGCCGATTTACGGCACTAAGGTTACCTGGCGCTTTGCCAGAATGCTTTTATGGGATTCTTACTGGGTTGCAATCAAGAAGATGGAGCGGGGGGAAAAAGTTGATGTTTATTTCTCTGCTTCGGATATTGCAGATGCTTTGAGTTTAAAGAAATTCCGACTGGTTCATAACCCGGAATGGTTCTCGCCTTGGCCGGGCTGGAGAATTCGCTTTCGGTCATCCGGCCATATCAATGGAGCGGCGAGTATTGATATTATTTCGCCCAAGGGTTTCCGGATTATTCATTCGGGCGACATCAGTTTTGTAGATATGCCCACGATAAAAGGGGCGGAAATCGCAAATGACTTTATGTCACCGGAAGTTTTGATAACCGAGGGAACTTACGGCGATCGGGATTTGCCGAACCGTGCCAAAGAGCAACAGAAGGTTGTTGACAAAGTTGTAGAAGTCCTTGGTCAGGGCGGCCAAGTCCTGGTTCCATCTTTTAGTATCACCGGCCCCAATATGGGTATTATTATTGCCAATGGTTTGGCCGAGGCCGGAGTTGATATTCCGGTTCACCTTGATGGCATGGTCAGGACCGCTGCCGGAATTATCAGTGGCTCCAGTGAGTGGAGTCCGAATGACGACAGCGCGGCTTTTCCAAAAAACTTAATTGCTGTGCCCGAAGATCCGGAAAAAGCTCGCGCTTACCGCCAGAAACTTCTTGAAGGCGGTCCGGCAGTGATTGCTTCCTCTCATGGAATGCTTGAGGGGGGGATGGCGATGTTTTATCTGGAACACTTGATAACAGACTATAAAAGCGCGGTGCTTTTGCTCGGTTACCAAGCCGAAGGCACCGGCGGCCGGAAGCTGCTCGAGCTTGAGCGCGGCCATCGCTTTCAAATTAATCGAAGGTCATTTCCGATTTATTGCGACGTGAAAAGATTCCAACTTTCGTCGCACGCGTCTGGTAACGAATTGGCCGGTTGGATATCTGAAATTCAGCCATGGCATGTGATCATCACCCATGCTCCTAATTCAGGAGCTCAGGGGTTGGAAAGAAAAATCAAAGAGCGGCATTCGAGCATTCGGGTGTCAAAAGGATTTAATGGGGAATACGTTTCACATTAGATATAGAAAATTCCCCCGATCTCGCAGCTGTGGGTCGGGGATTTAATTTGCTCATTTTTAAATTTTATGATAATATATATAAAAAATAAATTATGAAAATCATTAAATTTAACTACAAAAAATTCATCAATCAGATATTTATTGCTTTGGGGGCATTGTTTTTAGTCGCGCTAATTTTCGCGTATCTTAATTCGGCTTTTGAAAAACCGCAGGTTATCACTTTATCGGAATTGGTTTCCAAAATTAACAAAGGCGAGGTTTCAAAAATTATCATTAAAAACGATGACTTGGAAATAACTTTAAAAGATAGCAATAAATATTCGGCAAAAAAAGAAATTGAAAGTTCGCTTACCGAAACGCTTAAAAATTACGGCGTTGACGGCGCAAAACTGGGCGCCATTGAAATCAAGGTTGAGCAAAGCGCCGGTTTTAACTTTTGGGTTGGCACGGTTTTACCGCTGCTTTTACCTTTTCTTTTGGTCGGTTTTCTTATTTGGTACATGATGCGGCAGGCTAATCGAGCCAATATGGGAGCATTTTCTTTCGGGAAATCCCAAGCCAAACTTTCGGGGCCTTTTGACGGCCGGAAAAAAATTATGTTCTCCGATGTTGCCGGCTCCAGAGAAGCCAAAGACGAACTTATTGAAATCGTTGATTTTTTAAAAAATCCCAAAAAGTTTTTGGATATGGGGGCGCGGATTCCTCGCGGCGTGCTTTTGGTCGGCGCGCCCGGCACGGGGAAAACCCTTCTCGCCCGCGCCGTTGCCGGGGAAGCTAATGTGCCGTTTTTCTATATTTCCGGTTCGGAGTTTGTTGAAATGTTTGTCGGCGTCGGCGCTTCCCGAGTCCGCGATTTATTCAACATGGCAAAAAAATTCGCTCCTTCGATTGTTTTTATTGATGAAATTGACGCCGTCGGCCGCCAGCGCGGCGCGGGACTTGGCGGCGGCCATGATGAAAGAGAGCAAACTTTAAACCAAATTTTGGTTGAGATGGACGGTTTTGACCGCGACACCAATACTATAGTAGTGGCGGCGACTAATAGGCCCGATATTTTGGATCCGGCTCTTCTTCGTCCCGGACGTTTTGACCGGAGAATTGTTATTGATATTCCCGACATCAATGACCGGGAAGCGATTTTAAAAATCCATGCTATTAATAAGCCGCTTGAAAAAAATGTTGATTTAAGAAGAGTGGCCGAGCGTACGCCGGGATTTTCCGGCGCCGATTTAGCCAACGTTATAAATGAAGCGGCTATTTCAACGGCGCGCCAAAACAAAAAATTAGTTGATCAGGAAACGCTTTACCATTCAATAGAAAAAGTGCTTTTGGGCCCCGAAAAGAGAAGCCATATTCTTTCTAAAAAGGAAAAAGAAATCGCGGCTTACCATGAAGCCGGCCATGCTCTGGTCGCCGGCGTTTTGCCGCATTCCGATCCGGTTCATAAAATTTCAATCGTATCGCGGGGCCAGATCGGCGGGTATACAATGAAACTTCCTACGGAAGACCGCCATCTGCATTCTAAGAGCCAGTTTTTAGCCGATCTTGCAGTTTTAATGGGCGGTTATGCGGCGGAAAAAATTGTATTCAAGGAACTCACGACCGGTGCGGCAAGCGATCTTAAGAAAGCCACGGATTTGGCAAGAAGTTTGGTTGCCGAGTACGGAATGTCGGAAAAACTCGGTCCTATTTCTTTGGGCGAAAAAGAAGAGCTTGTGTTTTTGGGTCGCGAGCTTGGCACTCATAAAAATTACTCCGAATCTATTGCCCAGCTTATTGACGGGGAAATTAAAAGTTTTCTTTTAACTGCTTACAATACGGCAAAAAAAATCATCGGCGAACGCCGAAAAAAATTAAATGAAATCGCCAAACGCCTGATTGAAAAAGAAACCATAGAACGCGACGAATTTGAAGCGATTATGGTAGGGGCGTAAAAAAGAAATTGTCAAAACAAAAATCCGCCGATAGACATCGGCGGATTTTTGTTGTAAATTATGGATGAAGTGCGGGCGCATAGCTCAACGGCAGAGCAATCGTCTTATACACGATCGGTTCTAGGTTCGAATCCTAGTGCGCCCATAGATTGCGCGGTTAGCTCAGTGGTAGAGCGCTTCGTTGACATCGAAGAGGCCAGAAGTCCGATCCTTCTACCGCGCACAATATGAGTACCGAAGTAAAATTAGAATCAGACCTTAACATTCCGCTCAACATTGTTTATGAAGACGATGATGTTGTTGTTATAAATAAACAAGCGGGGATTTCGGTTCATCCTGGAGTAAACGAGCCAAGCGGGACAATTGCCAATGCTTTAATTGCGAAATATCCGGAACTTATTGGAGTTGGAGAGAATCCAATTCGTCCCGGGATTGTTCATCGCTTGGATAAAGACACTTCAGGCCTTTTAGTTGTTGCCAGAAACCAGAAAACTTTTGAATTTTTAAAAAAAGAATGGCAAGAGGGAAGAGTTGTTAAAAAGTATTTTGCTTTGGTTTGGGGTTGCCCAAAAAAAGAAAGAGGAGAAATTGTTTCAGAATTGATGCGATCGCTTAAAGATTTTAGAAAGAGAATGGTTTTAAGGCCGGAGAAGAATAAACCCCGACGCCCTAAAGAGGTCGGGGCTCCGACCGAAGCGTCGGAGGAAATACATGGGAAAATGGCGATTACAGAGTATAAAGTTATTAAGAAGTTTAAAGATTATTCTTTGCTTGAAGTTTATCCTAAAACCGGCCGAACGCACCAAATAAGAATCCATATGGCTTCGCTGGGCCATTCGGTAGTGGGAGATAAAGTTTATGGCAAAAACAAAAAAATCCCCGAAGGATTAACTCGTCAATTTCTTCACGCATATTATTTGAGTTTTGGCCTGCCTGCGCAGGCAGGTTTATTTGGAAAAAGGTTGGCGTTTGAAATTGATTTGCCCGATGATTTAGAGCAAGTATTGACTAAATTAGAAAAATAAGGCAATATAGAGAAAGCAAAAAATAAAATTTAAAAATTGTCGTAGCCCCATTCGCCTTCGGCGAACGGCACGACCCCGCCTACAATTTTAAAATTTCATTTTTTGTTTTCTCATAAATTTATTATGGATAAAATACAAAATTTCAATCAAAAAAATTTAAAGTCCGAAACTCCGAAGATTAAATCGGGAATGAAAATTCGGGTTTGGCAAAAGATTAAAGAGGGCGATAAAGAACGGCTTCAGGCGTTTGAAGGCGTTGTAATTGCGGTAAAGCATGGTCGTGGCAAGTCAGGCACTTTCACTGTAAGAAAAATTTCCAGCGGCATCGGCGTTGAAAGAATTTTTCCTTTCCATGCACCGACTATTGATAAAATAGAAATTTTATCCCGAGCTAAAGTGCGCCGCGCAAAATTGTATTACCTAAGAAGCCGGTTCGGCAAAAAATCTAAAATGAAGCAAGTGGAACTGGCGGAAGTTACGGCGTCGGCTCCGGTTGATGAAATCAACCAAGAAGAGGTCATTGCCGAAAAAACTCCGACTAATTAAGATTAAATTAAAAACTAATCCACAATTGTAAGGCGGTTTTTTTTGCTTTAATATATTTGGCAAACGCTATTAACTTGAGGTATAATATTAATATATGCCAATGAAGCCGTTGAATAAAGTAAAAATAAAATGGTCGCCGGAATTCGCTTATGCGATTGGGCTTTTGGTGACCGATGGCAATTTGTCGCCAGATGGAAGACATTTTGATTTTACTTCTCAAGATAAGGAACAGCTTTTGAATTTTATGAAATGTTTGGGAATAAAAGTTAAAATAGGATATAAAATCTCTGGGTACACTGGGAAAAGAAGCACCCATATACAGTTTGGCGATGTTAATTTTTATAAATTTCTTTTTCAAATTGGCTTAATGCCTGCTAAAACAAAAATAATTTCCAAAATAGATATTCCCGAAAATTATTTTTTTGATTTTTTACGCGGGCATCATGATGGCGATGGAACTTTTTTCTCATATTGGGACCCAAGATGGAAATCAAGTTTTATGTTTTATACTGTTTTTATTTCAGCAAGTAAAAAACATATTGATTGGATAAGAAATAAATTGTTTAAACTCTTAAGAATAAAAGGTCATATTACAAGAGATTCTAAAAAGTCGGTGTATCAATTAAAATACGCCAAAACAGAATCGTTGAAATTATTACCAAAAATGTATTACAATAGTAAGGTTATTTGCCTATCTAGGAAACGTTTTAAAATAGAGAAAGCGTTAAAGATAGCTCATAAAACACTGTAAAAATATGCGCGGGTGCTGTAATCGGTAGCCAGGCCAGCTTGAGGTGCTGGTGTCCGCAAGGACGTGGAGGTTCGAGTCCTCTCCCGCGCACCAGTAGTAACTTGTTCGGAATTAAGAATATGGAGCGATTTTGCGGAAGCCAAAATCGCGCTTTGATTTTCGCCAAAACCCTT
>Ga0209542_10009724_pt1 | contig 17559 bp, 21 predicted proteins | sample RifCSPhighO2_01_FD_184028 | JGI IMG/M metagenome (GOLD analysis project Ga0209542, IMG submission 184028) | Soil microbial communities from Rifle, Colorado - Rifle CSP2_plank highO2_0.1 (SPAdes) (version 2) | ecosystem: Environmental > Terrestrial > Deep subsurface > Rock core/Sediment ...
TCAAGAAAATCATCAAGGCACACAGGCCTGAACACATTCTACCTCCAGGCAGGAGAGACTGCAGAGGTGACAATACAACTGAAGATGGTTGAGAAAGGAGGCAGGTCAATAAGCGGAAGGGTGATTGACTACACAAAGACGCATGCTCTTGGAATTGACCATAATATTAAAGGAAGCAAGCTGAATGATGTGAAGAAATACCCCGGCATAGGCATTGCTTCTGAGAAGGTTTACGCTCTTGTCAGGGATCCAAATAATCCAGCAGGATATTCTCCTATTCCCGGAGCAGAAGCTGTGACAGACGGCTCTGGAATATTCAAGATTGAAGGTGTTCCTGCAGGAAGAAAGCTGTTTGTCGGAGTAAGGAATTATGAATTTGATGAGAATCATCCTCTTGCATGGATAACGCATGAAGGATCAAGCATGATGGTCCCTACTGAAAATGGAAGATTTGAGCAGAGAATCATTGGAGGGATATACTCAAGAGGGGGCAGGGGAGAATTGCTCTCTTACGGAAACCCTCCGCCGCCAAAGCCAATAGAGCTTGGCACAAGGCACAGGAATGAAAGCAATGTCGTGATCTCAGTTGCCTTGGAAAAAGAGGCAGAAGAGGACAAGCCTCCAGTGGTTAGCGCAGCTCCGCCAACTAATGGAATAGTGAAGGGAAATGTGTTTGATGATGAGAGAACATCAACGATCTCAGTGGGTGTGACAGACCCTGTTAATTATATCAGGAGAAGGTTTATTGAGAATGGTGCAGGCGTTGAAGGGGCAGATGTGTGGGCAGAGGATGAGAGAGGCAACAGGCTGGCAGAGCCTGAAAAGACAGGGGCAAACGGCGCTTTCACAATAAGCTTGCCTGGAGGAATAAATGTCCTGATAAAGGCAAAGAAGGATGACAAGCAGGGAAGCAACACAATGAGGCCATGGGGAAGGCCGCAGGCAGCAATACCTGTTGTCACAGGAAAGGTTGCAATTGATATAATGGTCCTTATAAAGAAAACAAAGGAAGAGAAGAAGGAGATTGACAAGATAAGGGAAATCCAAGACAAAGTTGAAAAAGCATATGGTGAACAGAAAGAGCTTTATGGGATGGATATCGGACAAAGCAAGAAGTTCGTAAGTTACGTCAACAAGCTGCTTTCAGAAGGCCTGCAGAAGGGGCTTGGGCTTGGGGAATTGAGGAATGCAGCGCAGAAAGCAAAGCAGATATATGATGCCATGTCTCCAGAAGAGAGAGCAGGGCTTGAAGAATTCAAACCTGATTTCATGGATTACCTTATCCCTCTTGAGGACAACAGCGCATATACTGATCTTGTTGCTGGAATAAGGGCAGAAGAGAAAGAGAAAGTATTCACAGAGCATGAAGAAGGAGGCCACCCTGTGCTGAATGAGACAACTGACAATGAGATATTCAACAAAATCAGAGGTTTGTTTAATAAGACAGTGCAGTACAGGCTCACACAGGTATTGAGTCATTGCGACAAAATATTCAGGAAAGAGATTGAAAGGCTTGAGAGGGAGGCATAGCGCCACAAAACCTTTATAAATCACTCATGCTTACAGCAATAAAAAAGAGGCGAGAAAAACTATAACATATAAATGAGGTGTTCCGAGATGAGCATTGTAGATTTTACGAGCAAGGTTCTGGCAATATTCAGAGGCGACTATCCCTTGTTTCCAAGGATTCTAATGGCGATGATGGCTTCCAGGGAGAGAAGGGATGAAAGGATTGAGAAGAAGGTAAAAGATTTGATAATCAAGATAAGGGGAGACGAGAAAAAAGGAGAGGTCAGCAAGCTTACAAAAGATGAGAAAGATATGATTAGTAATCTCCTGAAAGAAGCAAAGATAGAGGCAAAAGAGATAAAAGGAGAAGAAGAGCTGGAGATGAAGCTTGCTTATATGCTTGAAGAACTTGTAAAGGCAGTAAAGACATCCAAAAGGATGAAAAACAACCAGGAAGTTCTATCAAAGATTATTGGGATTATAAAGGCTGTGGAGTCATTCACAAGAACGCAGATGAATGATCTTGAACAGGTGAAGGGAGGAGGCTGGCCAGTGCGTATTGCAAAGGCTCCTCTGGACATGGGCGAGTCAAGCAATGTCGCCATAACCACTGCAAGAGCTATGAGAGCAGATTATGGAAAGATAAAGACAGGCATCAGCAAGACAGCTACAATAGTAAGGCTTGCGGATGCTGCAAAGAATCCAGAAGACCAGATAAAGAAGATCAAAGATATGCTTAATGATCTTAATGGTGTTATTATTGGAAGAAACGGTTTCCTGCAGAAGATGGACGACCATTTTGTGATGATGATCAGGATTTTCCGTTTCTTTGTTGATGAAGTGAATGATGAAAAGAACCATCTTAAGGTTATGGAACAGGAAGGCCTCTCAAAAGCCACAGCGGACAGGATAAATAAAGGGATGGACGAGGCTTTGAAAAAGTTCCACAAATCAGTCAGTGAAGAGGCAGTGATTGCCCAGAGGGTTATCCAGAAAGAGGAGAGAGACTTGGCAGAAGCCGCTTAAACATTCAACTAAAGAGGTGATTCAATGTTCGGCAAGAAAGGAATGATATTCACAAGCCCAAGGGATACTTTAAGCTTTATAATCGGGCTTATACTGCTAGCATTCGGGATTATTCCATTGCTGAACAGCCTTGGAGTGATTGCATGGAACCTTCCTGGATTCCTTGTGAACCTTCCAATTGGAGTCCTTGTGTGGATTGTTGCTATTACCGGATTCTACATACTGATTGACGGCTTCATAGAGCCTCCGATGCACATATTCCATTGGCTGCTGATATTTGTCGGCCTTATCCTTATGGTGGTAGGGCTCATACCCATTCTGCATGGTTTCGGCACAATAGGCTTCACTATCCCGGGCATGGACAATCTTGTTGTCTACTGGATCCTGATAAGCCTTGAGGGATTCGGGCTTATTCTGGCTGGAACAACAATGCATTAGGCTGATTTATTTTTTCCTTATTAATTTCCGAAATATTTATATACACTATTTATATAAATGCGCGTATTGGCATTTATTCATGGTTTTTAGTGCAGTTTTCAAAAAAGGGGTGTTAGTATGGAAGAGGAATATGAACTAGTTCCTGAGAAAGAGGTTGAGGATCTCAAGAAAGATATTGATGAGATAAAGAAGAACCCTTTTGGTTCGTCTCCTTCTGCAAAAGAGCTTGTAAGGGCGATAAAGGACCTTAATGACAGCGTGAATCATCTTATCGGCCTGTTCAGGGATGCAGCTGATGCAATGAAGCTTGAAGAGAAAGAGTCAGAGGCAATAGGAAAGAAGCTTGCTCCAATGCTCCAGAAGATGGATTCGCTGATTGACCAGAATGAGAAGATCGCAAGAGGCATTGTGGGAGTTGCAGATATGGTCAGAGAAGACATGTCAGGTAAGACTGAGCCGCAAAGGCCTTCTTTCAGGATATCGTCTCCAATAGAGGAGCAAGAGTCAGCTCCGATGGCGCCTCCATCAATGGCGCAGCAAAGAATGTCCCAGATTGCGCCGGCTCCTGACATAAGCCCGCCTCCAGGGATGATGCAGAGCATGGGAGGAATGCCTCCGCCAGCAGCACCAAAGGAAAGACCAAAGAGAAGGATCTTTGGATTCTAAGATGGACCAGCAAGCGCATAAAGGTTTCTCGCAGTCAACTTTGAAGTTCTTTATTAGGCATATGGCTGGCGCCACAAGAAGGCAGGTGCAGAGAGAGGAAAAGATTGCAGGCTTTGAATCACAGATCACGATGCTGAAAAGATCAGCAATGGCCCCAAAGCCGAGCAGGCAGAAGATTGAGGCAGGATTTGATGACTTGGGCAGCAAGATAAAGGAAGTAATCCAGGAGGAGAGAGTGCTTGTGCTGAACCAGCAGAAAGAAGAGAAGGTTATTGAGGAGATCAAGGAAAGGCTTCAGCTTCTGGAGGAGAGGGTCTACGGCATGGGCCACGTGCACTCAATGGCTGTCCAGGAGCACATGAAAAGGATTGATGAGATGAGCAGGAGGATAAGAGAGCTCACATCAGGCATTGCAGAGAGAAAGGCTCCTGAAGAGAGGAAGATTGAACAGCATGCTGCTGCCCCTGTGAGGTATCTTGACAGGAAGAAGAAAGAGGAAAGCATCAGGATGCTTGAAGCGATGATAAAGGATGCAGAGAGAAAGCACAAGGAGCTCAGCAGGAAGAAGATGCCAAAGAAGCACCTTGATTCCATTAAGAAGCTGATTGATGCATACAAGAAGAGGCTTAATTCACTGAAAGCCTAGATAAGGTTTTTCTTCCATCTAAGGATTATCGCAGCTGTTATGATTGCAGCCCCGAGGATCAGCGCTGCTTTCCAGCCCCCATATTCATTCTGGACAATTGTCTTCTGCACTATCTTCATCTCATGGCACTTGAAATCAGAGCCGCAGTATCTTTCAGTGCCGCAGTCATTGTCTGACCTGCACTCCTTCACAGCATTGATTATTATTGCATATAGAATGATTATTACAACAATCGCCAACAGGACAGCCAGTGCAGCATTCGCGTTCTTTCTCATCATTTTAAGGAACCCCAAAGAATCATCCAGAGGTTTTTCGCACCTCTTTTGCCTGAAACTAAAAAATAAAGAGAGCAAACATGCTCTCTTTTGATGCTAAAAAATATTTATAAGTCTTTTCCCATGACTGTTTTTCTTCCGTTTGCCTCAGCTCTTGCGCATGCATCTGAAACAAGCTGTCTTAGCTTTTTATCCAAAGCATCTGCAAAATCTCCTGCAACATTGCAGCCTTTTGCTGCTTCTTTTATCTTTGCTTTCACTACTAATAGGTCTGCCATTTCTTCACCTCGCTTTGATTATACCCCCGTTGTTTCGAGAGCGCTTAAAACCTTAGATTAAAGGTTCTTACGTCGTTTTGAGTAAAAGCTTATATATAAAGTTTTCTGTTATGGTGCCTGAATATTGGGTTTTTAGGCTGTAAGAGTGGTAATTCGTGGTTTTGTGGCGTTATAATGCAAAAAATAATTAAACCTGCTTGATTGCAGCACCATTATATGGTCCATATATGGCTCTACACAATCATAAGTGTGATTATAATAAGCCTGCTGTCCCTTGTAGGCATATTCACAATCTCCATAAGAGAAAAAAGCCTGAACAAGATGCTGTTCCTTCTTGTAAGCTTCTCAGTAGGAGCTCTTCTTGGCGATTCATTCATCCACCTGATACCAGAGATAGCAGAGGCAGGCTTTGGGATAGGCGCTTCATTCTCCCTGCTTGCAGGAATGATGGTATTCTTTGTTCTTGAGAAGTTCATACACTGGAGGCACTGCCACATCCCTACATCAAAGAAACATCCGCATCCTTTTGCTTATATGAATCTCATAGGAGACAGCCTTCATAATTTCATTGATGGCATGGTGATTGCAGGAAGCTATCTTGTGAGCATTCCGCTAGGCTTTGCAACAACGCTTGCTGTGCTTTTCCACGAGATACCTCAGGAGATCGGAGACTTCGGAGTGCTTGTGCACGGCGGATTCAATAGGATGAGAGCACTCATGTTCAACTTCCTTACTGCGCTCACAGCAGTGCTGGGCGCAATAGTGATCCTCTCAGTAGGAATCAAGACTGAGAGCATAACATCACTGCTCATACCTTTTACAGCAGGAGGTTTTATCTATATCGCTAGCTCTGACCTCATACCTGAGCTGCACAAAGAGGTAAAGGCAGGCAAGTCAGGCCTTCAGCTGCTCGGAATACTTCTTGGGATAGGCATGATGGCTTTGCTTCTTATTCTGGAATGAGAGTTATAGATTCATGATATTGATGTAGAAAAAGCTATCTATGCGCAAACCAGAATATCATCCTATTGCCCTGCTCCTTGTCAAGCCTGCAGAAGCCGAATCTCTCAAGCTGGACAACATCACCTGTTTTGAGCTTCTTCATCGGCTCTTCGCCAAGCCCAGTCACCCTGCTGCCATCAGGCATCATCACCTCTACCTCGAAAAGATTGTCCTTTTTCCCTGCAGGAAGCCAGTGGATTATCCTGCTGCCCTTGCCTTTATAATCCTCATACCTAAGCGAGTCAAAAACAATCTTCCCTTTCTCTTTCCTGAAGTTAAGGCAGTCCATAAGCCTCACAATCTCCTTGTCTTTTATGCTGTCAAGGTCTTTCTTCTGCAGGAAAAAGGAATCTCCTGTGCTGAATTTCCTTCCGCCTTTCCTGCTGTCTGGATGGAGATCCAGCTCTACGCTCTGCTTGGGCGCCCCTTCAATCCTAACCTCAACAGGCTGCTCAACAAAGAAATATCTGTATGATTTGGGGTCAATCACATCCCTGTTGAATGAATTCAATGCCTTGAAGAACTCATCCTTATCAACCCGTTTGTCAGTCAGGCTTACGCCTACGCTGAGGGCATATTTTATGAATGCTTCTTGCTGATACCCTCTCCTCTTCAATGCTCCCAGGAAAGGCAGCCTTATGTCATCCCATCCTTCATATTTGCCTTCCTCGATCATCTTCCTTGTCTCAGATGCAGAAAGATTCAGCCCTATGAAATTTATCCTTCCTACAAAAAGAGTATGAGGGACATTCCAACCCATTGCATTCTGTATCAACTCCTGTTTCTTTGCATTGTCAACATGATCCTTGCCTCTCAGGATATGTGTCATGCCCGAGTCATTGTCATCGCATGCAACAGAGAAATTCATCAAAGGCCACACCCTGTATTTCCTGCCTTTCCTTGGATGCTCTTCCTCATTTATCCTCATGAGCGAGAAATCCCTCATTGCAGGATTCTTGTGCTTTATGTCTGTCTTTATCCTGAGCACAGCCTCGCCTTCCTTGAAGTCAGAGAACATCCTGTGCCAGAGAGCTGTATTCTTCTCGATATTGTGTTTCCTGTGGGGGCATGCCTGCTTCTTCTGGGCCAGCCCTCTGAACTCTTCAGCAGGGCACATGCATACATATGCGTGGCCTTTTTCTATCATCTCCAACGCATGGCTATAATAATGCTCGAGCCTGTCTGACTGGATAGAGACCTCTGCAATACCATTTTTCGTCAGCCATTGCGCATCCCTGACTATCATGTCATATGCAGAAGGGTCTATGTTCGCGGGATTTGTGTCTTCAATCCTTATTATGAGCCTGCCTTTGTACAGCCTGCAGTATTCTGAATTCAGGCCGAGAACATATGCATGCCCGATATGGAGAGGGCCTGATGGAGAGGGAGCAAACCTCATCACTACTTTTTCGCCTAAATCCTTCAGCTCTGGAAGCTCTTTCTTCTCTTCTTTCTTCTTCTCAAGCATCTCAGGAGCAGATTTCTTCAGCTCTGCCTCAATCTTCTCTTTAGAAAGCCTGTTCACCTCAACAACAGCATCTCCTATCATGCTCTTAAGAGAATCCATGTCCTTCTTAAGCTCAGGCATCTCGCCTATCACCTTGCCAATTATATTGCCAGGCTCTGCTTTGCCGTATTTTAAGGCATTCGATAGAGCATGTTTTCTGATTACCTCTTTAGGGTCCATATATCTCATGTTAGGCAGGGGTGTTTTTAAATATTGCGAATATAAATCAGAGCCTGTTTAATCAAAAGCTTTATAAATAAGGCCTTATAAAGCAGTTGTATTCATATTCAAGACAGGAGGGGTGCAAAATGACTCAAAGGAGGATAAGTATAATCCCAAAGGCTCCAGTAGCCAGGATTCTGATGAAAGCAGGCGCAAAAAGGGTTTCTGCTGACGCAGTGGATGCTTTCGCAGATGTATTGCAGGATATTTCATTGAAAGTTGCAGAGCATGCAGCAAAGATAGCAAAGCATTCAGGAAGGAAAACAGTCCAGGAAGGAGACATAAAGCTGGCTGCTAAATAAAGAACTTGACTTATGTCGGGCTCGTGGTCTAATGGCATGACGTCGCATTGGCTAAGAATCCAAAAATGCGGAGACTCCGGGTTCGACTCCCGGCGAGTCCACTCATTTTGATGATTAGGGTGATAAAATGATAAAAGCAATAATATTTGATTTTTGGGGAACGCTGATGGAGCAGGGGATATACCCTTCTCCTTTCAAGCAGGTAAGATATTTCATGAGGCTGAAGATGCCTTTCTCAGAGTTTGCGCCGAAGTTTGAGGGGGCGTTCATGCTGCAGAAGTTTGACAGTCTTACTGACGGCTTCAAAGAGGTCTCAAAGGCATTTGACATAAAGCCTCCTGAGTTCGTTTATGACAGGCTTGTGGGGGCATGGAACAAGAACAAGCTGCTCGCAAAGCCATACCCAGAGGCCATTGCAGTGCTCACAGAGCTGAAGAAGAAGTACAAGCTTGCATTGATATCAAACAGCGACTGCTTCTCAATAGAGGATATAATCGACAAGTATGACCTAAGGAAGTTCTTTGATGTGATCGTCCTTTCCTATGAGGCAGGTGTGCTGAAGACAGACAAGAAGATGTTCCAGATTGTCCTGAAGAAGCTGAAGGTGAAGAAAGACGAGGCAGTGATGGTTGGAGACAGCATAGATTCAGACATGATAGGTGCAGAGAATGCAGGAGTCAAGGCAGTGCTTGTGGACAGGAAAGGAAAGAGAGAGTATGTGCATAAGGTTGCTGACCTCAGCGAAGTGAAGGACATGATCAGCAAGTTAAAATGAAGCTGTCCTTTGTAACATCCAACAGGCACAAGTATGAGGAAGTGAAGGATATTCTTTCTGAGTTCGGCATTGATGTTGTCTGGAAGAACATCGAGCTCCCTGAGCCAGAGGGGGAAATTGATTCTATTGCAAAGGCAAAAGCAAAGCACGCAGCAGAGACCCTGAAATCTCCTGCTGCTGTCGATGACACTGGAGTTTTCTTTGAGGCTTACAATAATTTCCCAGGGCCGAATCCAAAGTTCGTGTTCAATGGCATCGGCTATGAAGGCATAATGCGTCTTCTGAAAGGAAAGTCAAGGAAAGCATATTTCAGGACAGCAGTAGGCTACTGCGAGCCTGGCAAGAAGCCTGTTGTTTTTGACGGAGTGATGAAAGGCGAGATAACAGAAGAAGTCTTTGACAAAGAGAAAGATGTCCTGCCCTATATGAGGATATTTGTTGCAGAAGGCCATGATAATGTGATCTCAAGCATTCCTGCAGAAGAAAAGAACAGGATATCCCACAGGGCAAAGGCATTCAGAAAGCTTGGGGAATTCTTGAAGAACAAACAAGAAAAATAGTAAATCTTCCTGTTTTCTCCGTAAAAACCCGCTTATTTTCACCGAAAGGCATATAAAGAAAAAGTGATTAAATATATTCATGACAAACCTTACAAAAGATGTTTATAAAATGCATCTTTATGTTGATGTGATAATAATAGCAATACTGCTGATAGTGCTCTTTCTCCTATTTGCATGGATGATAAAAGGGGTAAATCAATGAATATTGAGAAATCTGCTAAGATAATGGCATGGGTGTCTTTAATCCTTAAAGTAGTTGGAATATTCTTAGGAATAGCTACAATTTTCATGCTTATATGGAAAGTTTTTGGAAAAGGCCCTACATCAGAGTCAGTGATTATATTTTCTGTATCTTTATTAACAGCGCTAGTTAGCGCTGTCATTGTGTTCTTATTCAATATGATGTACAAACTTGGGAAGATAGAATCAGATGTAGGATACACCAAAAGAATGGTATATGCTCTGGCAAAAGATTTCAGGGAGTTCAAAAACCACACTCATTGACATTCAACAAACTTTTTATATCCACTTCTTATGTTATAAGACATGATCACAAAAAGAGTTGAGTTTGAGAACAACAACAGCGAGATTCTCCAAGGTGTCCTCAGAATCCCTGATGAGCAGGGTGTTTTTCCTGCAGTCATAATCTGCCACACATTCCATGATAACAAGGACAATGAGCTCATCTTCTCATTGTGGGATGACCTGTCCAGGGCAGGCTTTGTCTGCCTTAGGTTTGATTTCTCCGGTAGAGGGGAAAGCCAGGGAGACTTCAAGGACCTAACAATAAGCCAGGAGATAAATGACCTTAAGGCAGCATTCAATTTCCTTGACAGGCATGAGCAGGTTGACAGCGACAGGATAGGGATCTTGGGGCACTCCATGGGAGGAATAGATGCCATACTTTTCGCTGCAAAGCACAAGAAAGCGGCATCAATCACAGCACTTTCCACAAGGTCTGACACAAAAGAGTTCATAGACTCTTATTTTGATGACTATCAGCAGAAGCTTTGGAAGCAGAGGGGGTATATCCAGATGCATAATATGAGCGAGATAAGCGCTGACTTTCTGAGAGATGCTGAAAAGCACAGCATCACAGAGGAAATAAAGAAGATAGAATGCCCAATACTGATAGTGCATGGCACAGATGACACCAGGGTGCCATTTGAAGATGCAAGGGAGCTGTTCAACCATGCAAAAGAGCAAAAGAAACTTGAGCTGATAGAGGGAGCAGATCACCATTTCACTGCCGGAGCTCACAGGCAGGAGCTGCTTGATGCCGTGATTGGGTGGTTTAACAGGACCCTAAAGCCCTAAAATAAAGAAATATTTAAAAAGCAGTGTATATATAAAACTCTAAAAGAGGTGCATAATGGGCGCTATAGGGAGAACACTTAAGATTGTTTCATTGATAGGATTCATAATTGCTGTTTTGGTATCTGTCTTTGGGTTTCTGGCCCTGAGGGATGCCAATGATTTCAAGGAGAGGCTTCCTGTTGAGCCTAATATCTTTCTGCTTGTTGATGGGGGTAATATCCTTGCAGGTGCCAAGAATATGATGCATGAATCCAATCCAGAGGCAGTCACAGAAGAGGAGATGGCTGTCTACCAGCAGCTTCTTGATAATAGGGATTACAAAAACCTGCTTGGAAGAAATTATAAGGTATTCATAGTCTATACCAAAGCCTTTGGCAGCACTGCTGATGCTGAGATAGGAGATACAGGATATACAAAAGATCTTATCCTTGAATCATTAAGTTCAGAGAGCGTGAGAGACGTCATTATTGAGAAGGCTATTAAAGAAACCATTATCCCAAAAGGTCTGGAAGATGTTGCAAGAGCGCAGATTGAGGGCAGCATGCCTTCTGAACAGGAGCTCAGGACAATGATGTTCATGCTCTTATTGGGCGCAGCAGCAGAGGAACAGGGCTCTGTTTTCCTGATAAATGAGTACAAGGCAGGAAATATTGACATCTATCCTGAAACAATCCTGTTTAAGTTTATCGGGATGGTGCCAGAATCCATCATAGAGAATATAGCTTCAGGTGAATCTGCTTAAAATGAGGTTACAGAATATATTATGGCTGTTTTTGGCTGCAGCGATTGCAGTACCCATTGCCAGCGCTGTTGAAAACGGGAGCCTTGAGATAAGCGGAACATTCTACACAGGGGATTCCTTTGAGCTTAATGAAGACATTTATAGGGTTAATGTGGACTCATATGATGAAATCATCTTGACCTATAAAGACCAGTTTCTCGTGATCAGGAACGCAACATGCACCAAGAAAGATGTGTACTATAAATTCTGCCTTGAGGATGTTGAGTTTAATCTTGAGACAAAGGACCGCGGAGCAGTTATGTCTGTCTACTCAATGGAGCCGGATATCACAATCTCAAGGACAATATCAAAAAACAGCTTCATAATCGGCGAGGATGCGACAATCACAGCAACAATAAGCAATGAAGGGTTGAGCAAGGCCCACAATGTCACATACACAGATATATTCCCACCTGAGATCAATATGTCTGTATCGCCAGCAAATCGTGGAATCATATCTATAAAAAGAGAGAACAAGGTGATCCTTGCTAATGGTTCTGTGGCCTATATGTACACGCTGTTCTGGCAGGATGATCTCGAGGTCGGTGAATCTGTAACATTTTCCTATAAGATAACGCCAAGAAAGCCTGTTGATGATACCTTCTATGCAAATGTGCATTATTTCAAAGGATACAAGGATATAGACGAGAAATCTGACGGCCTGAGCATAAAGGCAGATCCTTATATGGAGATAAGGGTAAATCTTGTTGATGTTGATTTCAAGCCTTCTGCTGGCGCAACAAACATCCTCAATTGGGAGAAAAAGAGCCCGATAAGGGTGGGCGAGGACGTCATCTTCGTAGTGGACCTTGTGCATAATTACAATGACAATAATTCTATCAATGTGTCTGAGCTGAGGTTCTATTTCCCTGAGGGATTCTTTTACACCAAGCCATATACAATCAGGATATATGAGAATATATCAGACCAGAACACCTCCCGCCTTACTGGTAGCGTTAAGCTGGAGAAGGTCAATGATTTATATTATAAATGGTCTGGGATTGTAACAAAGGGAGGCAAGACTTTTGCAATGAAGCTTAAGCCGATGCTGAAAGATGACGAGCAGACTGTCAGGATTGCGGCAGATTTCAGCAAGGACGGGCTGCCGGTGATATATGATTACTCAAAGATAAACACTTATGAGATTGTGAGAGAGGACCTTGTGATAGAGAGCAACTTTGATGACAAGCAGAAGTTTGCTTCAGGCCAGAGGGAATACTTTACATTGTATATTGTTAATGAGAACCCGTTTGTCAACCTGACAGACCTCAATATCTCGCTGGATGTGCCGTGGCTGAACATGAAGTCAAAACACATTGATCTTGTTGATGAGGAGAATTATGCAGACATCTTCATAGGAGAGGTCACCCTACCCTCAGTCAAGAGCACGCAGAGCTACAAGTTTTATGCCAATGTCAGCTACATGACGGCATTGGGAGAGCTGCTGAATGATACATTTGAGAGGGATATAGTGGTTGACCCTGCATCTGACATTGATGTGGAGCATGAGATGAAGAGCAGGACTGTCATAAACTCAGGCTCTGCAGATGTCACCTATAAGGAATCTGAAGTTGTGCTCAAGCTCAAGAACAAGGTTCAGAAAGACATCGAGAGTGTGACAGTCAGGGAAGAAGTAAGCACTGACCTTTATCCAGAAGGAATCATATCCAGCAAGATAATCAAGCTTGAGAAGGATACTATAACTGAAGTATACAAATACAAGATAGACCCCCCAGACAAGTCTGTGAAGAGCAGTTATCTCATAAAGACCTATCTTGCATATGCGCTTGAAAACCAGCTGCACGAGTATTCATTTGATGTAAATGTGAGTGTAGAGCCCAAAAAGATGGACATTGATATTGAGAAAAGCTTTGTTGAAGATGATGTCGCAAAAGGCCAGATAGGCACATTCAAATATGTCATAAAGAATATAGAAGAGGAGCCCATAAATGATATAACAATAAACTTTCCCCTCCAGTATGAGACAGATGTTGTGGGCCCGAGGAACTTCACAATAAAAAGGCTTGCTCCTGATGAGGAAATAACAATAAATAATGAAGAGAGGGTGAGGTTCAAGATTGAAGATAATGTAAGAGTCAGTAGGACTAACATAATATTCAAGGACGACCTTGGCAATATCTTCAGCCACGAATCTAATATTCTCGAAGAAGATGTGCTGAGCGGCTCTTTAGAGGATCCTGCAATATTCGTGAACCAGACAGCTCCCCCTGATGTAGATGCAGGAGAGAACTTTACAGTGAACATAACAGTCAGCAACGGAGGGAAATCGCCTGGCATGGTGACCTTGAAGTATCTTGGCAATGAGGTCACATTCAAATCTGTTCCTGAGATAAACAGGTCATTCATCTATAATGCCAGCATTGATGGTACGGGCCTTGTGGAGCTTCCCCAGGCAGTTGCTGTCTACTCAGCAGGAGGTTTTGACTATTACACTGCCTCAAATACTGTTGAGACTTATTCCAGGAAGAAGATTGAGAAAGGAGGTATGGTGCTGGAAGAGATAATGGAGGAGGCAGAAGCGCTGCCCGAGGAAAAGAAGCTATTTAACATAAAATATTTATACCTCACAGCATTCATTGTGATGGTCAGTCTTATAATACTTTATATCCTTAAGAGACCAAGAAAAGAGGAGGGATTTGAGTTCATAGAAAAATAACAAAATGGCATTTTTTGGAAAGCTTAAGTTCTGGAAGGGTGAAGAGTCACTTGAGCCCCTTAAGCCCTTGGGAGGCTTTGAAGAGGCTGGCTTTGGAAAAGAGCCCTCAGCTGGATTTAGAAGGGAAGAGGGATCTGGATTCGGCAGAGACACTTCGCCAGACCTTGGAGGGACAGGAAGATTAGAAAGAGAAGATGAGTTCGAGTCAAGGCCCATAAGAGGGACCCCTCCAGAGCCCCTGCCGCAGGAGACAGATGTGTCAATGTATGGCCAAAGCTATGAGAAGCCTCCTGAGCCAGGAGAGCTCAGGCATGCGCCGCTTGCGCCGATGGATAGGACTTATGCGCCTGCAGGCACGCCTCAGGTGCCTAAAGAGATTGAGATAATATCTGCAAAGATAGATGCCATAAAGGCAAATGTAGAGAACATAAACCACAGGCTGGAGTCAATTGAAAGGATGATGATGACGCAGCAGAAGAACCAGAGATACCAGTGGTGACTAATATTCCCTCTTTATCAGGAAATCAGCAATCCCAATAAGAAAATCCTTTCCTTCTTTCCTGAAGTCTGCTTTTTCCAGGGCTCTTTTTGCCTGATTTATCAGCTTTTCAGCAAGCTTCCTTGAATAATCCAGAGAGCCTGTATCTTTGATTATCTTTCTCACTCCGTCCAGCTCTTTCCTGGCCAGATCTTTGTTTCCAAGAGCATCAAGAAGAGTCTTCTTGTCTTCTTCATTGGCTTTCTCAAGCGCCTTCACAATCAGCAGAGTGATCTTTCCCTCTTTCAGGTCAGAGCCGACAGGCTTTCCAAGCTTTTTCTCATCACCAAACATGCCAAGGATATCATCCTGCAGCTGGAATGCCTGGCCAAGAGGCATTGCAAAACTGCTAAGTGTTTTTATATTATCTTCCCCTGTTCCTGCAAGCATAGCTCCCATGTGAAGAGGCCCTTCTATTGTGTAGGCTGCTGTCTTAAAGGTATTAACTTTCATGACATCTTTTTCTGTGACCTCAGAAGCAGGTTTTGCATAGATCATGGTTTCAATCAGCCAGCCAGATTCTGTCTTGAGTGCAATCTCATGGTATTTCTTCAATGCTGAATTTATGTTTTCAGCAGGGAAATTTGACATCGCCAATGCCTCGTTTGCAAGCGAATTCTGAATGTCTGCAGCCACTATTGCAATATTCTCGCCGAACCTCTTTGGAGAAATCCTTTTCAGGCTGCTGTATCTTCTTTCGTAGATCTTATGGAAAGTGGGGCCTCCCCTCCTGAGGTCATCCTGGTCTGTCACATCATCATGGATCAGGAGGAAACCTTCCATAAGCTCGACAGCAAGAGAGGCAGAGATTATGTCTTTTTCAGCAGGCTTCCCAAAGCACTTGTAGCCATGGATCATCAGCGCAGGCCTGATCCTCTTGCCCCCCCTGAGATTGAACTCCTTGAGGCTCTTCATGATGTCAGCAGCAGAGCTGTCAATTGCTTCAGCATCCTTGATCTTCCTGTCAAAGAAATCTGAGAGGGCTTTGTCTATCTTCAGCTTGTATTCTCCTAGAATGCCAGACGCATCTGCCATAGCCTTATCTTTCCGCGCCTTTTATTTAAATCTTTCCAAAAATATTATAAAGATATGCGGATTCTGCTTCTTTATGGACAAAAGAACTGCGGACTTTGCGCTTATATCAGCTGTTGTGCTCCTGCTTGACCAGCTGACGAAATATTCTGTTGCCGCAGTTAAGCCTTCTGGCACAGGATTCTTCTCAATAAATTACGCAACAAACACAGGGGCTGCTTTTGGAATGTTCAGGGATGGAAACACATTCCTTATACTGCTGTCATTTGTTGTGCTTGCTGCCATAATATACATCCTGTTCTTTTATTCAAAGAATCAGCCAAAAGGGGTTTTCATCTTCTCAGCCCTGCTTTTCGGAGGAACGCTTGGAAACCTTGCAGACAGGATCCTGAGAGGCTATGTTGTCGATTTCATAGATTTCAGCTTCTGGCCGAGCTTCAATGCTGCAGATACAGCGATAACAATAGGGGTGATTGGCCTTATCTATTATATCTACAAAGAATAATCACAAGAGAATTTTCAGCCTATAAGCATTGCTCCTGTGAACATCACTATTATTGCGATAATCTTTAATGCGATTGTTGACCTGCTTATCTCCTCCTTCAACACTCGCGGGACGTAGATGCTCAAAAGGGCTGCGAAGAGAAGCACAAAGAACGGCTGTACTGACACCAGCGCCCCAATAAGAGTTACATAACCCACAGAGCTTGCGATCACTATCAGGAAGACAGCTGCAAGATTCAGAAACTCGCTCAATGACGCCAGGCCTATTGCTTTTGCCTTGTGCTTCCTTACTGCTTCTCTTATATCCTTAAAGTTTATGAAATAGAAAGGGATGAGCCATACAAAGGCGCCTATCCTCATGTAAGAGTACACTGTCCAAAAGTCAGCAAAGCCAAGGAGGTATTTTATGACAACAGAGTTTATAGAGATGCCAAATGAAGATACCATCACAAGCCAGAATGCCTTTCCGAATGAGAGCCTGAATGGCCTCTTTACAGATATGAGCATTGCGCCTGCCACAAGCAGGAGTATCCCAAGATATTTCAGGCCCGTGAACCGCTCTCCAAGGAACAATGCTGCAAGAATCAGCACAAAAAGAGGAGTGATGTAGAACAAAGGCACTATCCTTGATATCTCTTCTATCTTAACTGCCTTGAAATAGAGGAATACTGCAATTAGATATACTGCAGAGGAGAGAAAGGCAGCAAGAATAAGGGCATAAGAAAGTTCAGAGAAGCCTTTGATATAGTATATTGGGATGCTTGTTATGATTCCAATAATAGCCATCATGATAAGAGAGATTATAGGTTTCCTCAGAAGCTTTGTATAGATATATTTATCTATTATGTTGGAAGCTGACAAAAACACTGATGCAAGTATTGATAGTAGCATCCATGACATGATATTAGAACTCTTCTGTCTCCTCAAGACCTTTCAGATAGCCTTTCTTTGCCAGCCAGTCTATCTGGCTTGGCCTGTACTTGAATATTACATCTCCTTTCTCGTTATCATACTCCCATGGCTCAACTACAATGACATCCCCTTCCCTTATCCAGAGCTTTCTCTTGAGCCTTCCTGGGATCCTGCACACCCTTGTCTTGCCGTCAAGGCACCTAACAGACATCCTGCTTCCGCCAAGGCGCTGCTCGACTATGCCAAAGCATTCTCTGCCCCTGGGAAGCTTTATCCTTCTTATCTCTTCCTGGATCTGGTCCTGCCTCTCCTGCTCTGCTTTCTTGATGCCCATGAGAATATAGAAAAAATAGCTGTTTATAAGGTTTGCGGTGGTTTGAAGTGGTTATTTCCTCTCGCCAATCTCCTTCAGAACGTCCTTCAAGAATTCCTCAACCTTCCTCTCTCCGTGCACCTTGTTGTCCCTTGTCCTGACATTCACTGTGCGGTTCTTCTGCTCATTGTCTCCCACAACAAGGATATAATTTATCTGGCTCACCTGCGCATCCCTCACTTTCTTAGGTGTTGACTCTGCCCTTGCATCAACCTCAAC
>Ga0209542_10009726_pt1 | contig 17557 bp, 21 predicted proteins | sample RifCSPhighO2_01_FD_184028 | JGI IMG/M metagenome (GOLD analysis project Ga0209542, IMG submission 184028) | Soil microbial communities from Rifle, Colorado - Rifle CSP2_plank highO2_0.1 (SPAdes) (version 2) | ecosystem: Environmental > Terrestrial > Deep subsurface > Rock core/Sediment ...
CGCTTCCATTACTGCTACAGCAGAGTTTGTGGTGCCTAGATCAATTCCAATTATTTTAGCCATGATATTCTCCAATTTTTACTTTAGCTGGTCTAATAATTTTCCCAATTAGTATATAACCTTTTTGCATAACTTCAAGAATTTTATGATCTTTTTCCGATTCGTTTGTTGGTACAACCCCAACTGCTTCATGAAATTTGGGATTAAACACTTCTTCTATTGGATTCAATTCCTCTAAGCCATTTTGCTTCAGGATGGAAAAAAACTGGTCGTAGACTGGCTTAACATCTTTGTTTCCATGAGCCAAAGCTATATTAAAACTATCGAGCACGGGAATCAATTCCTCAATCAGAGATAGTCTTGCGAATTTGATAAACTCAAATTTAGCATCTTCATCGCGGCGGCGAAGATTGGCGAAATCCGCCTGTGCTCTCTGCCAACCATCGAGATATTCTTTAGCCTTGGCCTCCGCCCCTTTCAGACGTTCCCGGAGTTTTTTTAACACCTCGGATGAGGCCACCAAATCTGGATCGTCTTCTATTACGATATCATCATTTTCCTCTTTCATATTGATTATTTAACGTTTGCTCCACTTCGGGGCCTTGCGGGCTTTCTTGAGACCAAACTTTCTGCGTTCTTTAGCGCGGGGATCACGCTTGAGAAATCCTTTTACCTTGAGCTTGGTACGCAAATTTGGGTCGAATAAGACAAGCGCGCGACCCAAACCATGCCGTAGAGCTTCGGCCTGTGAAGAAATACCTCCACCCTTAAGTTTGGCGGTAACTAGAAATTTGCCTTCTGTATATTCAAAGATAGATAGTACCGTTTTTTGAAGCGAAGGGGTGGGAAAATATTTCTCAAGTTCTTTGTCATTGATAGAAATGGTGATTTTCGAAGCGGGGATAATACGCACCCTAGCCACAGAGGTTTTCCTCCTACCCACCGCTTCTATATACCTGCCCGCAACGCTCTCGCTTGCGAGGCGGGCGGGTCTTTCTTTTTTTTCAATCATTTTATTTTCAAGTTCTTCATCATCAGAGCGCGCAATTTATTTTTTGGAAGCATACCATAAACGGCTCGGCGCAATATTTCTTGATGACCTTTGGTTCTGATGACATAATCCTGCGATCGTCTCTTGAGATTTCCAGGAAAGCCGGAGTGGCTAAAGTAGCTTTTAGCTTTTAGCTTTTTGGCATCTAGCTTCATGGATGCGGCATTGGTAACTTCCACCTCTACGTTTGGGATGCGATTCCTGGCAAAATCCGTTCGATTTTTACCCATAAGAAACACCGCCACTTCCGTAGCGACTCTGCCCGGCACCTTTCCTTTTGCATCTATAATATGCTTATTCATACAAATTCTATGATGGCCATGGGGCTTGCATCCGCTGGCCGCGGCCCCATTTTGGTGATGCGAGTATAACCTCCCGATCTATTCTTATACACTACGGCAAGTTTACCCGCAATCTTTTTAGCCGCTTCTTGACCCACTCGGCTTTCGAGAAGTCGGCGAGAAGCAATAGTCTGTTTTTTCCCCAGAGTAACAAGTTTTTCCATGTATGGGCGGAGTGATTTGGCTTTAGATTCTGTAGTTTTGATTTTACCTTTGAGAGCAAGCGAATATGCCAGAGATTTAAGTAGGGCATTTCTCTGGTTTTTTTCACGACCGAATTTTCTATTTGAATTGTGATGTCTCATTATCGTTAGTTGTCTATCGTCGATCGTTAATTACTTCAGCGTGATGCCAAATTCTCCGAGCGCTTTTTTAATTTCTTGAATACCTTTGACTCCAAGACCGTCAATTTCGAGCAGATCTTTTTCTTTTTTGCGAGCCAGGCCTCCGACCGTGCGAATATTGGCTAGAGAAAGCGCGCTTCGGGTACGAGATGAGATGTCCAAAGACTCCATGCGTGTTTTAAGCACCTCGGGATCGACTGTTGGCTTAGCAACCGAATCTCGATTTTCCCGAATTTCTTTCTCTTCTGCCACCGGCTCATCTTCTCTAAAACCGACAATCGCCTTAAGCTGATTGATCATAATTCCGATAGCGGAAGATAAAGCAGAAGATGGAGAGATCGTGCCGTCAGTCTCAATAAACATTTTCAACTTATTAAAATCTGTCCTATCTCCGACGCGCATATTCTCGACTTCGTAACTGGCGCGGCGAATGGGAGTAAAGATGCCATCAAGAGCGATGGCGCCAATATCAACGCGAGACTTCTCAATCATTTCCTTGGGCATAAAACCAAGACCTTTTTCTGCCTTGATTTCCATGTCCAAGACCGTATTTTTGCCAGTGATGGTGGCAATGATTTCGTCTGGAGTGAGAATTGTGACTTGTCCGGGCACTTCCAGATCGGAAGCTCGGACCACTCTCTCGCCGGCCTGCGCGGATAAACCCTTAATCTTGAGATAAAGAGTCTGCGGTTCATCAGTGGTGAAACGCATACGAATCTTTTTCAAATTAAGCAAAATGGTCACCACATCTTCTTTGACTCCCTCTAGAACGGTAAACTCATGATTAACGCCGGCAATCTTGACTGAAGTAATAGCCACCCCCGGCAGCGAAGATAGAATGATACGGCGAAGACTGTTACCAAGAGTATGACCATAGCCCGGATAAAGACCCTCAATCTCGAAGACGCCGCTTTCTCCTTCTTCTGAAATCACCTTTGGTTGCGAGGGTAAAAGTATCATGTAATCAGCCATAAAAAAATAAATTAAGATTTAATTATAACACTATCTATTGTAGAATTCAATTATCGCCCCGAGATTGAAGATATTTTCTCGCTCCTCATAAACTGCTCGCCCCAAGACGGTTGCTTGTCTTTTATCAGGATCAACTTTGAGCCAAACTGGCATGGTCATGGTTTTCATTCTCTCTTCAACCTCTTTAAAGAGAGGGCTCGAAGCGGAACCGACGCGAAGACTGACAATATCCCCTTCCCAGAGAAGGATCGAAGGTATGGTAACTCGAGCATTGTTAATCACGATGTGTCCATGACTGGCGGCTTGACGGGCTTGGGCGCGTGTTTTCGCCAAGCCGGCTCGGTATACAACATTATCAAGCCGACTCTCAAGAATGCTGAAAAGTTTTTGAACCGGGTCCGAAGAATGAAGAGCTTTAGTGACATAAGTTCTAAATTGTGTCTCGCTTATACCATAACTGTAACGAGCTTTTTGCTTTTCTACGAGCCCCTGACCGAATTCACTCTTGGGTTTTCTGCGACCCTTGTTGTCATTTTTTTCCTTGCGGGCAAGTGAAAGCGCGTACTTTGGAGTTTGAGTTTTTTCGAAAACTGGGGCGCCCAAACGTCTGGCTATTTTATATTTAGGTCCTATTCGCATATATATTGATCAACCATTACGTTCTCCTTGGTTTAGGCGGTTTCGGACCATTGTGAGGTACAGGAGTCTTATCTTGGATAGTGGTCAAATTTATACCTTTAGAAATAAATCCTCTGATGGCCGATTCTCGACCGGAACCGACGCCTTTGATTACCACCTTAACCTCTTTGATGCCCAAAGCCTGTGCTTTAAGCGCTAAGGCCTCACCCACCTTGGCGGCGGCGAAGGGTGTACCCTTTTTTGCTCCCTTAAAACCGAGACTTCCGCTGGAAGACCAAGCGAGAGTGTTACCCTTATCATCAGCGAGCAAAAGTTTAGTGTTGTTGTATGTGGATTCAACATAGAGAATACCCGAATCAACACGTCTTTTACTTGGCTTTTGTTCTTTAATAACTTCGGCTCCTGTGGCCTTTTCTTCTGTTTTATCTTTGACTGTGGCTATTTTTTTCTTTCCCATTTTGGTCTATTGTTTATATTTAGCAGCTATTTTTTCTCAGCCACCTTGCGCCCCGTGCCCATAGTCTTTTTCGCGCCCCGCTTCGTGCGGGCGTTAGACTTGGTGCGCTGACCGTGCACCGGAAGATTGCGCATGTGACGCAAACCTCGGTAGGTTTTTATTTCCTTGAGTCGTTTGATATTCCCAGCCACCTCTCTCTTTAAATCGCCTTCCAGAGTCAAACCTTCGATTGCCGAGCGAATTTTGTTTTCCTCTTCTATGTTAGTGTCTTTCGGTTTCTTCCCCAGAGACACACCGGCTTTTCCCAAAATAATTCTGGCTCTGGAACGGCCAATGCCAAAAAGCGTTGTGAGGCCGATTTCAAGACGCTTTTCCTCTGGGATAGTGATACCGAGTATTCTCATTTAACCTTGTCTTTGTTTATGTCGTGGATTGGCTTTACAGGTTACGTAAACATAGCCCCTTCTGCGGACTATCTGACACTTCGCGCATAGTTTTCTGACCGCCGCTTTGACTTTCATAATAAGTCTGCATTCTAACTCAACTTTGTTTTTCTGTCTACTCAGTCTGACGAGGTCTAGAGTCGCTTAATAATCCTGGCCTTGCCGCCGTAGGGTTCGAGCTCAAGAATCACCCTATCTCCCACCAAAACTCTGATGCGATGAAGACGCATTTTGCCGGAGAGATAGGAAAGGATTTCCTCTTCCGTTTGGTCGAGTTTAACGCGGAACATAATATTGGGCAGAGATTCGATCACAACCCCCGTTCTCTCCAAATCCGAAGACTTGTCTTGTGACATATATTACTTGACAGGCAGTTTTTTCAAAAATATCTCGGCGCTATCCTCGGAAAAAGAGCTTCTCCAAAATGGCCTGATGGTGGCCGTCGCCTTGGCAATAGTCGGATAATTGTTAAGGATAGCTGGAATATCTCTTTTGTGCTTCCCGATGAGGTCAGCCTTCAGAGCCACTTCGTCAACACGCCACACCGCAATCGCCTCACCCTTCACAGAGAATTCAATTCTGTCTGAGGACAGCGAACCTGCCGAGGTATTATTAACAAAAGCAAAATCCAGCGCGTTAAGTTCCATAATGTCAACCAACTCGCCGGAAGCAAGAATGGCTTTATCGCGGATCAAATGATTAGATAAATCGCTTCTCTTAAACATAACGCCAGACAAGCCGGCACGGACATTTATCATTACATTATTTTCATTCGTAGAATCTGTTTGAGATAAATTCTCAAAAGTTACCAAGGAGAGAGAGGGCAACAGGATAAAATCTTCCGGCACTTGCGCTCTGGCTTCAGAAATAAGTTCCTCTTTTAATGCCGCCTCAAGTTGAGTTTTCGCTCGCGCCTCATCTTCGTCCTTTACCATTCTTTCCCCGCCAGTTGATCCGCCCGACATATCAGTTTTAGAACGAGCATAGACAGATGAAAAAAGGGAGGTGCCCTTAAGACCCGGGAGAGTAAAATCGGTCAGGCCAATATTAAACTCTTTTCCGGAACGTTCCGCGTAGACTACAACCTCGAGAGTACCTGGATTTTCCTTACCACCCGCTACTTTCTTCCCGGGTATGGTAATGGCATCCGGCGCTTGATAAATTTTACCATCCGGAGTTTCAAAGCGGGTGGTTGCTCTCAATCTCTGTTCTATAGTATTGGTATTGTATACGATGATGGTACCGCTCGCCTTTCTCTCCACTCCCTTTTCTCCCGACGCGGGCGCTTCTAAACCTTTTTCTCCGGATAATTTGATAACACTAAAAAGAAGATTGCCTTCTCCGGCCTTGCGCGCGGTGTATGAATCATCGTCGAAAGACACAGCTTGAGATTTTGGAACATAAGCGAGAGTTGCTCCATCAAACAGAGAGAGTGCGGTAAACATGAGTATTAGTAGAGCTATTCCGATGGCAATCCATTTGCGCCTACTCCCGCCATCAGTACCAGCACTGTTGAACGAATGATTTTCTTTTGAAGCAGGTGGCATTTCATACCTTTCAGCTCTTCGACGTCCTTCTGGTATGGGAATGTCTCTAATACTTCTCTTCCTCTCCGGCACGATTATATCCTCAATATGTTTCGGCATACTTGAAAGTATAACTTATCTTTTAAATTTACGCTCTCCACCGGAACGTGAGAGGGTCCGATGCTTTTTCATCTCTTTGTCAAAGACGGCACGGTTGATTGTGATACCCTTCTCGCGAGCAAGTTCTTCGGTTAATTCTATCGGGAAACCGTAACTTGTGAAGAGTATGAACGGATCAACCCCTTTATCAAATTGTTTGAGACCAGATTCCAGAGTCTTTCCAAACTTACTGATTTCCATCGAAATAATTCCTTCCGTTTCTGAATTAAAAGTGTAAAGCCCCTTATAACTTTCATGATTAACGACCGCATTTACTACAGAGATTACTGTCTTGAAATCACCCTCTATCTTCCGAACATAAACATAAGCGCGACGAAGAAGACGACGCAAGATATAACCCCTGCCGGTATTTGATGGCAAAACACCATCACCTATCATAAAAACCGACGTACGGATATGGTCCGCGATAATTCGTTTAGAACGAATGCTATCGGAAGCAAATTTATCGAGAACCGAGATAAGTGAAATAAAAAGATCGGTGTCGAAAATATTATTTTTTTTCTGCAGAGCCATGGTCAAACGCTCCAACCCGGCACCCGTATCCACATTTTTTTGTGAGAGCTTGTTGGTGATTTGACCATCTTTTTTCTCATACTCCATGAAAACATCATTCCAAACTTCTACCACTTTCTGCTCCGCGTCCGCTTTTTCATATTCTTTTTTGGTCAAATCCCCCAAACCCGAAGAAGTGACATCATAGAACATCTCGGTATCGGGTCCACAAGGACCATTCTCACCCACGCTCCACCAGTTTGATTTGGCTCCCATAAAAAAGATATGATTCTTCGGCATATAATTCTGCCAAATTTGGAAAGCTTCTTCGTCCTTGGGAGCATTTTCATCCCCCTCAAACACAGTGATATAGAGCCGCTTTGGGTCAAGACCGAATCCTTCCTCTCTATTCGTCAATAATTCATAACTCCATTGAATCGCCTCTTCTTTGAAATAATCGCCTAGGGACCAGTTACCGAGCATTTCAAAAAAAGTATCATGAGTGTTATCGCCAACTTCGTTAATGTCTTGAGTGCGCACACATTTCTGGATATTGACCAGACGCCTGCCTTGTGGATGTTTTTTGCCTAAAAGATATGGCACTAAAGGCTGCATCCCGGCAGTGGTGAAAAGAACCGAAGAATCGTTTTCCGGCACAAGCGAAGCCGAGGGTATGACCACATGTCCTCGTTTTTCGAAAAAAGTTAAAAATCGCCGTCGAATTTCTTCAGATTGCATCGGAAACAATATAACATACTTAGATTATAGTCTTAAGTATTTTAAAATCTTCTTTAAGAGTATTAAGGAGGTGCTGGTTGTAAATGGCGGCGGCCGGATGGTAGAGAGGCAAAACTTTAAAGTCTTTGGCGCTAAAGACTTTACCGTGGAGAGCGCTGATGGACGAAAGTTCACCCTCAAGACCGTAGCGATTCATGACATATTGCATTGAAAATCGGCCGAGCGTGGCCACTACTTTCGGTTTGATTATTTTAATCTGACGATCTAGGAATGGCGCGTAGATTTCTATCTCATCGGGATAGGGGTCGCGATTGCCGGGTGGACGGTCTTTAACAATATTGGTCACATAGACATTTTTTCTCTCTATTCCGACATTGGCCAAGAGTAGATCAAGCACTTTCCCCGCCCGTCCGCAAAATGGCCTGCCGGTTTTGGCCTCATTCTCTCCCGGCGCTTCACCGATAAACATTACTTCGGCAAAATGATTACCTTCCCCTATCACCGGAAAATATTTATTTTTCATCCGCTCGGCATAAAGCGGCGAGGTTTTGAGAGCGACAACCTCATCCTTAATCTTCTTTAATTCTTCATCACAATTCATTTATCTCATTAATAACCGGTTCACTATTAAAATTTTTACCGAGAAATTCGTTCAATAATTTTGGATTTTTCTTAATATCCGAACAGAGAACTATTCTTTTTTCAAGAAGTATTTTTTTATCGGCGGCCGAAAGCGAAACTAAACAAGTTATGGGGTGAAGCGCTTCATTCTCTATCATATCCTGCAAACTGCCCTTCTCCGGATAATTCCACCCAATCATGGTCAAATTTTTACAGATTCCGTAATGAATAGCCGTACTTGAGAACTTAGTATTGGTGATAAGCCAGCAGCCGGTGATACGTCTGTCGGTGCCGCCGTAGTCAAAGACATTTCCGCCAAGATCATCGAACCGCGCTTTAATGTAGAGCACGACTTTCAAATCAGACTTTGTGCCGAGTCCATTATGAAACTTGGCCTCAATCATAATGAGTTCCTTTTCATTATAGGCCACCACATCAACTTCGTGCGGCACACATTCACCCAGCACGGTCTGGCGAGTTTGACACTTGTAACCTTTGACTTCGAGCACTTTGGCGATAAAATCTTCAAACGGAAAACCCGATGGTCCAAGATCCATAACCGCCCGACGGAGAGAGTAGCTTCTGGCAACCGGTTTGCTGATTTTTTGTAGAACAAAGAAAGCATGCCTGTAAATATCGTTAGTTGTCATGTCATTGCGGAGTTCCGGCAAGATATGCGACATTACTTGTTCTACGGCTTCTTCCGACGCACCGGCATGAAAAAGCGAAGATTGGAGTTTTTCTTCATCAAAGATTTCGCGTTCCCCGTTCGCCTTGAGAATCGTTATTGGTTTAGTGGTTTGTATCACTCCGTTATTATACATTATTTAAAAATTCTTCTAGTTTCCGATTAAAAAAGAAAGCCGCCTCAGAGAGAGAAGTCGACTCTCTTGGGCGGTCTAGAAAGTAATTATTGATCAGCGGGATAACCAATATCCGTTGCCCTTTGGTTCATCCAAAACAGAACACGAGATCCTTTCGCAGTTAAACGCTTCTTGAACAAATGTGCCGATAGTAATAGCTATGTCCTGTCTTATTGTCACATTATGGGCGATATTAGGACCGGACACATACACCGCCATTTCTTTGCCCAAATCCCACTCCATCCTATCACTTGGGTAAAAAACCACGACGTTTCCCAAGTCATGCCTCTTAAAGTAACGAATAATTTTCTTTGTTAGGCGTACATACTTCGTTTCTTTGACAATTGGTACACCCCAAACAAATACGGTATTCATCAGAAACCCTCTCTTTCAAGAATTTACAGCCACTATTCTAGCACTATGATAGCATATCTAATACTTTTTGTAAATAGCCTCTTTTTTTATTAGATTATTCATCACTCCGCCACCGAAACAAATATTTTCACATACTTACTCTAGTTTATAGTTTAAATATTATATACGTTACTATTGTGCGACAGCATTATTATAACGTATTATTTTTACTTTGTATCCGCAGAATTTTATTTCAATATTTTATCCATAACCCCGCCACCGAGACAGATTTCATTTTCGTAGAAAACTATTGACTGACCGAGAGAAAGTCCACGCATCGGTTTTTGAAATTCTACAGTAATCTGCTTGGACACGCCGTGTCCAAGTTTAACAATAACGGGAATTTTCTCACCACGATATCGTATCCTGGCAGATAATCGAGTCGTCGCGAGTTCACTAATCCAATTAACATCTTTAACCATAATTCGTGTCGGTGAAGATGATATTATCTCTGGTTCTTTATTTGAGACGGTAAGAGTATTCGTTTTTATATTTTTAGACAATATATAAAAGGCCTTGTCCTCGGATGATTTTTTAGTCACCTCAAAACCATGTCTTTCTCCTATGGTGTAGAATAAGGCGCCCTTGTGAGTGCCAATAACATCGCCGCGAGTATCCAATACCTTGCCCGATTTGGTTGAAACAAAGTGGGAGAGAAATTCGTCCATCCGTATTTCGCCAATGAAACAAACTCCTTGGCTATCCTTTTTTTCTGAAACAGGCAGATGAGATTTGCGTGCTAATTTCCTTACTTCACTTTTTTCTAGATCCCCTATGGGAAAAATAGTGTGAGAGAGATCATTTTGAGTGAGAGTCCAGAGGAAGTAGGATTGATCCTTGTCAGGATCAATCCCAATTTTCAATTTAGAATTTTTAATTTTTAATGAATTTTCAATGTTTGAATTTTCAATCCGCGCGTAGTGTCCTGTGGCAATAAAATCTGCCCCCATCTTCTTTGCTTGCTTCCAAAACGCTCCGAATTTAATTTCTCTATTACAAAGTACGTCCGGATTAGGTGTTCGACCAACCTTATATTCAGCTATCATCTTATCCACCACGCCTTTTTTATACTCCTTTTCAAAATCAAAAAAGAGGAAGGGAATATCGAGCGCGATTGCCACTCTCATGGCATCACGCCGTTCATCCCTCCAATTACAGGGCAAGAAATCCGGTTGCCAGACTTTAATAAACACACCGGTAACGTCATATCCGGCCTTTTTTAAAAGCGCCGCGCTGGCCGCGGAATCCACCCCGCCGGAAAGTCCAACAAAAACCCGCCCGCCGGCAAGCCCGGCCTTATGATGAGAGATATTTAATAATGTTTCTCTTGTGTTCATCAAAGGTTTTGGCATAATGCATCTTTCCATCTTTACCTGTCAAGAAATACAGATATGGTGTTGGGGTTGGGTGAATGGCTGCTTCAATCGAAACCAGCCCGGGATTATTAATTGGCTTTTTCGGCAAACCGACAAATTCATAAGTACCCATCTCCGAATCAACCTGCAAAGGCATGCCAAGATCAAGCCGTTTCCAAAGAATATCTGAAGCCATTTCGCGATCTTCTTTGGTCTGTGTTTCCGCTTCTAGAAGCGAAGCCATAATAATGATTTCTTCCAGAGTCCGGCTTGAAGACTTAATATCAGGCAGAATTGAAAAGATCTTCCTGGAAAAATTATCATTCATTAACTTAATAGTCGAGGAAGCTGTAGCTGTTATTGGCATAAAATAAGTATCTGGAAACAGGTAACCCTCCGGCGCCGAAGCCGCAAAACTCTCATGGTCAAAAGATGTAAATCTTTCGTCAAAAAGTGAAGAAATCTTTGCAACAGTGAAACCTTCCGGAATCGTCAATTTGATCATTTCCACACCATAATCTCCATGAAAAATTCGCCAGGCAATAGCAAAGACATTCTGCGGCTCAAACATTAAATATTGACCGGCCCTCATGGCACGCTCACCGCCAAGCAGAATCGCTGTCACTCGGAACCAAAAGGGCGAGCGGATAACCCTTTCTTCTTGTAATTTTTCAGCTAAAGAATAAAGCCCAATTCCTTCCTGTACAGTAATTATGGCGGCTGACGGAAATGTAAGCGGAGGAGTAGTAAAAAAAGAAGCAATCGCAAACAAGATAATACCGAATAAAGGAAGATAGATCTTTAACATTACACAGGTAAATTTGATGGAGCTTCCGCTTTTTTCGAAGGTACGCGGGTCAGAGTCGGAGTGGTGGCGGTGGCGCCTGGGAAATGGAAGAGGGTAGCTAGCTCTTCGGTCGTCAAGACATACGGCTTGCCAAAAACATGTCTATACGGAACATTAAAGACCGAACGCCTTTTGTATGCTTCAAGTAATGTTCTTTGTTTGTATCTTCTCCTAATATCAAGAAAATCGTCCCAAGGGTAGACAATACCAGGAATAAATCTGTGTGGTCGGATACCGTTAAGAGTTTTTGAACCAAATTGACGCATACTACCGATAATTCCCACCCCTCTCGTTCGAACATATATCTCCTTGGACGCGACATAAACCACTCTCAACATGGAATCAAAGGCGAGTTTAGCCGAGTTTCGTTCAATGGCTTTGATAGTCTCGCTCTGGGTTTCAGTAATGTTAAAAAGACTTGCGGGTTTGCCTTTTTCAGGTTTTATGACCGGCTCCTCTTCAATGATTTTCTTTATTTCTTTTTTAATACCCTCCCTCCAATCTGGCTTACTAAATAAGCGCACATCTTGAAAACCTTCTTTGCGATGCCCTTGGATCAAAATTTGAATCCACGCATTCTCTCCCGGTTTAAGCGTCCCAAGATATTCCAGAACTGGAGCAAGCGGGTCCACTATTTCTTCTTGCTCTTTACCTGTTTTATCAAGCCCAAAATCTATATAAGTTTTAATCGGGTAAGCATCCGGTTTAACAAGTCTGGTAGTAATACCCCACAAATTCATTGTCTCCGGGTTAAAGATGACTTTTACAGCATAGTCCTCCACTTCCACAACCTCGGCGCCCGGATAGTGAGTATAAATCCTAGACTCGATAATACTTTTCCACTTTGGAAACGACCAGATGAAAAATTTTACCTCGCCGCCAAGCGATACTATCTCAAGAGAAAAAACGTCTCTAACCTCACCTTCAAAATAAGCATTAGTAAGTGAACCTATCACATCTTCCCAAATACCCTCTATGACCATCTCCATGGCGGCCGGTGATTTGTCAGTATTTTTGGGAATTTTTATCTCCAGAAGGATACTCCCCGTTTTCTTCAGCCATTCGCGTCTTTTATATGTAATCCAGGTGCTTATGAGAAACCGGAGAAGAATCAACGGTAACCAAACAGGCCAAGTTGAAGAAATAAGCCGCCAGACCTCTCGATAAAAATCCGTTTGAAAAAGGGAGAGAAAGTCATTAATCATGACCTTAATTCTACACGGAATTTAGGCGTTTAGGTAGCGGCCGGAAGAATCTTTCTTAAAATACTTCGGATTTTGAAGATTGACCAGAATGGTATTTTCCTTGACATAGCGTTCTTTAAGAACCTTTTCTATGATTTTATCTTTCATCAAAGGACCTTCCTTTTCCAAAATTTTCTTAATAACGTCCTTGACCACACCGGACATGTATCCCCACTCGGAGAGCGCGTAGAGGCCGCGACCGACCAAAACAAACCTGGGGTCTTTGATTAATTCGTTGTGAGTGGTGGCAACATGCGCTTTCTTGTTAAAGTATTGGGTGATAGCCTTGGCCACTTCTTTGAAATGGATCGGGGAACCGTGCTTTCTGATAACCAGAAAGGCGTAATCCCGCATGCCTTTCGCGTTAACATTTGAAGAAGACGCGCGGCCCCATTCGCCCAGAGGATTTTTATCGATTTTATGCGAAATGGAAAACCAACGTTTGATAACTTCCTCGTTTTTATATTTCTCGTTTAGATCTTTCACTTCTTCAAGAAAAGAACTAACGAGGTCGCCTTCTGCCACAAGCTCGTCATCAGACAAGGAGGAATAGAGTTTACGAAGCGCGGATTTAATCTTCTCCGCCAACTCTCGGTCCACATGCCAGTGATGTTTGAACTCTTCATCGGCTTTCTCACGCTTAAATTCCTCGCCAATAATTAACAAAAAATAAAAATAATTTTGAACGTTCGGATCCTTGCTTAAGTGTTTTAGAAGATCTTTCTCAGAGATAATACCGCCCAGATCCAGAATGACTTTTTTTAATTCGGCAAAAACCGGTTCGAGATCTTTGTAGACTTTTGATTTGCGGATGATAAGGAGAGAATGATTTTCTATCTGGCGCACACGCTCTCTGGTAATACCGTATCTTTTACCAATGGCGTCTAAGGTGAATTTGGCGGTCTTGGATCCTAATCCGTATCGACTGATAAGAATATCCTGTCCGCGCTTGGTCAAAACTGACAACAGCCGTTTGATGATCTCTTTTGGCTTAAAACTTAAATTAATCCTTTCACTCATAATTTATCTCATTTGTATCATCCATACAAAGATATGTCAAGGTAAGCCCAAGTCAAGTAACAATGCTGATAATTTTCCCCGGCACGATAATAATCTTTTTCGGCTCTTTTCCATTCAACCATTTATGAACTTCCGGTAACATTAAAACTCTTTTCTTAAGGTCTGCCTCACTTTGATTGCGAGAAATAGATAAGTTTGCTCTGATTTTGCCATTAATCTGAACGTTCAAAATAATTTCATCTTTTATTAATTTCTTAGAATCATAGGTTGGCCAATTCTGAATATGGATAGAATCTTTGCGTCCTAGCAATAACCAGAGTTCTTCCGTGATGTGGGGAGCAAACGGGGCAAGAAGCAAAATCAGGGTCCTGAATTCTTCTTGAGAAATCTTATCCTTTTTATCTAAGGAGTTGACATAAATCATGAGACTAGAAACTGCGGTATTGAATTTCATTGACTCTATATCATCAGAGACTTTTTTAATCGTTTGATGCATCAAGGTCAGACCTTGAGAATCAGTATCTAAGGTCTGACCTTTGGCAACTTTAGTTTTTAATCTCCACACCCTCTCCAAAAACCGGCGTGGACCGACCAGAGCATCCTCGCTCCAGGCAATAGCTTGTTCAAAGGGACCCATAAACATCTCATAGAGCCGCAGGGTGTCCGCGCCAAACTGTTTTACAATGGTATCAGGATTTACAACGTTGCCTTTTGATTTGCTCATTTTCTCTCCGTTTTCAGCAAGAATCAGTCCGTGAGAAGTGCGCTTCTTATACGGCTCACTGGTGGGAACAAGTTTCAAATCATAGAGAAATTTATTCCAAAAACGAGAATACAGCAGGTGAAGCACGGTGTGCTCCATGCCTCCGTTATACCAGTCAACAGGCATAAAATGCCTGAAATTTTCAATTTGCAATTTCCAATTTTCAATGGACGCAGAACTCGCGAATCCTTCTTTATTGAAAAGATAGGCAAGAAAATACCAAGAAGAGCCGGCCCAGTTTGGCATGACATCAGTTTCTCTTTTAGCTTTTCCACCACACTTTGGGCATGTCACGTTCACCCACTCGTCAATATTTGCCAAGGGTGATTCTCCATCTTCTCTAGGTTGATATTTTTCAACCTTAGGCAATTCCACCGGCAAATCTTTCTCCGGTACCGGCGCTACACCGCACTTACTACAATGAACAACTGGTATCGGCTCCCCCCAATAACGTTGTCTCGAAAACACCCAATCGCGCAGCCTGTATTTTGTGACTTTTTTCCCAAAATCTTCAAAGCCAGCTTTTTGATAATCTTCAACGATTGGCAGTTTATATTTTTTGGCAAACTCCATATCACGCTCATCATCGGCGGGAACACCCATGATGGCACCGGTGCCGTAGTCGGACATTACATATTCCGCTTCCCAAACTGGAATTTTTTCTTTAGTCGCTGGATTGGTCACGAAACGTCCGGTAAATTTATCTTCCTTGCCGGCAACCACAATAAAAGTAGCCCCAAAAATAGTATCCGGCCTAGTAGTGAAGATTTCTATATCGTCAAACTTAATCAATACACCTTCGCTTCTGTCAATCCAATTTCTTTGTTGTATCTTTACCCGGTCTGGGTAATCTACTTCATCCAAATCCTTATCTAATCTCTCCGCATATTTGGTAATAGCAAGCATCCATTGTTCTTTCTCTTTCTGTTCAACCGGAGCGCCGCACCTCTCGCAATTACCATCAACTACCTCTTCGTTCGCTAGACCAATCTTGCACTTCGGACACCAATTGATGGGAATCTTCGCTTTGTATGCCAAACCTTTCTCAAGAAATTTTAAAAATATCCACTGTGTCCACTTGTAATACTTCGGATCGGTTGTATTTATTTCCCGCGACCAGTCGAAAGATAGACCAAGGGACCGAATCTGTCGCCGAAAAGTATCGGTATTTTCTTTTGTCACCACTTTCGGATCTTTGCCGGTCTTGAGAGCATAATTTTCTGTCGGCAGACCAAAGGCGTCCCAACCGATAGGATAAAGAACGTTGAATCCTTCCATCCGACGTTTGCGCGAGATGATATCCATCGCCGTGTAACTTCTAATGTGTCCCACATGAAGACCATCTCCGGAGGGATATGGAAACTCTATCAGCAAATAATATTTGGGTAAATCAGAAAAATCTTTCGCTTCATAAATACCAGACTTCTGCCAATGGTCTTGCCATTTTTCTTCTATCTCTTTAGGGTCGTAGCCATGCATTATTAAATTTTAGGTCTTACCGGATAGAGTTCAGGGTCAATGGTACGAGAGAAACATTGGCGGCCGGCTTCGTGTTGCCAGTTTTCTCCGAATTTTCCCATTGGCTCTGGATAAACCATGCGAGCCGCAGATTCGGCGCTATCTTGCGATACTTTGTTGAATTCCGCGCAAAGCTCAAAAGTTAGAGTACCGGCCTTTTTATACTCATAAGAATTTCTCGTCTGAGGATCAACCGGAGCAATAAAACCGGAAATCGGATCTTCTAAATCTGCGAGCGCAGCGGGCAAGACACCCTTCTGTTGCCAGTAATTTATAATTTGCCACTGAATATTTTGCAAATCAGAAACTTTCTGTGAATCATAACGAAGCATGCGCTGACTTTGCGGTGTTCCTAATACGTTAAAACCGGCGGCAATAGAACCGACCACTAGAACTGCCCCCACCACTCTCCACACATTCCTGCGAGAACTCGTTAATCTATCCTTCAAATCGTCCATGTAGTAACCAAAAATACAACCAGCGACTACCAGTACCGAAAGAATTTTTAAAAGAAACGCGGTCGTCATTTCTTGTCCATCAAGAAAGAAATAAATGAGAGTGACTAAATCGCCAGCGAGCACTCCTCCAGCGAGAAAGAGGGTGATGTAGATGAGCCATTTACGCACCGGGTAATCTTTGCGACTTGGATCCTCCGTGTATCCCTTTCGCACAATATTGACAAGAAAGAGAAAAAGCGGAAAAACGACAATGATCGTCGCCACCGGCAAACTGATGGAAGTTGAACCGAAATAACCATATTGAGTCACCTGCGGGAAAGCAACGTTAATGACGCGAAACAAAATATTCAAGAGCGCCACCGTACCCATGTACAGGAGCGCGATAACGGCAATGTGTAAAAAGAAATCCTTGGCGGTTATTTTTGTATTCATAACTTCATTATATCAAATCAGAAACTCAATGACATCTCCGTCTTGCACCACATATTCCTTACCCTCTGTCCGAAGCCAGCCCTTCTCGCGCGCGGCGACTAGAGAGCCCGCTTCCATGAGTTTGTCGTAATGTATAACTTCGGCGCGGATAAATTTTTCTTGGAAATCGGAGTGGATCGATTTACCCGCCTCCGGCGCCTTCGAGCCACGTCGTGTCGTCCAAGCCCTTGATTCATCTTCCCCTGTGGTGAAAAAGGTTATTAAGTTTAGAAGTTTGTATGATTCGTTTATAAGTTTATCAAGGCCAGTCCCGAAGACGGGATCAATCTTTACATATGGTCCTGGAATATTTACCTCGAGATTTTCTGCCACTTCTGACATATTTAAAACATAGAGAATGGGCTTCTTGATTCCCGCTTTTTCAAGTTCCAGATTAATAATTTCAATATCAAACAAGGGGTCCACTTTATCATGGACATGCACCATATTTTTATCTTCAAAAATTCTCACAACTTCAATAATGGCGTCCACTTCGCGGATATGAGAAAGGAACTTATTACCCAATCCCTCCCCTTCCGATGCGCCCTTAACAAGTCCGGCTATATCGACAAACTCCACCACTGCCGGAATAGTTTTTTTTGATTTAGACAGAGCCGAGAGTTTCTCCAGTCGCTCGTCCGGCACCGGCACAATACCGACCGACGGATCGATTGTACAGAAAGGATAATTCTCCGCTGGTACACTTTTCTTGGTAAGCGCGTTAAAAAGCGTTGACTTGCCCACATTCGGCAACCCTACGATGCCAATTTTTAACGACATAACGTCAGATTATCATAAAC
>Ga0209542_10009727_pt1 | contig 17555 bp, 28 predicted proteins | sample RifCSPhighO2_01_FD_184028 | JGI IMG/M metagenome (GOLD analysis project Ga0209542, IMG submission 184028) | Soil microbial communities from Rifle, Colorado - Rifle CSP2_plank highO2_0.1 (SPAdes) (version 2) | ecosystem: Environmental > Terrestrial > Deep subsurface > Rock core/Sediment ...
GGATATGGAACTGTAAAGTGGTTTAATGCTCGTAAAGGTTATGGTTTTATAAATTATCCTCAGGGCAGTATGGAATACGAAGCTTTTGTACATTTTAGCTCTATAAAATTTGAAGGATTTAAAAAACTTGAACGAGGTCAAACTGTAAGTCTTAGAGTTATTCAAGCAGAAAGAGGGCCACAAGCTGAAGATGTTGTGATTGTTGAACATGATAAAAAAGGTGATTTAGAAGAAAGAACTAAAACTGGCTAAACTTTATTAAGTGTTAACTCTACAATTGCTTAAAATTGTGTTTTAAATAAAATTAAATATAAATTCGAATAACATTATTGAGATGAGTCATCAAGATAACTTTAAAAAAAGGAAGTATCAAAGCCCAAGATATGGTGTTTTCTACGGTGTTATAGGTTATTATGACCGTTATAATGGTGAAGGTACTATTGCTTTTATTAGAAGTGATGAAAGGGGAGAAAGACAAGAATTAAATGTTGGCTTTGATATTACCAGTTTGCGATCTAGAGGGTATAATCTAAATGAAGGAGAAAAAGTTAGGTTTAAATTAGTGAAACGAGATAATAGGGATGTTGCTGTGGAAATCATACCTACTAGTCTTGAAGAAATACTTAGAAGAGATATGCAAGAACAAATTAAAATGAGACTTAGTAAATTGGCTCAAAAAGTTGAATCAGAAAGAAAAAGAAAACGTTAATTATTATAAACTTCTATAAGAAATTGGTGTATATTTATCTTGAGAAGCAGAAGTATATCTATCTACAAAACTTCCACCTTCGCTTAAAGGTGAATACCCATGATCCTTTATATCATCATAGCTGCACATTTTTATCACTATTTTACTATGAATTACTTATATTTAAAGCTTTTGTTTTGATATCTCTTATTAGTAGTAACAAATAGAAAGCTTTATAAATGGCCCCAAGGATTGATTTAATATGGGTGCACAAGATTTGGTAAAAAGTGAAAAGGAATTAGTGGAAGTAGCAGAAGCTTTATCTAAAAATATTCAAGGATTTGGGGAGAATGCTATTGCTCGTTACACTAGAGTTATATATGATATAGCCAGTTTTGTTAATGGGAGAATACAAATATATAATCACAGCGACGCTAATGTAAACAGAGAGTTAATTAATAGAGGTATTTACTCAACTACCACTATAGATGATTTATTTCCCCATAATTTTGGAGAAGTTACAGTAGCAAGGGACTTACAAGATCATAGGTTTCAATTTTGTCCTAAGGGAATTGAATTACCCAAAACTCAGGAAATATTCCATGAGGATGTCCCTTCTGGAACTGATATGTATGATAAGGAACTTCAACAGTTTACAAGAGATCATCCTAATACAAGGACGGAAAGGAGGTTAATTGTTGAACAGAAGGTTATTGTAAATTCTCAAGGAGGTATGGTAGTTCAATCTATACCTTTTTTTAATATTTCATTTTCTCATGGTTATGAGCCAATTCCTACTTCTAGACACATTACTGCAGTATGTACTAGTGAAGAAGATGTAAGACGTTTTCCAAAATTAATTAAATTTATGGCAGATCCTACTATCGAGAAAAAAATAAAGAATGCAAAATCTTTTACAGAAGCATTTCATGAATTACATAAAGTTTCGGGGTTACGTTATGGGAGCTTGGAGGAAGCAGGAATACCCCTTGCTGGTTTATATGATGTAGTTGTATTAACTGGAGTACCTGCTCATGAGGTATTTGGCCATCATTTTGAAGAACCAATTAGATATTTAGATTTTGGTGAGTCAGCTACTTTTAAATTTGGCCAGGATATTGGAAATAAAGGTATTGTCTTGAGCGATGACCCTAATCAACAAATTGAAGGATTTAGGGTTCAAGGGTTTACATTTGTGGATGCATATGGTAGAAAAAGAGAAGCAAGGATCCATATTCAAGATGGGAAGTGTATTGAATTTTTAGGGAGTGAATATGCTGATCCAGAAAAATTAAAGCAATATTTGAATTTAGCTAAAAGTTGGTTTGTTGGAAATGCCTCTCAATATACAGATGGATTTTTCCCACAACCAAGAATGAGTTGTACTGTGTTAGATGGAAAGACTGAAAAAGTTGACTTAGAAGGTAAGATATTACTTGTGTCACATGAAGGGCATACACAGCCAAGCGATAAGACATATAATGTGAGTGCAAAAGAGTGTTATGTTGTTAAAGATGGGGAACCTAGAAGAGTCATTCCATTAAAAGTTACTGGTGGGATAAATCAAGCTTTGGCTAATATTGTTTTATTAGATGATTGGAGTTATAATACTGGATTCTGCGGAAAGGGAGAACCTATTTATTATCCCCAATCTGCTGGAAAAGCAGACGTGCCTGTTTCTCAATTTTCTAGAAGCCAAATATGGCAGGGACAGCAAGTTTATCCATTACCAATTTCTGATGTTCATTTAAGAGTGTTGACGGCGAAGTAGTGTTGCAATTGCAATTTGAAATGTCCAAATGGGTTATTAAGTCTCAAGAATTTACATATTTGTGATATTGAGGCTTTTATTTAATAATTTAAAAGTCTGTAACTCCTAGTTAAACTGTATCCCAAGCTATAACTTCTTGCCATAATATCAAAATAACTTTTAATACTTAAAGGAATTTGAGTTGATGCAAAGCTTGGATAATCCCCACTAAGTGATTTTCCAGAAGGTCCATACGCGTCTCCAAAATTTATTTTATTTTGAGTATACATTTTTAATTATAATATATGATCCATTAATATTTATTAAATTTTAGGTTTCTATTATTTTAAATACAAACTTAAAGGCTTATTTTTACGCCTTCAAAATTCATTAATTTCAATTAAGATTCGCATTTGAGCTCTATTTCAAATGGCTTTATTTACTATAAAGCGCCCACTTGACTTCTTCTTTAATTAGTTTTTCTAGTAGTCGCTTTGTTAATTTTGACAATGGTTTTTCTACGTTTATTTTTTTCATTCTCTTTTAATTTCTTTAGTAACTCTTGGTTTTAATAAAAATGATTTTGATTTTCTATTATAGGATTTTATTTCTTTAGCTTTGATGTGTGTATTTCTTTCTAGAAATTCGTTGAATGATTTATACTCTCCAGTACCTTTTAAATCCATATCGTATAGTTTCCAATCGTCAAGACAGATGATTGCTGGCTCTATAATCAAAGGAGCAATAAAATCTAGAACTGCTTTTGATGAACTGTATGTATCACAATCAATAAAAACTATTCCAATTCTTCCCAAATCATGTTTTTTTATTGTTTTATCATTAAGAGTATCGTTATACCAACCCTTTATCCATTTAATTTCCTTTGGATTAACTTTTCTTCTTTTTAGACATTCTTTCATTTTTTCAAAAGAGCATCCATAAAAACCTTTTTGCAATACATCATGCTCTTCATCTGTTCCAGAAGGCAAGCCTTTGAAAGAATCAAATCCAAAAAATCTCATTTTTTTGAGACCCATCTTCTTTACAGTTAGATACATACTCCCCATTGAAGAACCATTAAAAACACCAAACTCAAGATAATCTCCAATATCATCTCCTTTGGTTTTTTGAAGAGTTTTTACACAATTTTCAAAAAAAGTCTTTAGAGTTTCTGGAGGAACTAGATTAATTTTGCAGATATCATCAACATGTCCCTTAGTCCAAGGAGAACCAGGAACAGGATTAAACTTCCTGTACAGAGTCTTTAACCCTCGTTGAATTGGATTATAACGAAAGCTCATGAATAAAATATTCCAAAACAACTTTATAATAATTGCGTTTTTAGATTTTAGGTGACGTTTACCTTACAGCTCAAATTTGAGTTAATTTTAAATATAGCAATATTTTCATGATGTTATGTCTTCAAAATTCTTAATAATAGGCGATTTACATGGGAATATGCCAAAAATTTATTTTAAAGATTTTGATTATATAATTGCTCCTGGAGATTTTTGTTCTGATGCTTTAAGAAAATATATGTTTCAAGCATTGCAGCAGAAATTAAATGACTCTAAATCAAAAGTTAATTGGTATGATTTAGTCGGAAAGAAAAGAGCAAAGAAAATGGTTGATAAATCATTAAAAGATGGAAGAAAAATATTAGAATTTCTAAATTCATTTAATAAACCTATAATTTTAGTTCCTGGAAATTGGGACTGGACAGAAGACGGGGATAGTTCCTGGAGTTATTTAAGAAAAGATCATTATAGTAAATTAATAAATGGTCTTAAGAATTTAAATGATGTTTATCATTCATTACTTATAGACGATAAAGTTTGCTTTTTAGGTCATGGAATTTCTAGCGGACCTGAATATCCACAATATAAAGAAGATTTAAAGAGATATACAAAAACTGAATTGAAAGATTTAAAAAAGAATTACAATCTAGTAATGAAGAATTTAGGAACATTATTTCAGTTTGCTGGAAAAACTAAAAAACCAATTATTTTTGTTAGTCATAATGTTCCATTTAATACGCCAATTGATAAAATAACTGACAGAAAATCCCCCCGATACGGATATCATTATGGAAGTTTAGTTGCAAAAGAGCTTACTTTAAAGTATCAACCATTAGTTTGTATTGGGGGTCATATGCATGAGCATTTTAAAAGCATTAAATTGGGAAAAACAGTATGTATAAATTCTGGATTTGGAAGTTATGTTAATACTTTTCTAGAAATTGAAGGAAATAAGATAAAAAAATTAAAGTTTCATAGAGGGAAAAGCTAATATACTTGTTATTTTTACAAATTTTATGCATACATATTCAGAAACTACTTATGGTGAGAGAAAAAATGGATTTAGGTTAACAACAGAGATTAGAGATTGTTATGTTGAAAACGGTGAAACTTTTGGGAGAGTAACCACTTACTTAATCTCTGAAAATGGGAATACTAATTATGCCACTGAAGTAATAAATAGAATTCATCAAGTGAGCTCTAGAATAATTTTAAGTGGTAAACTAGAGGACGCTATAATTGCGCATTTTGCGGAAGTTGGAGATTTGAGGAGAAATGTTGGTAGAAATCCTAAGTTTGCAGAAATTGGAAATTGGGCTGCTGCGGAGTTTACAATAAAACATGAGGGTGATAGAAGAGAGGGAATTAGGTAGTTAACAGATCTTGGTTTCTTTATATCCTAAATTTTGAGCTTCTTCTATTGAATTAAAGCAAACTAAATTTTCTTTTGAAATTCTTGAAGCATAAGTACAATAACAAAAATGATATACTAAAGATTTTTTATTTCCAACAGCTTTAGTATTTTCGTCACAACCTATAGAAATACATTCATTTATTGGATTAGAAGCTTCTCTCAAAATATTATCATATTTTACATCTGGTTTAAAAGATTTAGCCATTGCATGTCCGTTTTTTACCATTTCTAGGTTTACAAAAGTTCTATTTGTTAGATAAACATATCTTAATAATCTGCCAAATCTATCTGTTTCACTAATATCTCTTTCTAGAATAACTTCTTTGTTTAAAATTAGTGACTTAAGGTAATCTGTTGCTTCTTTATAGTATTTTTCTCCTTTTTCTGGGGTATTTACTCCGATTAACCTTACTTTTTGGTTATTTTGAAGCTTAAATGTGTCTCCATCAGTAACTTCTAAAACAAAAGCTGTTTCATTTGTGGAGTCAGTTATTGTACTTTTAGTTGTGTTTTTGATTACGTTGCCTTGTATATCTTGGTTTACCGAGCAAGAGCTAATTAGAATAAGTAATGAAATTAAGACTACATATTTCATAGAATTTGGATCAAAATTATCTATATAAATATGATTAATTATCTTAAATTGTAAAATTCTTCTTTTGAAAAACCTTTACCGGCTATTGTATCATCTAAAGTTGTATACATAATACTATACATTTCTCTGCTTACTTTAGTGCCTAAATGCACTCTTAAACTTATAGGTGATACTTTTTGGCCATTAATTTGAGTAATTTGAAGAAAATGTGTATATGCTCTAATGGATTCTTCTTGAGCGTTTTTAAGTAAGTTTAAAGCTTTCAATTGGTCTTCTGGAGACTTAGGCTTATCTAAGTCTATAATTACTTCTAATTTTGGTATATTTGTCATTTTTATCAATAAAAAGCTATATTAAAATCTAGATGATTAAAACCCTAGAAGAACCTCCGAAGAGATTCTTCTGGGGAAAAAAGAGGTGATATTCTTACGAAAGTCTAACTTATATATAAACTTTTCGGTATGCCTTCATTATCCAGTGGTTACAAAACTTGAACAAAGCTTTATAAAGTGAAAATTGCATTTTTATCATATGCACGATCAAATTCTTGAGATGCTTTTGAAGAAAGATGAGATTACTTGGCAAACCATATTATATGATTTAATTAAAACAGAACAAATAGATCCATGGGATATTGACATATCTATTTTAGCTCATAAGTACTTAGAAACTGTTAGAAAATTACAAGAAACTAACTTCTTTATTTCAGGAAAAGTTATTTTGGCAAGTGCAATTCTTCTTAAAATTAAATCTGAAAAATTATTATCAGAGAATATTGCAGGATTTGATTCTAGGATGTTTCCAAGTGAAGAGTTAGAAGAAGTTGACGATTTTAATGATAGGGTAAATGAATTAAAATTGATTCATGGAAGTCCAAGGTTAACTATAAAGACACCTTTGGCAAGGAAAAAAAGAGTATCACTCCAAGATCTAGTTGTTGCATTAGAAAAAGCGTTAGAAGTAGATAAGAGGAGAACTTTAAGAAGAATTGAGATAGAAAGAATTCCGGAAAATTTGAGAGTTCCTGAAAAAAAGATCGATATAAGTAAATTAATTAAGGATGTTTATGATAAAATAATTGGATTCTTTGAAGTCAAAAAAGGAAAAGAGATTACGTTTACAGAATTGGTTTCAAGCAATAAGAAAGAAGACAAGATATTAACCTTTGTACCTTTGCTTCATTTGGCAAATCAAAGCAAAATATCAATAGACCAGCAAGATCATTTTGGTGAAATTTCTATAACTATGTATCAAGAACCTAAATTAGAAGAACAATAATTTTTACTACATTAGAAGTTAACATAATCTTTTTATATCAATATGTTTGAGATTTTAATATGGGAATTATAGAGTATAATCAAGGCTGTGGTAACAATCCTGGGTGTTTTGGTCCAAGAGAAGCTTATTATACAATATTTGGTAGCATGATACAAGATTTATTTCTTCACGCAATTGTTGCTATTCTCCTAGGTTTAGTTCTCTTAACTATTTTATTCCTATTTAAAAAGAAAAGAAAAAATAGTTTGTCATCACTTTGGATATTAATTATTTCAGTTCTGGCAATGGTATCCTTATTTCTTGTATTCGCATTGTTGTTTCCTGTATTAAGAATTTATTAATTATTTTAATTTTTTTATAAGTTCATTTAAACTTAAAAGTTCTTCCTCACCTGTTTTCATTGATCTTAATTTTAATTTATTAATTTTTACTTCTTTTTCTCCAATGAAAATTACGTAAGGAATTTCTAACTTACTTGCATAATCCAAACATTTACTAACTCCTCTTTGAAGCAAATCTATATCTGAATTAATATTATTTTTTCTTAATTCGTTTAATACTTCAATGCTTTTATTTAATTGATTTATTGAAATTATGTAAACTTTAGTAATTATTGTTGATTCTTTTTTATCTCTTAAAGTTTCTAGAATTGGGTCTATTCCAAATGAAATGCCAACCGCTCCGTAATTTAGCTTATTATCAGTAAAACTTGGAATTAGATTATCATAACGACCACCCGCAGCTAATGAGCTTTTCACTTTTGAAGATGGACTGTAGATCTCAAAGACTGTTCCTGTGTAATAATTAAGACCACGGGCTAGTGTAAGATTAAACTTGAAATTTTTTACCTTAAATAACTCTAAAAATGACATAAATTCCTTTAAGCTACTAACTCCTTTTGGAGCTATTATACTTAAGTTATCAAGAGAGTTTTTATTTTCTAATATATCGAAAAGTTTTGTAATTGAGCTGTCGCTAATTCTCTTTTCTTTAAGTTCATTAATTACTTCATTTTTGCCAATTTTTTTTAATTTGTCTAAAGACAACAAAGCAGCTTCATGCTTGTCTTCTTTAATTCCAGAATATTCTAAAACTTCATTTACTAGAAGTCTACTATTGAAAATTATTTCATAATCAATTTGTAATTTCTCAAAAACATCTGTTGCCAATTTCAATAATTCTGCATCAGCGATTAAAGAATTAACTCCTATGACATCTACATCTGCTTGGGTAAATTGCCTATATCTTCCTAATTTAATTGGACCATCTCTGAATACTTCTCCAATATTATATCTTTTGAATGGAATTTTAATTTGCGGATTACCACAAACATATCTACATAATGGAACTGTTAAATCAAATCTTAATCCTAAGTCTCTTTTACCTTGATCTTTTAATTTAAATATTTCTTTATTTATTTCTGCGCCACCTGCTGATTTTTTAGTTAAGACTGCTGAATTTTCTAGTATTGGACTTTCTAAAGGTAAAAACCCATATTTTTGAAATATTAATTTTAGAGTGTCTTTTAGGTCTTCCCTTAATTTAGCTTCTTTTCCATATAAGTCCCTTGTTCCTTTTGGTGGTTGAAATTCCATTTTTATTTTAAGTGCGGTAGGCGTGAATCGAACACGCTCCAAAGGCTCCACAGGCCTCTATCATACCATTAGACCACTACCGCCATATTTATTTATTAAAGTAAATTGTTTATAAATTATTTGTTTTAAAGTAGCAAAATAATTAGAAATTAGTTTTATTTTAATAAAGTTAGAATTATTTAAATTAGAATTATATATGAATACAACCAGCACTTTTTGTGCCTTTGTCCTCGTTGAATATTGTTTTCATTTTACTCATAAATAATTGTGTTCTATTAGTATTTAAATCTATCTTATTGTTCTTAGGAATTTCATTTGAAAATGATTAGTTTTATAAAATCGTTTAGATATTTAGTATTATGAATTACAAAAGTGCAAATAATTCTTTAGTACTTGCAGGTTGCTTAATAGTTAATCAAAGAAATGAAGTATTGCTTCTTTATAGAAAGGAACATGCTCATTATGAAACTCCTGGAGGGAAGGTAAAGTTAGAAGAGTGTATTGATTTTACAAACCCTACCTTAGATGAATTAGCTTTGGCAGCTGAAAGAGAACTTTATGAAGAATTAGGAAATGATATAAGAGTTGAAAAGTTAGTATTCTTTGATAAAGTAGAGTTTGACATCCCTGATGGAAGACATGGAATTGCAAATAAATTCTTAACTAGAATTATTAGCGGTGAGCCAAGAGTAAATGAACCAAGAATTTTCTCGAGATTTGATTACTTACCTATAGGAGATTTGGAGAAGTATCAGTTGTCTCCTGATTTAAAACTACTAATCCAAAAATTAAAAGAGAAGTTTGAGTAAATTATTTATTAAAAACTCTTGAAAAAAACCCTTTTTTTACTTGAAATTCGTAAAATTCATTTAATAAACTTGAAGCAGCTTTCTTAAATGATAGACTACTTTTACTAAGTGGAAATATGTTAACTACACTATCTTTGTAATAATTAGCTGTCTTTATATTATTATCCTCTTCAATAGTCCCAATGACATCTCTTTTTAATATGGTCTTAATATCATTTTGATTATAAAAATCATTTTCAGTGGTTTTATTTAGCAGAATTCCTCTGACTGGTTTTTTATAGTAATTAGCAATTCTTATAGTTTTCATAGCATCTGTTATCGAAGCAATTTCCGGATTTACTACTAAAATTATTTCATCTACTGCGTTTATTAAATTAATTGTGTCAATATTATTACCAGAAGGACTATCAACTAATACGAAATCTGTTAATCCATCTAAACCAAATAAGGCGCTTTTAAAATTAGATAAATTAACTTTGTTTATGTAATTAGTTTCAATAGATAGCGGAGCAATTCTAAAACCAGAAGGATGGTTGTATAATGCTTCTAAAATATGATACTTTCCTAGAAGTACATCTTGTAAATTTCTTTTTGTGTTTAATAAACCTAGATTTAGAGAAAGATTTGGATTATGGATATTTGCATCAAGTAAAATAACATCTTTGTTAAAATAGTTAAAGGCCGAAGCTAAATTAATTGTGCAAGATGTTTTACCAGCACCTCCTTTTCCTGAAGCTATTAATATAAATTTGGTCATTTTATTGATTGATAAACTAGACTGAAAAATTCTCTAGTTTTATAATAGTAATCTGTGATTACTGGGATATCAACATTTATGTCTTTCTTACCTAGATGTGATATTAAAGTAACATGCTTTCTAAATTCTTCTTTTTTACCAAAATTAGCTGCAAAAATCTTTTTCATTAGTATGTATAAATCAATGTAAACTTTACTTTTTTCTTTGAATTCTTTTTGGAATAATTCAAGTCTTTCTTTAGAAGAGTCTGGGATATAATTAATTTTATTGTTTTCTTTTAAAAATGTTAAATATTCAAGAAATATAAAGTCATAAGCATTAATTAATCTTTCAATAATATTTTTGATTACATCAGCAGTTCTTGTATACTTTAATGTTACATGAACCAAGTGGTCTGCTCGTTTTATTTCTTCTAATGCTTTATTGTAATTGTCCTCAAGAAGTACCATTATTTTAATTTATAACTCCTGCCAACAATTTCATCTATGTTTTGTATAAATGGCTTGGCTTGATTTAAGTATTGTTTGACTTTATTTAAGTTTAATGTTTTTAGTTTAAAGTCATCTGCACAAATTATATAGCTACCTTTTCTATTAAACTCCATTTGAGATGATTTATGAAGTTGAAGTAATTTTCTTAATTCATCCATAACAAGTACAAATTCTCTATTAATACTGTATCTTTTTGCAATTGTTGATTTGAATAATTCAAACCTTAAATCAAAATTTTCAGGAATGTTGTAGATTCTTTTGTATTCTTTTTCATATAGGAGTAAGGCTTCCATAGCGCTTATCATTGAGATGTATATATTTTCTGAAATTGCCATTAACATTTTATTATCATTGACTGTTGGAAAAGTAACGTAAATTAAGTGATCTGCTGTTTTAATGTACTGAAGAGCCTCTTTTATTAATATCTCGAATTTCTCCATGAAATTAAAAGGAGACTGTTATTTTTAAACATTACTAATATCATTCTTGATCTTTTATATGTAAAATTGCTTCTGCAATGTCACCATTAGAATTTTCTAAAGCTTTTATTGCAGTTTCTTTAGAACAATTGGTTTCATCTATTACTGTTTTAATATCATCATCATTATAATTACTAATTAGTTTTTCTTCATATTCTCCAATGACTTGAAATGTATTTTGGCCCATCATATTTATCATTGAAACTTCTGGATTATTGAAAATTAAATCTTTATCAGAGCATTTGATAATAACTTGTTTAGCATTTATCTCTTTTTGTTGGATTCCCATTTGCTTCATCATTTGCTGCATTTTTTTTGGATTAATGCCAGGAATCATAATGCGTAGTGTAGAACTATTTCTAAAATCATTACAAGAATAATAAAAACAACTACAAGAGAAGGACCAAATACTATTTTGCTTGTTGAATCTTCAGAGTAACGTACAATACCCCCCATTCCAGAAGGCATATTAATTTTTTGATCTGCCATAATTATAGGAATAGGGTTGTATATAAAAAGATTTTGATTTATGTTTTTGATTCGATTGAAGCAGGTTCTCTTGATTTCATGAGTGATTTAAGTAATGATACTAAATCTTGTGTTTTAGGTGTTTGATGTTTTTTAAGAAATTGCTCTGCCTTAGGTGTTAATACTGCCCTAAAGTATGGTGAACTATCACATAAAAATGGGCCAAGGTAACTTGTACAAAACCTTTCAGTATCTCCATCATATTTTCTACTTAAGGTATGATCCCACAATTTCTCTAAACTTGAGTTTAGGTCATAATTTGCTGTGTTTGGTGTCATTTTAATTTAAAGGTGTAGGTAGGCTATAAGCCACCTTCTGTTGGTTTTCTGTTAAGAAAAAACCATCCCAACATTCTACTAAGCGTCTTAATAGACTTGCACTGGAAGGGACTCGCCGTTTCACCAATTCCTTTTAAAATACTCAGCTGGTTAACTCATTTCCCTCACGAGAAACTTCGCAACATCATAGCTTTAAAAGGCTGTTTCGTTTCTGAGCGGTTGCCTCCCATTTCTGAGACTTACCTTGCGATAAGCAACCGATTTCCCCCTTTAAAGGTTCGAGTGGGTGGACTTTCCTCAGATCTAAGATCCGTAAGTTGGGCACCTACCTACAATAATAAGGAAAAATAATGGTTTATAAGGTTTACTGTTCTAACAGTAGTTCCGAAAGTCAAAAAGTGGAAAGCGAATCCTGAAAACTCTTAAATTTTGGCTTGAAACTATCATTTCCCCCATATCGTTGTGCAAGCATTCTTTGCTCCTCCAACATTGTAACTTTCTAATAGTAAAACTTATAAATTAATATTCATGTTTATTTATATGGCTAAACATAAATTAGCACAATCAATCAATGATGATTCAAGAGCAGAACACTATTTGAAAGTATTTGAAAATTCCAGGTTTGATGACTGGAACAGATTTCATTCATGTGTAGATAATTTAGAAGGAATTGTTTTGACGCATTTTCCTGAAAACAAACCACTAATGAAACTTGTTGGCTCTTCTGCGACTGGAACTATGAGATATAAAAGCGAAGATTTGGACTTTGCAGTTGCATTTCAAAATCCAATGAGTAATGAAGAATTTCTTTCAAGAATAAAAGAAACAGATCTTAACATCACAAAATTTAAGCAAAACAAAAAATACGGCTATATCAAAATAAGCGGAAGACAGGGCGGAATGGAATTTGTTCTTGTCCCTATGAGGCATCCAAATGGACACATTCAAACCTATGAACAGGACGCTTTCTATCATCCAGATTTTATTAATATGCATAAGTCAGCAAGTCATGCTAGAAATGTTATTTTAATGAAGGAGTTCTTTGAACAGATAAGAGTTTACAAAGAAGTAAAAGGCATAAGTTGCGAAATGATGGCCCTACACTTTAGAGAATTTGATGCTATGCTAAATCATTTTGCAAGAAATGATTCTCTAAGAATTAACTTTAGTCCAAAAAATTTGACATATTCCAAAGACCCACTAATAATTGACTATCCTTTTTTAGGTGGTCGTTCATTTACAGATAAAGTTACAGTTGAAATGTATGAACATATTCAAGAATCTGCAAGGAGAGTTATAGAAGATTATAGATTTCTTCATATTAAACAAAAATGAAAGACAAACTCAATTATGAAGAATGCTTAAAAGAATTTAAGAAATCCCTTATTGGAGGGAGTGAATTTGAAATATTGGTAAAAGGCATAATAGAAAACATTTCAACAAATAGAATACGTTGGTTTGATGTTGGAATTGGTGATGGGCACTATCTAAGGAAAATAGTAAATGCTTTGGAGGAAAAAGGATTTATGGTTGAGGTAACTGGAATTGATATTGATAAGAAATCTGTGAAAGAGGCACAAAAAACCTTTCCTGAAGGAAAGATTATTCAAGGAGATTTTTTAAAAGAAGATTTAGGAAAAAAATTTGACATTTTTAGCTTTAATCAAACTATCTATTATTTTCATAATAGAAATTTAGTAATAGAAAAGTGTTTGAAGAATCTTGCTGAAGGAGGATTATTGCTGTGTGTTTGCTGGTCGGAGAAGGATAAAATATTCCAATTTCATCAGGGTGTTTTTGGGAAATTGACTTTAGGATCATTTAATTCAGAAAATTTTAAAGAGTTAGTCTCAAAATTTGTTGATTTGGAGGTAGTTTATAATAAATTGTTTGAGGGGATAGTAGATTTTGGGCTCTGGAAAGATTCAAATAATCTAAAAAAGAATCTTTATGTAATATCTAGGATTCCTGCTTCTGAAGGGATATCAGAAGGCAATCAAGAACTAGCTCATGAATTAATTAAGCAACAAAAAGACCGTGAAACAAGAATCAATGGAGTAATAATTGCAAAAAAATCTTACAATGTTCCAAATTTCACTAAAGAGGGAATAGATCTTTTGTTAAAAGAAAGATTTCCTAATTATTTAAAAGAAGCCTCACAAATAAAGGGCGATCTGGAAGCTCTGTTTATGGGATCATGGGAAAAAGAAACTGAGTATTTGTCAGATTGTATAGATTCTGGAACCGTTCTTGAAATTTGTTGTGCGGCTGGCTTAAAAAGTGTGATTCTTGCTAAAAAACACCAAGTTGTTGCAGTAGATATTAATGAAGATCGGCTTAGCGCGGCGAGAGATAATGCCTCTCTTTTTAAAGTTGGCAATAAAATTATATTCAAGAAAATTAATGCAGAAAATGTTGATGAATTAAAGAAATTAGGAGAGTTTGACGCAATTTATGTAGATGTTGATTGGAGGGAAAATTTATCTGATCCTATTAAAAAACAAAACATTGATCCGTTCAAGACATGTCCTAGGACAGATAAACTTTATAAAAATCTTAGAGGATTATTTTTAAAAGTTCCAATTATCTTTAAGATATCTCCCTTTGTTAGGGTTAAGGATTTAATCAAATTAGATCCTTGCGTGATCGAAGAGCTTTATATAGATGAAAAGTTCTTATCTTATAATGTATATTTTGATCCAAAAATTAAAAAATCAAGATGGCAAGCGATTCATCTTTTCAATAAGGAGAAAATTTTGAAATGAAAACTTATATAATGGTAGATATTGAATCTAACGGACCAATACCTGGAGATTATTCTATGACTTCTTTAGGAGCAGTTGTAGTTGATGAAGAACTTGATAAGACATTTAAAATAAATATAAAACCAATTTCAGAAAAATTTGACCCTAATCGCAGGCAATTTATGGATGAAAAGGATGCTGTTGATGCAAAAGAAGCAATGCAAAGATTTAAGGATTGGGTTATTAAGAATGTTTCTGGAACACCGGTGTTTATATCAGATAATAATGGATTTGATTGGATGTTTGTGTGCTGGTACTTTTGGCATTTTTTGGATGAAAATCCACTGGGCTATTCATCTCAAAATTTAAATTCTTTATATAGGGGGATAAGACAAGACTTAGATGTGAAAATTGATTCTTTAAGAGATAGGAACCTAACTCATGATGCTCTAGAAGATGCAAAAGATAATGCAAGAATTTTTCTTGATTTAAAAAAGAAATTTTTTAAGAAGATTGACTAAATAACATTAGTTTTAATTGTTTGATTTATAAAAATTAGAAAAATATAAAAGAAAATGACCCTAATATTCCTTTATCTAAATCTATCTTAGACTACATTTATCAAAATCAATTATATCAATAATTTCTTTAAACTCTTTAATTCGTAAATTTGGAGTAAACTTTTTAGCATCATTATCGCCTATCATAATTGAAAAGATGCCTAGTTGTCTAGCACCTATATCATTATATGTGTCTCCTATCATTAAACATTCTTCAGGTTGTGCTTTTATATCTTCTAATAATTTTTCAAAAACTAGTTTTTGCGGTTTATAACCACCATATTCTGATGTTAATATGAGTCTATCTATATAGTTTAATAGCCCCAAAATTTCTAATTGTTTCAGTTTAAACTTCTTTAATTCTAAAATCTCTTCTTTACTTTCATTAAAATTAATAGAGTCATACATATCATTACTTCCTGTGAAGACTATTATCTTTATTCCGCTTTCTTTTGCTTTTCTTAATAACTCGGTTGTATTTTTTCTAGGGGTTATTCCAAGTAATACGTTTTGTTTGGCTTCTTCAGCAAGTTTATCTAGCAATTCCCTTTTTGATGATTTTATAGAATTCATAAATAGATCATGAACGCGTGACCAAAAGGCACTAGGTGATAGAAATGTCTCTTTTTTTGCTAAAATATATGAATTTGTAAATATCTGATGTATATCATCAAAATTATATTTTTCTCTATCAGAAAATTCTTGTAAGTATCTTAAAACAACACTTTTCTTTTCATATAATGTGCCGTCTAGGTCAAAAATAAGAAACTTAATCATCTGTCTATTCTTTCTTTAATAACTTAAGAATGTTTTGTTTTTATAATAAACCACGAAAGTAAAAGAGTTAATTTTTTTGGGTTAAATAACTCTCACCTACAAAATTAATGACAAATAATGGTTTAAAAAGGTTGCTATTTTTTCAGTTCTTATTAAGGCTCAACATTAGACTCATTACAAAGATATATGCTGGCTATAGCGAGATCATTCATTTTTTCCTATAATCCTTTATTTCCTGTTTTTTAAAATATTGTTTTTTATTTAATGCTTTTTCTAATACTTTTCTCAATAGGTCTTTATCATCATCCCATTTAATTCTTTCTATAAAGTCATCAATATCCATCCATTCATAATCTACATGTTCTTCATTGAGTGTTATATTTTCAGAATTAACAAAAGAGATAAAGTTTAGTTCTTCACATAAATCTTCTCTCCATTCATAAATTGAGCCCCAGTTTAAAGATAAAATCTCTACAGTATTTAGTCCTGTTTCTTCAATAATCTCTCTTTTTACAGCATCAATGTGGTCTTCTCCTCCATCAACTCCTCCTGTTATGACAAACCAAAAATCTCCTCCGTGCTCTGGATTAGGGTTATTTCTAAGTGCTAAAAACTTTCTGCCATACACAACAAAAGATAATATTTTTTGTTTCATTTACTTCACAAATTCTACATTTTCAATATTTTCAAATTCTTTATCACCAGTAAGAAATTTTATGCCCAATTGCTTTGATAAAATGTATCCTATACAATCAGTCATGGATAAGTTTCGCTTATTTAGGCTATTCTTAAGTTTAGCAGCCGCAATAATTATCTGCTCATCAAAATCAATAGCAAATTGATAATATTTATGTAGGTATATTCCTGCGGTATTCCCATCAATGTCTCTTAACAGTCCTAAATATAGTTCGAAAATATTAAGTTTGCTTGTTACTATTTTACATTTTTCATAATTTATATACTTGTTATTTCCCTTAAGTATTTCAAAGAAGGCATAACTATCAAAGAAGAATGAATCTTCTTCAGTATAAATCTCTTCTAATTTCATCTTTCATTTCTTGAGAGGTTTTTTTTAATTTACCTTTTAAGGAACCAAAGGTCTCTTTCAATACTTTTTTTGAATCCTCTAGAATTAAAACGCTAATATGCTGATTTTCCCTAATATTCTTGGCTGCCACGGTTTCACTTGGAATAATTACTCCAAAAGAGTTTCCCCATTTCTTTACTTTTGTTTCTATAATTACCATAAGTTATACTATGTATAACTAATATTTAAAACTTATCTTTTTATATGATGTAGAGTAAACGTCATTAGTATTTGAATTATTACAGAAAAAATTAAATATGATGAAAAATAGAAATTCATATAAATTGGAGTGTATTCTTTGTAATTGATACTAAAAATGCCAGAAGCTATTCCAGATAAAGGACTTTATGAAGTAACTCAATTTTTGTTTGATCAAGTTAGAAATAGATTACCTGAAAGATTACATAATTTACCTGTAGAAGTTTCT
>Ga0209542_10009728_pt1 | contig 17553 bp, 21 predicted proteins | sample RifCSPhighO2_01_FD_184028 | JGI IMG/M metagenome (GOLD analysis project Ga0209542, IMG submission 184028) | Soil microbial communities from Rifle, Colorado - Rifle CSP2_plank highO2_0.1 (SPAdes) (version 2) | ecosystem: Environmental > Terrestrial > Deep subsurface > Rock core/Sediment ...
TGATGGCGGGGTTGGTCCGTTCAATCAAATCTTTCCGTTCATGATGAGTCAAGATGCAATTTTTTTTTCAACCATTCCAGTTCGGTATCGCGTTGGCCGATGATGCGATAGAGGCGATCAATCAGGTCTTGGCGGTAATCTGATTCTTTTGGTTGTGCAAAGGCCATGTGCGCGTTGGTGAGTAGCCGCTTCTTCCAGACACCGATCTGAATGGGATGCGCTTCGTATTCGCTTGCCAGCTGACTCGGCATCTTCATACCCTTGATCGCTTCAATGGCTACCACTGCTTTCTGCTTGGGAGTGAATACTTTTTTCATATACCCATGAGTATACACCGGAAGTTGAGGTGATTTAACTGTCTATTTTTGTCAGACCATTATAGAGCGTGGGCTTCACCAGCCCCGCATACCATGGGGACTGCGCCATAAACATGACGCCCAAAACTCCAGCAAGTTCACAAACCGCAATGGCAATTACTAATTTGAAAAAGTTATTGATACGCATAAATTCTTGATTGAGAATGCAAGGATGACGTTTGTTAGTGGTTGAATGCCTGGTACAGGACGGATTGCTCAAGGGCGAAGAAATCGGAGGCGGTTTCGGCTTGGCTTGGCGCAATTTGATTCAATTCCCAAAGGTCTTCACCAACTCCTGACTCTAGATACTTTATGACATCTCGTTTTTCATTATCTGATAGGTTCATAAGTTCGTCTTATTTACTTTTCTTTTTGGTTTCGTTTTTGGCGCGCTCTACCATGAAGCGTACTCCTTCTGACATATGCTCTTCTTGGATCGTAATATCGGGGTGCGCGCTCTGGAAGACACGGTATATTTCATCGGCAAATGCCTGTCCCACTACAGGTACTTGATCAAAATCAAGAAGAATAATCTTGAATTTCTCAAGCCCCGAGAGGATGCGGCGCGCCTGCGATCGGGAAATATGCACTCCGCCCATCGTAAACAATTTGACTCTGATTTCAGTCTTATCAAATCCATAATCCCTGTTTTCGGCAAGATTGGTGTATCTTTTAAACACATCGTCCAGGTGGAGCGCTGACTCGACATCTATGCCAAAGGAAACCTTTGTACCGCGCTTTGAATGAGACGCCCGGCGTATGACGATATTTTCATGTGTGATCATAAGCTCATAGCCAAAACTCTCTAACACAAACACATCAGCGGATTTTGACGTGAAGAAGATACCTTCGCCAGAGTGGGATTTTGGCATGGTCGTCGTCTTGCCTTTGAGCAAATCCTGAATGGCTTCCCTCTCGGAGTTGAGCCGACGCGTCTGCATAATATTGCGAAAAACTCCAATACCAAAGTCCTCTACGACAAACGAGAGTTTATTATTTTGAATGGCGATATGAACAGAAATGGTTTTTGATCTTGAGTGCTCAATAGCGTTGTTGAACATTTCGGAAAACGCGAACGTAAAAATGCTCCGCACGTTTTCCGGCAAACGCGCAACAAGCGGAAACTGCCGCTCAATTTCAACAAGAGTCGCGTGTTCTTCCAAGCTTTTGTTTTGATATTTTCGCTTATAGGATGATGGAAGCGCTTCCGGATGTGCTTGGGCATATCCTGAAGAAACATAAAAGGCGTTTCGGGTACTGCCGAATTTTAATACTTTTCCCTCTCCAACCAGCCAAGAAACCACCAGATTTACGTACTGGCGTGACACGCCGACTTGCGTGGTGATATCAGAAGACGTTACCTTGCCTCCTTTTTCTATAATTTCTAGTATTTTCCGTCTATTATCCATAAGCAACTCTATTGTAAAGCAATCTATATTCAATTGTCAAGTGATTGTCAAGTAGCTCTGCAGTGACTTTGGATTCCCCTAGTGGGCGGAGAGATGGTACAATGATGCATATGCGTACTCCCCTGTCGGCGGCGGATCATGAGTGGAAGCTCAAGGAGGTTGAGAAGCTGAAAACGGCTTTTGATCTTTTGAGTGATCACGTCGTCATCACGGATGAAAATGCAAATATCTTGTATGCCAATAAAGGTGTGGAGCGCGCCACCGGCTTTAGTATAGCTGAGGCGATCGGCAAAAATCCGGCGGATCTCTGGGGCGGCCGTATGCCTAAAGAATTTTATGAGAAGATGTGGCAGGTGATTAAAATAGACAAAAAGGCCTTTGTGGGAGAGGTGAAGAATGTCCGCAAGGACGGGACGGAATACTGGCAGGAGGTCCATATCTCGCCGATCCTGGATGCGCAGGGCGAGGTGAAGTTTTTCATCGGTATTGAACCTGATATCACGACGCGCAAGGAGCGCGAGAAGTTTAAGGAAGATTTCGTGTCGGCGGTCGGGCATCAACTCCGCAATCCGCTGGCGGCCATCAGCTGGGTGATGGAAGACTTGCTCGCATCTGACACGCTCACGGAAGCGGACAAAGAGAAACTGCGCGGCGTGTATCGCGAGGACAAGGGTCTGGCGCGATTTGTCGGAGACCTGCTGGTGCTGGCACGGATGGATAAAGGCGGCTTGAAAGCCGAGCCTGTCGCACTGCATGATGAGATCACGCGCGCCATGGAAGCCGTAAAGCAAAGATATCCTGCTGTCGCCCTCTCATTTGCCGATGTGGGAGACACAACCGCGATCCCGATGATAAAGTCGCTTGCGATGCAGGTATTTCTCAATATCATGCACAATGCGGCCGAGCACGCAGACACGCAAAACGGACGCGTGGATGTGGCTCTCCGGCAGTCTCCCGAAGGCACGGTATTCTCCTGCGCCAATAATGGCGCGCCAATCTCGGAGGATAAAAAACCCCTGATATTTGCCAAGATCCCGAGCAATACCGGAGAGGGCCTGGGGCTGTACCTCGTCAAAATGATCTCCGACACGCTTGGCTGGCGCGTATGGTTTGAGACAGGAGAGCATGGGACTACTTTCTATGTCCTGATACCGCCGGAATCCCCTGCCGCGGCGTAAAGATTTCGTATGAGGATATTTGTCAAAGCAAAACCGCGGGCCAAGCATGCGTCTGTAAAACGCATAGAGGAAAACCGCTTTGAGATCGCGGTACGGGCGGCGCCACAGGACGGCAAGGCAAATGACGCGATCTCGCGCGCGCTGGCAGAGTATCTGGATATTGCCCGATCGCGCATCCGCTTGATCGCGGGTGCTGGCGCAAAACAAAAGGTCTTTGAGATCGCGGATAGTAAAGACCTACTGATTAAATAGTTTCGTTACGAGATGTTCAGATTTCGTGCGAGTATTGGAAAAATTATGAGGCATATACGGCGTATATGTTGAATAATTTTTCCAAAGTCATAGTACAGACGCGAGGCGTTCCCGCATAGCGGGATGCCCCGTCTCCGAAATCTGGACATCGGAGGTGAATAATATTTAATCAGTAGGTCTGATGTTTAAATCATAAAACCGTTCCAATTTGAATCGGAACGGTTTTATGATGATGTTCTGCCGGATTATCTCACTTTTTTGGCTACGCGCGCTACCCGCGTACGAACCTCGCGGCCAAGCCGCGCGCTGATGTGCTTCCACTGGCTCTTGAGCTCGCGCGCGGTGCGCTCCACGTCTTTTTTGCTTACATGCGAGAGGTCGGCGTATTTGCCTGCGACTTTATCAATGAGCGCCTGATAGTCTTTTTGGCTGATCTTGCCCATGCGCTCAATCTCGTCCAATACTTCGCCCTTCATTTTGACCACCCAGCCGCGTACTGCTTTGCGATTGGCGGCGGCGTTTTTGCCGTAGAGAAAAATGCTTGCCGCAGTGGCCGCGGCCGCTCCTGCGGCAAAGATGCCGATGTCGGCAAGGATATGTGCGCCTGCTTTTTTATTGGTACGTGCCATAATAGCGTTGGTATTTAAGAAATTTTAATTACTGCGCTTTTTCTTCCCGCCCGAGCGGCCGCCCCAGAGCGCTGAAAGCCCTGCTACAATGCCACGCTCACGTACGCGATCATGCAGTGCGCCAAAATCCCGCGAGAGTTCTTTGGCTTCCCGATCCGCGATATCCGATATCTCGCGCACGTTGCGCAGGATACGCAGGATATATATGAGCGCCCACACGACGCCCGCCGCAAGCACGACGGTCGCGATCGTCGCGACGACAAAAAATATATCAGCTTTCAGCAGTGAGTCCATATATGAGACCATTACAAAACTCTTCTTCGTCGCGAGATTACGCATATGCGGTTATGGCGAGGAAGGACTACGAAGGCGTACTTGGCTGAAAGTACGCCGAGGAGGACTGACGAAGCCAGAACCGCATATGCGTAATCGCAGCAGGAGAGGGAGTTTTGTAATGGTCTCTATGTGTAGTGTATAACATCTCACTCTCATGATCAATGATCCGCATCTGTCGCCCTTCTTTCAGTACGTAAAGGGGATATGCTATGTTATAAAAAGTTGTTTTACTTGAAAAATGTGTGCAACACTACTTCAGTGAGGTAAGCATCATGTCGTACAAAATCGGATTTGCAGGCACGGACGGACGGACGCTTGTGAGCGCGCTTACCGTGCAAGAGGGACATCATGCTGAAGAATTTTCAGGGGTCGTGGTGCGGGGTACGTCAGGCATGCCTGAAGTATGCCGCCGCATGGATCAGCGGGTGCGTTTTATCCCGACGGAAGACAACTCCGTTGACGCATATACCAAGGCAGTTATCCGCGCGCTTGACCGGCAGGAATTGGATATCGTAGTTCCCATGCCCGAAGACCTCCAGATTCAGGGTTTTGTTAATGAGCTGATTGCCGCACGCTGGCACAGACGCGTCATCGGCCTTACACGCGAGGGATCAGTGCTTGAGTCGGATAAAGTCATCGGCAAAGCCATTTGCATGGAAGCAAGCATCCCTGTTGCGGATGAGTGGTGTGTCGTCTATGCGAGGGATTTTTTGGAGGTACGCGGAGTATGTCTTGATTTCATCCATCGCTATGGCGGGGCAGTGCTCAAATACCCATACCCCGCCGCAGGCAAGGGATCACGGATCATACGCAATACATGGGAGATCAAGGACGTCTGGCAGACACTTTATAAGGACTATCGGAAAGACTATGCAAAAATCTGCGGCGATGAGGCCGACCGCAGATGGCCGCTTCTGATAGAGTCTCTCATGTCAGGTGTGGAGATATCATTCACGGTCCTCGTGGATGGAGACGGCCATTGGCAGTTTTTTCCCACCGCCATGGACTATCCTGAAAGTTTTGCCGGTCCCGTGAGCAAAGACAATCGCATCACGGGAGGTATGGCAAGCATCTCGCCCCATCCTTTTGAGACGCCAGAGCTCATGGAGATGGCAGGAGAGCGTATCATCCGGCCGCTGGTCAGTGCCATGCGCGCACGCGGGATTTTGCGACCGTGTTTTCTCTATCCGGGCGCTTTTGTGTCGTTTGACTCACACATGCATCCGCGGGCGATTCGCCTTTGCGAAATTAATATCCGTCCGCCGGAGCCGGAATTTCAGACGATGATCAAACTGGTACGCAATCTTGGAGCGCTTCTGCAGGCCGCGGTGGAAAACCGGCTTCACGAGGTGAAGCCCGAAATACGACAGGATCAAATCTCGCTTTCCGTAGCACTCGTAGTAGGACCCGGCGGTCCGAATGGGCAAAAGGGCTATCCGGATCGCTACACAAACAAAGAGGAGATTTTTGTTGATCTGGAGTATCTCGCAAAACACAACATTCAGTTTATTCCATCGGGAATGGGGTATAGCGATTCAAATGGCAAGTTATTTTCAGACGGCGGCAGGGTCGCGTATCTTGCCGGTAACGCACCCGTACGGCAGGGGCAGACACGGGGCGCTGCAGCAGTGGGGCTCTCCGAACGGCTCTTCCGGGCGTACGACCAAGGTCGCGTCCGCCTGATCCCGCGTGAAGATCCTGCAGGCAACCGTTTCCGCATACGCAGAGACGCGGGCCTGCATTTTGTACTCGCCGATGATCTTTTAAACACGTCGTTGCCATAATCGGCACGAACACACCTTCGAGAAACAAGCCGCCGACATACTCCATGCCGGCGGCTTTTGATTTCCAAAAGTTTTCCGGATGATCATGTGCGCATGCTTTTTTCTATGGGAGATATTTGGTATCATCTAGATACCCATGAAAATCAAGGATCTGCCAAAAGTGGATCGTCCCCGCGAAAAACTCCAAAAATACGGGCCGGAGAAGCTTTCCGATGAGGAACTGCTCGCAATCATCCTCCGCACGGGCCGAAAGGGCGCCAATGCCGTCCAGCTCGCACGCAGTGCCCTTGCCGTCAATGATGGCAAGCTCCGGGACGCCTCTTTGCAGGATATAATGAAGGTCTCGGGTCTGGGAACCGCCAAGGCGTCTGAAGTCATCGCCTGCATGGAGCTTGGCAGGCGACTTTTTGCCGACAAAAAACACGCCCTCCTCCTCTCGCCCGAAGACGTATGGCGCGAGCTTGCGGATCTGCGGGATCATAAAAAAGAGCATTTTGTGATATTTTTCTTGGACGCGCGCAATCAAAAGATTGCGCGCGAAACCGTCTCCATAGGCACGCTCACTATGAGTCTCGTGCATCCGCGCGAAGTGTTTGAGCCCGCGATTGCGCGCTCCGCGGCGCACATCATCTTGGCACACAATCACCCGTCGGGAGATCCCGAGCCGTCGCACGAAGACATCCGCGTGACAGAACAGCTCCAGGAGGCAGGCAAGATACTCGGCATCGCGATCCTGGACCATGTCGTCGTGGCAAGCGCCGGATTTAAGAGCATGAAGTCCTGTGGATTACTCCGGTCTTGACGTATCATAAAGCGTACACTATCTTGTACATATGGATGCGAAAACCACTCTTTCTATCTCGGAGGCCCGACGCCGCATCTTTGAGATTGCGGAGGATGTGCAGAAGCCGAACACCCACTTTACGCTAACCGAAAACGGCCGTCCCAAGGTCGTGATCATGTCCGCCGAGGAATTTGAATCATGGCAGGAGACAGTAAAGGTACTTAGTGATTTCCCTGATCTCAAGAAAGATATAGCGGAAGCCGAACGGCAGTTTGCACAAGGCGAGTACTCTACCTTGGAAGAACTGCTTGCCCGGGAAGGATTTGTAGTCGCCGACAAAAGTAACAAACGCTATGCCGTATCGCGTCGTCATACCAAAAAAGGTAAAGCAAGAGCTCGCAAAGATAAGTGATCCATGGCATGGACGCATCCTTGCCGCTCTTGCAGTACTTGCCCATGAACCGCACCGCGGGAAAAAACTTCGCGGGGACCATAAAGAGGAGCGGTCATATCGCGTCTGGCCATATCGCATTTTGTACCAAATACGGAAGCGGGAATTAGTCATCCTCGTCATACGTATCGGTCATAGACAAGGTATTTACTAAATCATTACCCATCACTATTTTATGGAGACAACGCTTCGTTATTTTCGCGTCAATGAGCAGTTTTTCGTATTTTCGCGCCGCGCGCCATACATGGTCCTGCGCGATGTCGGGACAGACGTCTGGAGCGATTCGCACAGGGAACGAGAGCGGATCATCGCGGAGTTTTGCGTGGATCTCATAGACAAATACCACTACCGGCTCGCCCAGCTACATATCCGCGAGCTCATTCCGATCGTATCGCAGGAAGGATGGAAATATCCCGAGGCCGACATCCTGGTAGAAGGTGTGGACGGCAACCCGCGACTCCTGGTCAAAGCGCTGGGACGCACTGATTATGAAAACAATCTCAACGCGGGCATTGAAGAATTGCTCATGCTGGCACGCGCCATCCCTTCCCGCAAGACTACGTCGCTTTTTGTCATCGCATATACGCGCTGGTACGAAGATCATCAACTCAACGAAAAATATACCGTCATCAATTCAAGCGTGTTCCCCACGATTGAAGCATGGATCGGAGCGGGCAGGCCCATAGAGGAAAAAGTCCCCCTGTTTGGGGAAAACTTCTTGGCGTAGCTTTTGTACAATTGATATACTACAAGATATGCGTAAGTGCATTTTCATAGTGTTCATAGTAGTGATTGCAATCGTCGCAATTCCCCATGCCTTTGTAAGCGCCGAAACCCTACCGCTCACCGCATCCTCCACTCCCGCTGACACCCAGTCTCTCATCGCCGAACTTCAGCGACTCATTGTCTCCCTGCAAGCCCAGATCATTGAACTAAAAGCAAAGTTAGAAACAACCCAGCAAGAGGTGGCAGTGGTAAAGTCGGAGATTCAATTCACCACATTTCTTGCCAAAGGAGCGCAAGGAGATGATATCGCGCAACTCCAAGAGATATTGAAGCAAGACCCCGAGGTTTATCCAGAAGGATCAATCACGGGGTTTTTTGGTCCTGCCACTGAAGCCGCGGTCAAGCGATTTCAGGAGAAACACCATATTGAGGCGCTGGGTGTCATCGGCCCCAAGACACGCGCCAAACTCAATGAACTCATCACTCAAGGAGCCGGGAAGTCGGGGGTTATACCGTCGGGGCTTACGAACGCGGCAGGTATCCAACGGCTGGGGACAACAGCCGCGACTTCATCATCTGTATCTGCCTCAACGACCCCTGTCAATGCCGTCGGCGCCATCGCAACCACCACTCCGAGCATCGCGACCACCTCGCCGGTCAATCTTTGCGCCAAAGACGCAAAATATTGCGCAAGCAAGGAAGCGTGCGTCTCCGCCAACTTCTTCTGGTACACCGTCTCCTGCCATACCACTCCTCCTCCGACATATTCATGCGCCGCTTCATACAACTACTGTATCAGTCCTACGGAGTGTTCCGCGCATGGCTGGTACTCATGCAAGAACAGCTGCTACCCCTCTCTTGACGCATGTCAAGGGCAGACCTATGTGCCGCCCGCACAGACAGCGGCCGTGCCTGCCGTGCCCGCACAATCCGTCGGACAGACCGGAACCACGACTGTTCCCGCGATACCCGCACAGATCAGCACTTCCACCACCGATACGATTCCGCCCTCCATCCCTGCCAACTTCACCGCGTCGGCAACCGGTTATTATTCTCCGGTTTGGTTATCATGGTCAAAATCAAGCGATAACGTCGGCGTTGTCGGCTATAAACTGTATAGAAACGACATGCTACTCTCCAGCGCAGCAACGAGCTCTACGCTCGCTACCCTTTCCTATACCGACTCAAGCATTACGCTCGGCAGCAACTACACGTACGCGGTTGCGGCCTATGACGCTGCCGAGAATGTTTCGGTGCAGGCAACGACTGCGGTGACGACGCCGTCAACACCCACAACCACCTCGGGTAATACAACGTGTTCCGGCTTGAACCTGACGTTCAAAAATAATAAAACCTCCTATGTCATCGGAGAAACGGTAACATATACATACGCCTGCACACCCAGTGGTTCTACTTCTTATGTAGAAATACAGGTGGTAAAACCAGATAATACCGCCACAACCTATAACTCCGCTTCAGGAAACGTCAGCACTAATACATTAGGGTTTGGAACGTCGAATCTTGTAGCGGGCGATTATACACTACGCGCATGTTTTACCGCCGGATGCTCATCAGTCACTGCGTCTTTGCCGTTTGCTATCACCACCAGCACCGCCACGCCTCCTGCCCCCTCCGGTCTTACTGCCAACATGGCAAGTTACAGCTCGCCCACAAGTCCGGTTGTAGACCTCACGTGGACCGGCAACACGAACAATGTTACAGAGTTTCGAATATTCAATCATCCCCAGCAAACAGCATGGCCGACAAACTATGATCGGCGCGGCTTAGAGTCAACCGGCACTGCCACAAGTGACAGGATTCTCGGTACGAATATAGGTCTCACTACAGGATCCTCCGGAATGTATGAATTCAAAATGCAAGCATGTAATAGTTACGGCTGTTCAGTGGATTCTAACATCGCTACCGTCGCAGTAGGCAGTGTAACAGCTACGACGACATCAGATCTAAACGTCAATACCACATTATTATTGGCAAATATTTTACAGGCATTCAATGAAATCTTTCAAAAACTTCATCTACTGCTCAAATAGCAGAGATGCCTCTATCCTGCGATACCAAGAGCTTCGCGCAAGCGCGACTGATCAAAGCCGATGATGATCCTGCCTCCCGCCTCAATTACGGGGACGCCCATCTGGCCGGATTTTTGTATCATGTCGTTGCGCGCGTGCGTGTCGGATGCCACATCGCGTTCTTCATAGACCACGCCGTTTTTCTTGAAGAATTCTTTGGCCATCTTGCAATACACGCACGAAGGTGTGGTATAGATCACGGCTTTTTTCTCTGCGGAATTGTCCATGGCAAATGATGAAGTGGATAAGAGAAATGTTTGCTATTGGCCAGCTTTTTGGAGCGCTTCCTCAATGACCATCTGGAATCCCGGCTGCATGATGCCGTTTTCGTCCCGGTACTGACCGGCAAACGGGACAGCGCCGCTGATCAGGCGTCCATTTACAAATGTCGCAGGCGTACCAGAGACTCCGGCCTGTATGCCGTCCTGCAGGTCTTTTTCAATCTCGGCGGCGTATTTGCCCGAATCCAAGCACTGGTCAAACTGCGCGGTTTTGAGGCCGATCTCGCGCGCCCATGCTTTGTAGTTTTTGAGCGAGAGCTGACCCTGCCGCCCAAACATCAAATCGTGATACTTCCAAAACTGTCCCTGCTCGTGGGCGCAGACTGCGGCTTCCGCTGATTTTTGCGCTTCTTCATGGATGGAATTGAGCGGGAAGTCGCGAAATACAAACTTCACCTTGCCCGTCTTTACGTACGTCTTGATAATATCCTGCTCCGCAGCCTCAAAAAATTTGCCGCAGAAAGGGCACTGGAAATCTCCAAACTCCACGACGGTCACCGGAGCCGACGGATCACCCAGAAAAGGATCATCATCGGCAAGAGCCTGTATCATGCTCTCGGAGATCGCGGGTATCTGGGGTGCTATTGCCGCGGCCTCAATGCCCGCCGCAGGCGCAGGCGATTTGTCCGTATAAAGCACGGCTCCTGCGATCAGGACGCCTGCGATCAGGATCGCCCCGGGTACGACATATGTGCTCTGTCCCCCGCGCGAGGAAGAGGCTTCTTCGTCAAAAGATTCATTTTCCATAGTAATTGCTATTTTACTAATCTTGGCTCGGGTGTGTCAAATTGCGGCATCAACGGCCTTGCCGACGCGGGTGAAATGCCCAAAAATCTCGCGCAAAGACTCGCGTATGCCTACCGCAAAATACGGTATATTTTTCTCTCGGCAGAACGCTTCTACAAAAGGTGCCGCATGTCCGAGGCGGCTACGCGGCATGGCAGGAAAGAGATGGTGCTCTATCTGATAATTGAGTCCCCCGTATACCATATCCACCAGCCATCCGCCGCGCACATTGCGGCTGGTCAGCACCTGCTGTTCCATATACCCTGGAGCCTTGCCATGCTCAAACATCGGCATGCCTTTGTGATTTGGCGCAAAGATCATCCCGAGATATATGCCAAGCATCCCCCAGTGTACTGCAGCAAATGCCGCCGCCTGCCACCACGGCAGATAGTACAATAGAAGTCCCAGATAAAGTACCAAATGCAGCGCAATCAGCAAGATACCCATCGCGGACTTGAGAGTGCGCTGGCGCACAAGATACGCAATGCTCGCCCACCGCAGATGCCATACCTCGCCCAAAAGCATGGGTATAAAAAGAATGTTCTGATAGCGCGACGTAAATCGGTATAAGCCTTTTTTGGCGTGCGCCTGCTCTTCGGAAAATGCAAGAAAAGCTATGCCGACATCCGGATCATACCCTGGCTGATTGGGAAATGCGTGGTGCCGGTTGTGCTTTTGCACCCACCAGGCAAGACTCCAGCCAAGTATGATATCAAATACGATCTCCATCGCGCGATATCGGCGGCCCGCCACCACTTGCCCGTGCCCCACGTCATGCAAGATCAGCCCCAGCTGTCCAAACGCAAACGCGAGCAGGACGGCGTTGGCCATCTGCATCCCAAAGTGATCCACTCGTATGATAACGGCGATACTTATCGCAACCAGCGCCAGAGCAAACGCAGCCCTCCGTACATAAAACATGGGGTCGGCGCGAAGAAGCCCACGCTCGCGGATACGCTCCTGCAATTCCCCAAAAGCGGCATTTACCCCGTTAGAAACTTCCTCTTTACACAGAAAAGCAGTGATGGGCTTCGCGTTGGTATCAGAGTTTCTAACGGGGTTTACATTTTCCATATGCTGTCTTGCTCAAAAGTCGCAAGGCGCGCGCGGCGCGCGATGAGGTCGGCAAAGTAGGGCTTGTCGCGTGCGCGATTGATCAGAAACGCTCCTGTCAGCATACCATCCTGAAAGAAAAAACGCCCGAACCTCCCGCCCGCCTGATCCGCCCGCGTGATCGCCTCATCCGAGATCGCCCCGACCAGAGCAAGATGCATGCCAAGACAGCTGATCGCATAGGCAGGGACACTGGTAAACGGCGCACTATCCCCCGCCATATTGAGCCCCGCGCGCGTCCCCTCAAGTACTGCGTGCGTCCAGTTGCCCGTGATACGAAAATCGCCGGACACGGGATCAAAGTATTCGGCGACATCTCCCGCGGCCCAGATACCGGCAACATTTGTCTCAAAGCGTTCGTTTGTTTTTACGCCGCGCTCCCCAAGCTCAATGCCCGAACCCTCAAGAAAAGATATGTTGCGCCGGACTCCGATCCCAAGCGCAATCGCATCAGCGGTCATACGACGGTCGTGAGCCGAGATGATTTCATATCCGGCATCCCGGCTTATGACTTCGCGCACTTCATCTCCGAAGACACACGCGACACCGCGGTCTTTGAGGGCTGATGCGACCACATCGCCGAGCGCAGTATCCAGAAACGCCGGGAAAAAACGGTCATCGCGGACAAGCACCTGGGGCGTAATGCCGTTTTGCAAAAATATCTCAATAAACTCAAGCGCGATAAAAGAAGAGCCAATCACCAGAGGCGCACGAATGACGCTCATATCGCGATGCAGTATGTCCGCGTCATCCATAGTCTGCAGGCGATAGACTCGCCGTGTATCCGCGGCATGCGACCACTGGCGCACCGTGCCCCCGCATGCGACAAGCAGGCGCTCAAATCCGAATACGCGGCCGTCTTTTACCTCTACCGCATGCCGCTCCGTATCCACTCGCACGGCCTCGGCTTTGGGATAAAAATCTATGCTTTTTTTGGTGAAATCCTCGGCAGTGCGCAAAAACACCCGCTCCCGCGGAATTTTATTTTTGAGGTATGCCGGCAGAAGCACCCGCGAATACAAGGACTGCGCTTCGGCGGATAAAATCGCGATCTTCTTATCCGGCACGCGCGTGCGGATCGCTTCTGCGGCGGTCACGCCCGCAATCCCTCCGCCGATCACAAGATAATCGTATGTTACTTTCTCCATAAAAAGACGTTCCTATAGGGTCTGTTGCCGAATGCCATTTCACCTGCAACTCCTGAATTTCGGTCAAAATCGTCTCAAAATTTCTTGGCTTATCTTTTAGATAGGCCGCAAAATTTATTCAACGATTTTGCCTCTAAATTCAGGAGTTTCGTTAACGAAAGCGCATTCGGCAACAGACCCTATCGTATCAGAAAACCCATTAAATCAAAAATCCCCCGATTTGAATCGGGGGTGATTTTTGATTTGGAACTACCGCGAGAAGCTTCGTCCACCACGGCCGCCGCCCATCGGGGGCCGGGGGTTTGCTTCGCGCCAGCAATTCTTGCAGTAGACGTCACGTCCGGGAGTGGGAGGAAACGGAACCGTGTCCGCAGCGCCGCACTTGGAACAGGTGACATCGTAGCGAGGACGGTCGTCTTGCCAACCGCCGCCGCCTCCACGCTGATCTTGAAAGGCCACGAAAATGAGCTTGTAGGAATGATGCTGTAGCTTGCAGAAACGAGTTCTACAACCTATCAGCTACAACCTACCAGCTTCTGTAATCAATAAACGACCTGTGCTCTTCTTAAAACTCTTCTCTGGCCTTACGACATCAGCCCAGTATATCAACTTTGACAACTTTCGTTCTTGCCCCGACATGCCGTCGGGACAGTCAAAGTTGTATTACTGGGTCAGCGAACTGCCTCTGTGCGAAGTCCCGGATGCGTTTTAATACTAAGCTTGATTAAAAGCATATCCCCGCCAGCAGGCGTTGTCAATATACCCGCATCACCAAAATCTTACGATGTCGCGCCATGTGACGGCAATCATGAGCAGGATGAGTGCGACAAATCCCACCATGTGGGCGGTGTCTTCTATGCGCCCAGCGATCTTTTTGCCTCTGATTTTTTCAATGGCGATAAAGAGCGCCCTGCCTCCGTCAAGCGCCGGTATCGGGAGAAAATTGAGCACCGCAAGATTGACGGACAAGACACCGATAAACTGGAGGAAATACGCAATACCAAGCGCACCCGAGTCGCGCCCGAAAAGCAGTATCCCGATGGGGCCTGATACCGTACCCGGCGCGTGTCCGGTAGTAACAAGCTCGCGCGCCAAAGACGCAAGCCCGAGCACAATGGCAATCGTACTCTGCACGAGCGATTCAAACCCCGTAAGCGGCGCGCGGTACCACGGCACTTTTTCAATCACGATCCTCCCGAGCGCCACGCCAAGCGGCCCCTCGCCTGCGGGTGCCGTCGCGCGTGGAGTTGCGAGAATCTCCATCACGTTATCTTGCCGCGCTACGACGAGCGTGATTTCTTCACCCCGATATGCATCTATGAATCCGCTCACGTCCTCTTCTTTTTCTATGCGGAGCGTTACCTCCCGGCCGTGTATTTCTAAAATCTTGTCGCCAAGCTTGATCCCTGCCTGCTCCGCCGGGGATCCTGGCAGAACGCCGATCACCGATACCGGCACAGGAGCATCCCCCTCGGCAATCTGCGGCAAGCCGATCGCGGCGGCCGTGCTAAACAATATCCATGCGGCAAATACGTTGAGGCCGACGCCAGCCGCCAAAATCACAAACCTCTGCCATGCGGGACGCGATGCAAAACTTGCATGGCTGTCCTCGCCCTCCCCATGCTCGCCAAAAATCTTCACAAATCCGCCAAACGGCAGGAGATTAAACGAATAGCGCACGCCGCCCCGCACACGGGAAAACAGTCTCGGCGGAAACCCGAATCCGAATTCGTCCACACGCACGCGAAACGCCCGCGCGGCAAAAAAATGCCCCCATTCATGGGCAAGTATCAGCAAGCTGATAAAAATGATGACGGCAATGATGCTCATAAGACTATCTTACACCGCTGGAGATAAATAAAAAAGGTATTCGCCATTGCCTTTGTCCCCGCGGATCGGAGATTCTATCATGCCGTGCACGCGCCAGCCGTTTTGATCCGCCCATACGGCAAAATCATCCGCAAGAGCCTGCCGCGCCGCAGGATCGCGTATCACGCCATGGTGCAGGAGAGAGGCGTCCCGCGTCTCGTACTGCGGCTTAAACAAAGCGACGACGATACCGCTTGGCTTCAGAAGCCGCCGCGCGGAGCCCACGATATCGCGAAGCGAGATCAACGATACATCAATCACCGCAATATCCGCTTGCTCGGGCAGAGATGCAAGATGCCGCACATCGCACTCCTCCATCACGACCACTCGCGCATCCTGGCGAATCTTCAGATCAAGTTTGCCGCGCGCGGTATCAATCGCATAGACTTTTACCGCTCCGCGGCGAAGCAAAACCTCGGTAAATCCTCCGGTCGCGGCTCCGATATCAATACCTACCATGCCCGCAGGATCCACATGAAAAGCGTCCAAAGCCCCCGCAAGCTTCAAAGCGCCCCTGCCGACGTAGCCGTCGGCGTTTTTTACATCCACCACGGTGCCTTGGGCAATGAGCTGGGCCGGCGAGATCGCTTTTTGCCCGTCTATAAAAACCCGACCCTCGGTTACGATGATAAAAGCTTCCTTTTTATCCTGCACCGCTCCGTCAGCAATCAGCGCCTCATCAAGCCGCCGCTTTTTCATAAGATTTCATAAGACCTACTGCGTAAAGATTTTCGTAGCGAAATTGTCAGATTTCGTGCGAGTATTGGAAAAATTATGAGGCATATACGGTGTATATGTTGAATAATTTTTCCAAAGTCATAGTACAGACGCGAGGCGTTCCCGCATAGCGGGATGCCCCGTCTCCGAAATCTGGAAATTGCAGCAGAATAATCTTTACGCAGTAGGTCTATAGTATACATTTTCATACGATCGTATGAAAATGTATACTATTTCAGCTACACAGTCATGATTTCTTTCTCTTTGGCGGCCGTACTGTCTTCTATTTTTTTATTGGTGTCGTCAATTATTTTTTGGATTTCTTTTTTGCCGCGCGTCCATTCATCTTCGCCCATGGTCTTTGCCTTGTAGTCGCGCTCAAGCGCCTTGAGCGCCTCATCCCGCTCGCGCCGCACTGATATCCGCGCCTCCTCCGTCATTTTACCCAAAAGCTTGGTAAGATCGCGCCGTCGCTCTTCGGTCAGCTGCGGGATGGAAAGCCGGATCGCATCGTGATCGGTAATGGGTGCCAACCCCAGCTGGGAGTTTTGGATCGCGCGCTCAATCGGCTGTACGGCGTTTTTGTCCCACGGCTGGATCACGATTTGCCGCGCATCGGGCACGGCTATTGCGGCTAGAGCCTTGATCGGCGTCTTGGTGCCGTAGTAATCCACCTCTATCTGCTCTACCAGAGCCGAAGTCGCGCGGCCGGTGCGCAGACTTGCCGTCTCGTGCCGCAAGTGCTCAAGGGTCTTCTCCAGTTTTTGTTTGATATCGTGCATAAATGAAATGCTAAGGCATCTTAACTCCTGACTACGATAAAAATGATGTCCGGCTTGCGCGGGTGTATAAAAATCTTTTTGAGCGGCAGTTTCGTACCAAGCATTTTGACGCTCCACGTAATACCCGCGTCCGCACTCCGGTAGACATCCGCGCCGGCGCTTACAAACAGCACCTGCGAATCATTGGGGTGTACCGCCACTCCGCCAAGCACCGTGCCTTTGCCTGCGATCAGCGATGTAAGACGGCTCCACGAGTATCCCCCGTCAAATGAATTGAAGAGACTCTCGCCGCGCGCAAGATACAGTGTCGCGGGATTGCGCGGATCCAGAGCTAGCGCAAAAGACGCGGTGGACGTAAATCCGAGATTCCAGCTTGCGTACGGATTATGGATCTCTCCGTTTGATACGACGCCTCCCGAATCACTCACGCCCTTCACAGCCGCCCATGTGCGCCCTCCGTCAAACGTATGCGAGATGGCGCCCGATGATGTTACCGCATACCGCTCGCTCGGAAACGCGGGGTTTACCAAGAGCATCATCACCGGCTCTGTAAATGTACGCACAAGGCGCCATGTAGCGCCGCTGTTGCGCGACTCAAGTAGTCGGCCTTCCCCTGTCGCAATCATCACCTCATCGGGCGAAAACAGCGAGACGTATATATCAAACACCCCATAGCGATCTTGAGTCACCGCATATACTTCGCGAAACGACGCTCCGCGGTCTTCGCTTTTGAGCACGCGGCCGCGCTTATCCTGAAACACCGCAAGATACATGACTTCGGGACGCGACCGCGAAAGCGCGATCTTATAGACATCGCCCCCCTGGGAAAGCACATTGTTTGTATCGCGCACCGGCGCCCAGT
>Ga0209542_10009730_pt1 | contig 17551 bp, 17 predicted proteins | sample RifCSPhighO2_01_FD_184028 | JGI IMG/M metagenome (GOLD analysis project Ga0209542, IMG submission 184028) | Soil microbial communities from Rifle, Colorado - Rifle CSP2_plank highO2_0.1 (SPAdes) (version 2) | ecosystem: Environmental > Terrestrial > Deep subsurface > Rock core/Sediment ...
GGCCTGGTGTATCAGATTTCTAATTCGTTCGCTCATAACATCGAATTATAACACAAGGGTAAATTTTATAAGCTAATCACTAAAAATTTTCTGAACTGATTCATTAAATTTTCTACCCCGGTCAAACTCATTTTGAAAAAGATTGAATGATGTAGCGCCGGGGGAAAATAAAATTACATCGCCTCCTTTTGCGAGTTCTTTAACATCTTTAAGTAGTGATTCTAAGTTATTATATTGCCCTTTAACTTTTTTTTGACTGAGAGCTGAAAGCTGATGACTGATAGCGTCTGTGGCATCCCCTTCCAGAAAATAAACGGATTTGGCGTATTTATCGATTGCCTCGGCAAATTCTTTATAATCTAAACCCTTATTCATTCCACCTGCAATCAAAATGCAATTAGGAAAAGTCTTCAGGGATTCAATTGCCGGTTCCGGGGCGGTGGCCGTAGTATTGTTATAAATTTTGATTCCATTCCACTCCTTGATTAGTTGGAGACGGAATTCTACACCCTTAAAATCTTCTAAGGCTTTTAAGGTAAGACTTTGCGGAATTTCTAAAATGTTTGAAACTGCAAAAGCTGCCGCCAAATTGGAAAAATTATGTTCTCCCGGTAATTGAGACTTGAAATTTTTCGGCAAATTTTCCGGGGAATATAAAATAATTTGGGATTTTACGCCGCTTAAAAAATCCGGAGAATTTATAGTTTTATCTTCTTTATTAATAAACAAAAAATCTTCAGTAGTTTGGTATTTTGCAATCAGTTTCTTGGCTGCGACGTATGCATCCATTGAAGAGTAATAATTTAAATGGTCCGGATAAATATTGGTAATGACTGCATATTTTGGTGAAACATTTAAGCTGTCGAATGATTCCAGCTGAAAAGAGGAAATTTCCAAAATGATTAAAGTATCGTCTTCAATATACTCAATAGAATCTAAAACACTTTTTCCGATATTGCCGGCCAGAAGGACTTTTTTCCCGGCAGCCTTTAAAACTTCATATATTAGTGATGAAGTTGTTGATTTGCCCTTAGTACCGGTTATGCCAATGATATTTCCGGGGTCTGCTGATTCCAAAAATATCTCCACATCGGTTTTAATTTCCTTTCCTTTATTAATGGCATAGCCCAAATAAGGATTATCAGGTTTTATTGCCTGGTTTCTGATTATTAAATCAGCCCAATCAATGTCTTCGTTAAGGTGTCCGCCGAGGTGGTATTTAATAGAGGAAAACTTTGCCAGTTTGTCTAATGAAGGCTTAAGTACCGTTTCATCTTTTATATCAGTTACTAAAACCTCAGCACCTTTGGAGGCGAAAAATTTTGCACTCCCCACTCCCCCTTCATTTAGACCCAGCCCGAAAATTAAAACTTTTTTTTCTCGATATTGATTATTTGTCATTTTCTATCTGTAACTCCGTAATGACTAAGTACTTTAAAAGAAGACTGATTTATTTCCAGCTTAATAAAAGCAGTATTGCCTAAACGAGGGGATTCCATGCCTAGTTTATCCAAATGATGATAGATAAACGACCTGATAATACTGCCGTGCCCTATGACTAAACCTATTTTTCCATCCGATAGCCTGGCTATTTCGCTTAAAGCCGGTATAAACCTAGCCAAGGCCTCACCCTCTGTTTCCTCATCTTTGTGCCGGTAAGTTAATCTGTCGGAATTTTGCAGACCTTTCAGGGCGGCTCTAGCAGGATCGAAAGAATCTGTATGCTGTCCTTCAAAACTCCCATAGGATCTCTCCCTTAATCCATCAACCACTGTGATGGGTTTTTGAAATTTCTTACTAATAACCTTAGCAGTTTGAATAGCCCTGCGAAGAGGTGAAGTAAAAACAACGTCCGGTTCAATATCTAGTATTTCAGCAAGTTCCCTTGCTTGTTCAAGACCCCGGGCGTTAAGTGGAGTATCAAAGGATCCCTGCAAAAGACCTTGTTTATTCCAGTCAGTTTGGCCGTGTCTTACAAGGTAAATAATAGTTTTCCTATCAGGCATTTGAATTCAGAAGCCTCCTTACGACAGTGTCTATATCCCCTGCTCCCATGAATATTACTAAATCGTTATTAGTTAGTTGGTTAGATAGTTCATGAAAAGTTTGCTCCTCATTTGAACTATATTCAACATTTTCTTTACCAACAGCTTTCGTTAATTGCTCACTATTTACTAAACCCGTATCGACTTCCCTGCTTGGATAAATATCTAAAATTGCTGCCCTTTCAATAGGTAGGTTTTTAAAAACTTGTACAAACTCATTAAATAAAGCCTTTGTTCTCGAAAACATATGGGGTTGGTAAACAAGCCAGATTTTTTTGTCAGGAAACTTTTTCTTAACTTCTTCAATAGTTACTTTTATCTCTGTTGGGTGGTGACCAAAATCGGAAAAAACCTTTGCGCCGTTTATTTCTCCAACTTCCTCCATCCTTCTTCCTATTCCCGGAAAGCTTTGCAAACTATCTTTTATTTTTTCAGCATTAAGCTCCAGATTTAAGCCCAGATTGAAGGCCGCAGAGGCATTATATATATTATGTACCCCTAAAGTTTTTAATGGAAAATCTATTAAATTTTTAGAAAAATCTATTATTGGCGGGAAAAAAGATTCATCTTTTTCCTGAGTTTCGGTTAAAACTTTTTGGGTATTTTTATCATCTAGGTTAGCGATAACCAGACTTTTAGTTTCATGCAAAAAATTTTGAAAACTTCTTTTATATTGGGTTAGATCTTTAAAATATTCCGGATGGTCATAATCAATGTTTAAAACAACGGAGATGTTTGGCTTTAAGTTCAAAAAATTATCATTAAATTCATCGGCCTCAACTACAAAATACCTACCCTGTCCTAATCTAAAATTGGATCCCCAAAAGTAAGTATTTGCTCCAAGTAAAACCGTCGGATCCATTTTTAAGTCCTCAAGCATCTTACCAATCATGGCCGTGGTTGTTGATTTGCCATGGGTACCGGAAACTGCAATCACAAATTTGCCATGGGTTAAGAATTTTCCTAAAAATTGTTGCCATGTCATAATTTTGATCCTTCTTTTTTTAGCTTCCAAAAGTTCAGGGTTATTTGGATCCAAAGATAAAACTGCGGGTGTTACGGCGAGAATATCCACATCCTCAAGATGGCTTGGATCATGACTCTGCGAAGTTGAAATACCATCCAACACTTTCATAAACTCCCCTGATAAGCTTTGGTCACAGCCCGTTACTTTAAATCCCGTGGCCTGAGCTAATTTAGCGCAAGCTGAGGTTCCTGACCCGGCAATTCCCAAAAAATGGACTGATTTGGTTGGTTTCTTGTCCTTACTCAATGATAAATTTCTCCTTTTAATGACATTCTCTGCATATTTTAAATCTTTTTTGTCATTAATCCCAATCCACTCAGAGTGGTTTTTTAAAACATAGAGATTAATTCTTGCCTGTTGCTCTTTAGCCAGATTTAACAAGTCGGTTAAATAATATTCACCTGAAGCAGATTTTTGAATTTTGGGCAGATTCTCTTTTGCAAACTTAAGGTCAATCAAATAAACTCCACAATTAATTTCCCTGCTTCGCGCACCTGATTCTAAGTACTCTTTGTATTCTAAAATCTTTGAGAAATGTTTACGCTTGTCCCTGATCACTCTCCCCACCTCCATATTACGCCCGGTCTTTAGAGTCATTAAACTAATATCAGCTTTATTTACTTCATGCGATTTCAAGAATTCCTCCAGAGTCTTTTTGGAATAAAGGGTGGCATCATCTCCGTTTAGGACTAAAACATTTTTAACTGGTTTAGGCAACTCAGGTAACGCAATCTTTACCGCATCCGCAGTTCCGGTGGGTTTGGGCATATAAACAAACGCACAGTGAATATATCTTCTTACTTGTTCCTCGACTTTAGGGTCTGAAACTACGACGAAGATATTACTTACACTTAGATTTATTAAATTTTGAATTGGGTAATAAATCAGGGGTTTGTCAAATATTGGATGGAGTAACTTTGTGTAGTTTTCTCCGAACCTGGTTCCTTTTCCTGCAGCTAGTATTATTACCGCTAATTCTTCTTTATGCATGAAGCCATTTTACATAGTTTAGGTTAATTTAGAAAGCAGTTTCTCAGTTGACTCTTTTACAGGATCTAGCTATAGTACCGAAATTAGTATAAAATACGGAGTTCATGAAAAAACCATTGGTAGTCACCATAAGTAAGTTTCCTCCGTATATGTCGGGTCATTCGTTTGAGGCGATGAACCAGGGCAGGGCTTTGTATGAAATGACCGGGTATAAGCACCATGAGCTTACCTATCACCCGGATATTTACGATAAGTCTACTAACTATAATGACGCCCCCTCGCTTTTGAAAAAAGCCGCAAAATATCTTTATATCCACAGGGTAAAGACTGTCAGTTCAAAAAATGTTAAAGTTTTTGACGGAGAGTTAACAAAGGCTTTTACAGGCAGGCTTATAAATCTCATCCAGTCTAAAAAAGTTAACGTTATATCAACTTTTTATCTTGATCCGCATGCTTATATCGCCAACCAAGCAAAGATTTATGCCGAAAAAATACTAGGTAAGAAAATTATTACAGTTCATAAAGCCGTGGGGTCGGACGTATTGAATTCAATAGGTAATCATTTAACAGACGGACAAGGCAAATTTTTATTACTTCAAATGCTTGAAGCGGATATTATGTTTGCTGTGTCCCAATATACGAAAGATAAATTAGTAGAGTTTGCTAAAGTTGTTTTACCTCCCGAGTTTTCAAATAAAATTGCCTCAAAAACTGAAGTGCTATATGCGCCGTTTGATAATGAATATTTTGCTATCCGGGATGAAAAGTTAACCCGCAATCTAAAGGACCGCCTTAGAATAAGATCAAACCAACAAATAATCTCTTATTTTGGCAGGATTTTTCCCGAAAAAGGAATCGAAGACCTGGTTTATGCCTATAAATCAGTTAAAGAAAACTTTCCGGAACTTGTATTGGTTGTCGGCGGATATGGTATTGAGCTGGCAAAGCTTAAAAAAATGGTTAAAGATTTAGGACTCAAAGATGTAAAGTTTACCGGAGCAGTCAGCGATAAAGAAAAGCGCGCTATAATGCAAATGTCGGTTCTTGGGGTTATACCGACAAAACCGATAAAAAACTTTGTTGAAACATTATGTATCAGCGCTCTTGAGTACCAGGCTTCCGGTACGGTATTGCTAACAACTAAAGTAGGTGGTGTGCCTGAGGCAGGAGGTACACATAGCCTTTATGCAAGGCACAGCGATCCCAAGGATTTAGCTGCAAAAATCACCACAGTTTTAAAAGGACAAATCGACCGGGAAGAAATAATATCACTTGGGCTAGAACACACCGCAAAGTTTAATTATGTTGAGATCACGAAGAGATTTTTGGAAAAAGTTAACGAAAAGCGGGAGGAAAGAAGAAATTCAACCAGACCTATGGTAAATCCTGACTTTTGGCTGAAAGCTAACTTACTTAAACCTTATGGCAACGGATTCTGAATTCAAAATTGAAGATATTAAAGCAGGTGAAGGTCCCGAGGTCACCGGTGGTGATTACATAACTATTCACTATCACGGCACTTTGGAAGACGGGAGTGTTTTTGACTCTTCATACCAAAGAGGTGCTCCTTTTAAAACCCGGATTGGGGTTGGTGAGGTAATCGAAGGTTGGGACATGGGAGTCCCGGGAATGAAAGCCGGCGGTAAGAGAAAATTGACTATTCCTGCTAAACTTGCTTATGGCGACAGAGCCGTTGGCGATATTCCTGCCGGATCGACATTAATTTTTGAAGTTGAGTTAGTTAGTATCGACTAAGTCGATAGTTAACTTTGACTTTGGAGACTTCTTTGTATATCCTCAGATAAGATTGTTATTCTCGACTGACCTGTCAATGGTAAAGTTACAATTCCGACAGACTTTCTCTTTGGGTCGAAACAGGGAATGGCAAAGATTGTATTCTCAGGAACCACTACTTCAGGCCAATCCTCAGTGTGGGTTTCAACGCCGAATTGTGACCCTTCTGGCCTAAAAGTTAAACCAGGAAAATCTCCTCTGACAATATGAACTTTGTCATCAAATGCAACGGGAATTTGAAGCCTGAATAACCCTGAGATTGCGGTTGAATGATGTGTATGGAAGCTCACATCAATCCCTTTTAAAGGATTTTCGAGTAGGTAGATTCTTGGATTAAAAAAGAAGGCCTCGGAAACTCTTCTTTCTGCCGCCCTAAGTGAGTTCATTCTGTCAGAATATTCCCTGTTAGGTCTGCCTATTCCGCTTAGATCGGTATTCGCTAATGCCTCTACTGCGCCTAAAATCATTCTGGTAAGGCGAGAGCGTGTTTTGTTTCGGTTAACTACTTTGTCCAGTTGTAGCCGCGCTTCTTCAGCAGCTAAAACTTCTGCTGAATAAACTTCATAAGCATGTCTAAGAATGTCCATTTCGATATTATAGGATATTTTGGAGGCCTAATCAAATATTACTAGATGTCTAAGATTGCCTGTTTGGCCCTTCGACAAGCCTTCGAGGCCGTGAGTCCTCAGGCCGAATCGGCTCAGGACTCCGCAACCTTGGACATTTGATATTTATAGTTCTAGAATAGCTTTCTTAGAGCGGGTTTGTATGAAAACGCAAATTAACAACCTCTGCAGTTTTGCAAATGGTGACCGGGCTATCGGCGATATTCCTGCCGGATCGAAATTAATTTTTGAGGTGGAGTTAGTAGGTATAGATTAAGTTCTTTGGAGTTGGATAAATTAGTGCACTTTTTTATACCCAGAGAATAGTAGACGCTCCGTAGTGGCCATATCTTGATGCCCGTCGCAGTTGAGCCTTTTCTTGTAATTCTGCTAATACTTGATCCGGGCTGATGTTGCGGGTATAAAGTTCCGCGCGAGCATTTGCTCCGTAATAATAAGGTTCGTTTTCAACCAAATCAACAACAATTCCATCTAAATTAAGTCTATTGAAATAAGGAGCTATTTGTTGATAAGTTCCATCTGCAAACATTCCGGTTCCGTCGGTTAATATTAGCCGAGGCGAGTAATGAGTATAGCCTGAATGGTTATGTCTGGTGGTAATCGTTCGTTTAGTTATCGAGACTTTGATTTTAGGGAACTCTCCGGAGAGATCGTCTCTTAATAAAGCGGCACTATATAAACAAAGACCGGCGCCGGTAAAAGGCCCGGTTCTTGAAATCGTCTCAGAACCTAGTAAACCAAATCCAAGCTCGGTAACGATTCCGGCTTGATACAAGGACCGATAGTGATTTTCTTGAGAGTGTATTAAGAATCTCTTAATCTCTCTTGCTTCAGCACTAAGTGGTGTAGAAGGAGGGATTTCCATGAGATTATTATACTATAGGGCTAATTACATTACAAACAGATTGAGCTGATCCAGTTTATATATCAAGGATGGCTTGTTTGGCCCTTCGACTTTGCTCAGGACTCGCAAGCCTATATGTCTAATATGGCTTGCTTCGCATGAGTTTGGATGAAGCGTTTGCGCGGAGGGACTTCGTCGCCCATTAACATAGTAAAGACTTCGTCAGCTTTTTCCACATCTTCTATTGTTACCTGTTTTAAGACTCTGTTCTCAGGATTCATGGTAGTTTCCCAAAGCTGCTCCGGATTCATTTCTCCCAAACCCTTATAACGCTGGATTATTATGTTGGAGGTTTTTTTGACAGGTGCCAAGTCTTCGGCTGCGGCCTCGCCTTCCGTCGGTAAAACAACATCATCTGTTAATTTAGCGTCTTTAGAAGTACCTCTAATTTTGAGCAAAATTGCTTCCTGCTCCTGCTCCGAGTAAGCATAATGGATTTCTTTTCCCTTTTGAACTTTAAATAGAGGCGGTTGGGCGATATAAATATAACCCCGGGTAATAAGTTCCGGCAAATACCTGAAAATAAATGTCAAAAGAAGAGTTCTGATGTGGGAGCCGTCAACATCGGCATCAGTCATTAAAATAATCCGGTGGTAGCGGACCTTGTCATACTGGACTATATCCCCTATCCCCGTTCCAAGTGCAATAACCAGAGCTTTAATTTCTTCAAACTCCAAAATCTTGTCAAGGCGGGCCCTTTCGGTATTCAAAATCTTGCCTTTAAGCGGCAAGATGGCCTGGGATTTTCTGTCTCTTCCCTGTTTGGCCGAACCTCCGGCGCTGTCTCCTTCAACGATATAGATTTCAGATTTAGCCGGATCTTTTTCCTGGCAATCGGCTAATTTTCCCGGTAGAGTCATTCCTTCGAGAGCCCCTTTCCGGATAACCGCATCTTTGGCTGCTCTGGCGGCCGCTCTGGCCTTGGCTGCCAAATATATTTTTTCAATAATTCTCCTACCCTCGGACGGGTTTTCCTCAAGAAATGTTTCGAGACCTTCTTTAATAATTTGATTTACTGCTGTCTGGACTTCGGCATTGCCTAACTTTTCCTTAGTCTGGGATTCAAACTGGATCCTGTCGGACTCCATCTTAATGGAAATAACGGCGGTTAAGCCCTCTTTAATATCGTCACTGGTAAAATTCTCTTCCTTCTCTTTCAGGGCTTCTATTTTACGGGCATAATCATTGATAACGCGGGTCAGAGCGGTCCGGAATCCGGTCACGTGGGTTCCCCCTTCGGTTGTCGGAACGACGTTGGCAAAGCTTTCAACCGTTTCATTAAATCCGTCGTTGTATTGGATAGCAGCTTCCACCGCGATTCCATTTACTTCCTTGTTAATAATAATGGCAGTGGGATGAATCAATCCTTTGTTGCGGTTGAGTTGTTTTATTAGGGCGGCAATTCCGGATTGGAAATAAAAATGCTGTTCGGCGCCGGTTCGTTCGTCGTTGAGATGGAAAGAAATTCCGGCAATCAGGTAAGCTACCTGCCTTAATTGCCTTCTGACCTTATCAAATTCAGGTTCAATTGTTGAAAAAATCGTCGCATCAGCCAGGAAACTGGTTTTAGTTCCGGTTTTAGCATCCCAAACATATTCAGTTTCAAAAGGCAGTTTTTTATCAGCAGCCCCAACTTCCTTAACATCAACCTTAGGTACCCCCCGGGCGTATTCCTGGAAATAAGTTTTACCATTTCTTCTGACTTCGGCTCTGACATAATCGGAAAGCGCATTAACAGCCGAAACACCGACTCCATGTAATCCTGAAGAAACCTTATAACCGTCAGACCCGAATTTTCCTCCGGCATGCAAGGTTGTCATGATAACCTCTAAAGCTGATTTCCCCGTTTTAGGATGGACATCAACCGGAATTCCCCGTCCGTCATCAGCAACCGTTACATAGTTATCCTTGTGCAAAGTTACCCAGATATTTTTGGCATACCCTGCAAGCGCTTCATCGATCGAATTATCAACTACTTCCTTGATAAGATGATGCAATCCCCTGCTGTCGGTTGAGCCGATATACATTCCGGGACGTTTGCGGACCGGTTCGAGTCCTTCTAAAACTTGAATTTGTGAAGCATCGTAGTTTGATTTAGCCATGCGAAGAAACATATTAGCAGCTCAGTCAAGGTTTTGCAAGTTTTAATGTTTTAGTTTATATTGCTATAAAAGTCTAATCTATTAACTATTTTGATAATTGACTTATAAAAGGAGAAGGAATACATTATTAAATTAATGAGTAGAATAGATGACGAATCCCGGCTGCCAAACAGTTCAGGCTATAGAATAGTAAGGGATGGACAAGAAACTCTCCTTAAGCCGATATTGCAAGGTGTTGGAATGGCAGGTGGGGCTATTGTTGTGAGAGAACTTGGCGGTAATCTGTTAGACATGATTTATGTGGGGGTTTTCCCTGGTTTCATAATAGGTACAGCTGCAGCTGAAATTGCAGTACGTATTAGAAGATCCATAATCGCTAAAAACTAGTTTAATTTCGACATTAAGTATTCCAGGATTGTCCTAATATTCACATTACTTTCTTTCCAGATTTGGGCTTGAAGTAATTCTTCTAAAAATACCCCCGTCCTCTCACCGTTTAAAACTTTTTCCCGGTAAGATTCCACCAGATCATTTAAAAGTTTTTCTTTATCGGAAGCTTTTTCCACTATTTCAAACCTTTCCCCGATAGATTTATTAATTAGTTCATCCAGATCAAAATTTACGCTTCCACCTGAGAGGTGGGAAGCTAAATTAATTATTTTGCAGCGGGACAGAATAGTTGGTAAGAGCCTGGTCTCCGAGTCAGCTCCAATTAGTATTACTGATTCTTCGGGCGGTTCTTCTAAGATTTTTAAGAGGGCATTTTGGGCATCGGGACTGATATTGCTTCCCTCAAATATGACTGCCGATTTAGCAGTTTTTCCGAAAGGCTTTGTTGAAAGGTGTTTTATCAGCTGCTTAATTTGGGCTATGCCGATTTTTTCTTCATCTAAAACAAACAGGTCCGGATTATTAGAAGTTATTTGGGACTGTTGCAAAATCCGCCGGAGTTCTTCGTCTCTTTCTTTTTTATTGGGGGAAACAATAATCTTTGGCTGCATAGAATCCTTTTAGCAAAATCCTTGACACTTATCAACCGGATTGACGATAATGGTTATAAGAATCTGCCCCGGTTGCAGGTTTAATTTGTATGGATCAATCTCAACTGACTGTTGTTGATATATTAGAACAAGAAGGAAAACTCACCTCCGAGCAGGTATCGGCCGTTAAGCTGGAAAATATAAATACCGGTCAGCCCTCCGAAAAAATCATTGTCGAGAGAAGGTATGCAACCGAAGAGGATATCTCCAAAGCCAGGGCCAAGCTGATGGGAATTCCTTTTATTAAGCTTGAGGGGATGGAAGGGCCGGGAATTTCCGCAGAGATTTTAAATTTAATCCCCGAACAGGTAGCCCGGCGTTATAAACTCATCCCCTTCCGGCTGGATGGAGACATATTGTCAATTGCTATGGTTGATCCTCTGGATATCCAGGTAATCCAGTTTATTGAAAAGAAAACCGGCAAAAAAACTTCGAGATTTCTGGCCCTTGAAAAGGACATCCTCGATGCTATTTCCGATCAGTATTCCCAAAACCTAACCTCGGAAGTAGTTTCGGCCCTTAAAGAAGTCAGTTCCGGCATTCCCGAGATATCCAAAGCCCAATCCGATTTTGATAAAGCCGAGATTATTAAGGAAGCGCCAGTAGCCAATATCGTGACCCAGCTTTTAGAATATGCGGTAAAAACGAAGGCTTCGGATATCCATGTTGAGCCGGAAGAAACTCAAACAAGGGTTAGGTACCGGATTGACGGTATATTGCATGAAAAAATAATTTTGCCTAAAAAAGTTCATGAAGCGGTCGTTTCCAGAATTAAAATTATGTCCGGGCTTAAAATCGATGAGCGCCGTTTGCCTCAGGATGGCCGGTTTTCTTTTTCCGAAGCAGGTTCGGATATAGATTTGCGTATTTCAACCCTGCCGACAATTTTTGGCGAAAAAGTAGTGCTGAGACTTTTACCAAAGTCCCAGAAACCGCCGACACTTCTGGAGCTGGGTCTTCGTGCCAGTGCATTGAAAAGCCTGGAGACTCAGTTAACCCGGACACACGGGATTATTTTAATCTGCGGTCCGACCGGTTCGGGTAAAACAACCACTCTATATTCAATACTATCAAAGCTGTCAAATTCGAAAGTTAATATTTTAACGATTGAAGATCCGGTTGAATACCATATTGAAGGAGCCAACCAGGTCCAGATTAATCCTCAGATCGGCTTAACCTTTGCTTCCGCTCTCAGATCTTTTTTGCGGCAGGATCCCAATATTATTCTGGTCGGTGAAGTCCGTGACGCCGAAACGGCCGAACTGGCCATTCAGGCCGCTCTGACCGGTCACCAGGTTTTCTCAACCCTGCATACTAATTCGGCCGCCGGTTCCTTGCCGAGGCTTCTTGATATGGGGATGGAACCGTTTCTGTTGGCATCGGCTGTTAATGCCGTTCAGGGTCAAAGAATTTTGCGCCGGCTCTGCAATCATTGCCGTTATACTTACGCTCCTCCTCCGGAAGTGACTGAAAATATCCGCTCGGTTTTAGGTAATTTACTGCCTACAAAACCAATGCAGCTTTACAAAGGAAAGGGTTGCAATGAGTGCGGGGGGCTGGGTTATTTAGGACGGGTAGGTATTTATGAGGTACTGATTGTTTCCGATAAAATAATGCACTTAACATTGGAGCGGTCTTCGGCATCGGCCATCGAAAAACAGGCTGTACTGGAAGGAATGATGACAATGAAACAAGACGGCTATCTGAAAGTCCTGGAAGGCGTGACGACTCTGGAGGAAGTCTTAAGGGTGGCTCAGGATTAAGAGACTTCCCGGTTGCCAATCAGGTTTAAAAATAGTTTATGAATATTAATATCAGCCAGTTACTTGAGTTGATGATTCAGCGTGAAGCTTCGGATCTACATCTGATCGCCAATTTTCCGCCCACGATCCGTGTCAACGGTGATCTTTTGCCGGTGATCGGTTCGGAGCAATTAACAAGTGAGGATATTAAGAGTCTGGTAATGCCGGTACTGGCTGAGGGCCATAAGGAACAACTAGCCCGCTTACTGGATGTCGATTTTGGAATGGATTTTAAAAACACCGGCCGCTTCCGGGTTAATGTTTACCACCAGGTCGGGACATTAGCGGCAGCCTTCCGGTTGATACCCAAAAAATTGCGCCAGCTTGACCAAACCGGGCTACCCGCCAATATCGGTAAGATTACCGATTTAAAACAGGGGTTGATTTTGGTGACAGGCCCGACCGGACAGGGTAAAACAACAACCCTGGCGGCCTTTATCGATAAAATTAACCGCGAGCGGAGTGCTCATATTATCACCATTGAGGATCCGATTGAGTTTATTTACCCCAAAAATAAGTCCTTGATTTCGCAAAGAGAGTTAAATTCGGATACGGTTTCCTGGGGACGGGCTTTGCGTGCCACTTTGAGGGAAGATCCAGACGTAGTGCTGGTCGGCGAAATGCGGGATTTTGAGACAATTGCGGCAGCATTGACCATTGCCGAAACCGGTCATTTGGTTTTTGCAACCTTGCATACCAATTCGGCCGGTCAAACCCTGGACAGGATTATTGATGTTTTTCCTTCAGTTCAGCAAGCCCAGATCAGATCCCAGCTGGCGGCCGTTTTGGAAGTTGTCATCTCCCAAAGATTAATCCCGACAATTAACCCCGGCCGGGTGCTGGCTTATGAAATTTTGATAGGCAATACTGCCAGCCGGGCGATTATCCGGGAGGGCAAGACCCATTTAATAGATAACCTGATCCAGACATCAGCTGAATCAGGCATGGTTATTATGGAGGCAAGTCTGGCATTCCTTCTGCATGAAGGCTACATCACTTTGGAAACTGCCCAGAACTATGCTATAAGACCGCAAGTCCTGGAGAAACTGATGGGTGGCTAAATATGCCGATATTTTCTTATAAGTCCCGTGATTTCCAGGGTGTAGACCATAAGGGCACAATTGAAACTGTTGATGCCAGCCGGGCTGCCAGGCTTTTAAGCAAGAAAGGGTTAGTTGTTACTTCAATTTCGGAAAAGAAGGCAGCAACCCCGCTTTTTAATAAATTTTTCAACCGGATTTCTTTTGATGAACTGGTTATTTCAACCAGACAGCTTTCGACTATGATTGAATCCGGCCTGGTGCTTTCCGAGGCTATAAACATTTTAGTCGGCCAGCAGTCCAATGTTACCTTCCAGAAAGTTTGGGAGCAGGTACTAAGGGATGTTAATAGCGGTTTAGATTTGGCTTCGGCCTTGAAAAAACACCCGGATGTTTTTCCGCCGCTCTATTGCAGCCTGGTGAAAGCCGGCGAACAAGCCGGTAATCTGGATGTTATTTTAACCGAAATGGCCAATAACCTGGAAAGAGACCGGGAATTTAAGAGCCGGGTCAGAGGTGCTTTGGTTTATCCGGTTATGGTTATGGGAATGATGGGGGTTGTTGTTTGTATTATGATGTTTTATGTAATTCCCAGACTGACATCTCTTTATACACAGTCTAATATTGATCTACCCCTGCCGACAAAAATTTTAATAACGACCTCAAACCTTTTCTTAGGCTATTGGTGGTTAATGTTGATTATGTTGGTTTTAGGCGTGATTCTTTTTAAGAAATGGGTATCAACTCCGAAAGGAAAATACATTTTCGATGAATACTCGTTAAAAATACCTATCATCGGTCGGATTATCAGAGGAACTGCTTTAACAGGGTTTACCAGAACCTTTGGCCTGCTGACCACGGCCGGGGTACCGATTTTAGACTCTATTGCTATTGTTTCTGATGTCATCAGTAACGCCGTCTACAAAAAAGCCCTTTCTGATACCAGGCTGGGTGTTGAGCGGGGTTTGACTATGTCTGCCCAGCTGGATGAAGTCGGTGTCTTTCCTAAAATTGTCTCGCAAATGTATAGGGTGGGAGAAGAAACCGGAAAAGTTGATAAAATTTCCTTTAAACTGGCCGAATATTTTGAGTCCGAAGCCGACCATCTGGTTAAAAACCTGACTGTTATTATCGAGCCTTTGATATTAATTGTATTAGGCGTCGGTGTCGCTTTCCTGGTTTTGTCAATAATTCTGCCTATCTACAAATTAACCACCTCGGTAGGTTAAAAATTTGTTAAGAATGCTATCTTGACTGGGTATAGTCGGTTATGGATACAATGAGATTACATCAATTAGGACTCTTTTTAGAGTTACTACTTAAAGGAGGTGAGAGACTTGATAAAAACTGCCCGTAGAACAACCCGAGGTTTTACCTTGGTCGAACTTTTGGTTGTTATTGCAATCGTGGCAATTCTTGCCGCAGTTGTTGTACTTATAATTAATCCGTTAGAGTTGACAAGACGTGGAAGAGACGCCGCCAGGCTCTCAGACCTTTCCAATTTACAGAATGCCATTAATGTTGCAGTTCAGGAGGCTACTAATTCAGGCTCAGCTATCCTCTGCAATGGAGGCACCTATCCTTGTACATTTAAAAGCAGTCCGCTTGGAGCAAGTACCAGATTGGCTGATGGAACAGGCTGGGTTTCGGTGAATTTGGGAGGACAAAAAAGTGTTTCGGTTCCGACCCTTCCGGTTGATCCGACAAACGATACAACTTTCCACTATACCTATTGTGCCGACAATGATGCATGGGAAATAAATGCTGTATTGGAATCAGACCAACAAAAGCCAAAAATGGCTGCCGATGGTGGAGACGAGAACGCTACCGATACAACAGGAAGGTATGAAGTAGGATCAAACTTGACCTTAATTAACGCGTCAGGGACACCCTGCCCGTTCTAACTTTATATGATTTGGGTTTTAGGCTTTATTATTGGAATTTGTTTAGGAAGTTTAACTAAGGTAATAGCAGACAGAAGCCTGGATAACAGATCTTTTTGGGGAAGGTCGTACTGTGAAAGTTGCAAGAAAAAGCTTGCCTGGTACGACCTTTTTCCTGTTCTCTCCTATCTTTTATTGAGAGCCCGCTGCAGGTACTGTCATAAAAGTCTCAGTTTTGAGTATCCGATGGTCGAGTTTTTAACGGGTCTTTTAACTGCAGGCGTTTTTATTAAATTTGTTCCGGCCAATTTTTTCGAAATCGGTCTCCTCGGGCAAACCTTTGCAGTATCGGGAATAATATTTTATTGCTTTGTCCTGGTTATTTTGATCTCGCTTTTTTTGACTGATTTTAAAACCGGTTATATCCCCGACAGAATCACCTACCCGGCCATATGGACAGTTTTTTTATACTGGATAATCACCGCTTCTGCAAAAGCCTACCTTTTGTACGGGTCATTAAGGAGTTCTTCTTTAGGGCAATATCTTTTGCCGCCCCATTCCAATTATTTTTACTCGCATTTACTGGATTTATTTCAGCCACTGATATATGGCAGCTTGATGGCGTTATCGCTTGGTTTATTCTTTTACCTCTTGATAATAGTGACCAGGGGGAAAGGAATGGGCGGAGGCGACCTTAAGCTGGGAGTGTTCCTGGGACTTGTTTTTGGGTTCCCCTACTCTCTTATGGTATTGATGCTGTCTTTTTTGTTGGGTGCTTTATTTGGTATTGCTTTAATTCTGATAGGAAAAAAGAAATTCGGCCAGACTATGCCGTTTGGTCCTTTTCTGTCTTTGGCGGGGGTAATAACAATATTTTGGGGTGCAGAAATTTTAAGTTGGTATCTGAGTTTTGGAGGACGTTAACTTGGATATTGACAAGATAATACGGTTATGAAAACATGATTATATGAACCTGCCCGTTCTAAATAAAAGAGGATTCACTTTAGTTGAGTTAATGGTAGCAATTTCAATTGTTGCCATTCTGGCAGTTGTCGGTCTGGTAGTTTACGGAAATGTCCAGGCAACAGCCCGGAATTCTCAAAGAGAACAGAGCCTACAGGCTATTACTACTGCTTTAGAATCTAACAAACCTCCCGGTTCCACTATATATCCACAAATTCTGGACACCCAATTTTCAGGCGGAACAGTACCTACCGATCCGAAAGCAGCTGCCACTGCTCCGGCCACCCAGAAATATTGCTTAATATACTCAGAAACCAATCCGCCTACCACAGCCAGCCAAATACCAAAATACGGTGTGGGACAGTTTATAAGCAATTGGACTTCTTGCACTGTAACAGGAACCGGAACCGGTGTACCTATAGCGAACGCGATCCCTGTTGTCGCCGTAAAAATGACTTCCTGGGCTGTTTGCGCTAGAGACGAGACAGATCAAACAGCCACAGCGGCTACTAAAGTATTCTGCAAATATAATAAACTATAAAAATGTATAGAAATAAAAGGGGCTTTACCTTAATAGAATTAATGGTTGCGATTTCCATCGTAGCTATACTGGCAGTTATCGGGTATACGCTACTGACAACAGCTCAGGCTAATGCCAGGGATTCCAGAAGAAAACAAGATATCGACGCAATAGCAACTGCCTTGGAGTTGCAGTTTGACGGGCCAAAAGGGACATATCCTGCTGTAGCGGTATCAATGTTTGCCGACGGTAAGCAGCCGGTAGACCCGGTGACTAATCTGGCCTACACTGTTACTCCCGGAACTGCGGGCGCTGTCAGTTACGTGGTATGCGCAGATCTGGAAGGTACAACAGGCAATTTTACAGATGCCGGGACTACTCCCAGTCCTACCAACGCCGGTGGTTTTTATTGCCGGAAGTCCCAGCAAAAGTAATATTACTCATCCCTCAATTGCAAAGTATGTTTGACGCAGTATCCCACTCCACTATTGATCGCCAAAGGGGTTTTTCATTGATCGAATTACTGGTGGTAATCGGCATAATCGGTTTAGTAACCGGAATTGGTGCTTCTTTTGCCGCTTCCGTTCAGCGTAATACCCGTAACGCCCAGAGACAATCTGATTTGAATATAATTAAATCCGTTCTACAGCAATATTATGCCGATAACAATTTTTATCCCGACACTTTTAATTTGGGCGCCGGAGGTGAATTTAGCAGTTGTACCGGAAACAATATTACACCTCCCCCAACCTGCAACAGTAAGAAAAAAATATATTTAAAGAGTCTACCTAAAGACCCTCAAGCTTCTGCGACTC
>Ga0209542_10009732_pt1 | contig 17550 bp, 18 predicted proteins | sample RifCSPhighO2_01_FD_184028 | JGI IMG/M metagenome (GOLD analysis project Ga0209542, IMG submission 184028) | Soil microbial communities from Rifle, Colorado - Rifle CSP2_plank highO2_0.1 (SPAdes) (version 2) | ecosystem: Environmental > Terrestrial > Deep subsurface > Rock core/Sediment ...
CTCATGTTCACAGCCCTCACACGAGTCATAAAAGCAGGAGTAGTCAGTTTTTGGCGAAACATGGCAGTTTCAACGGCGACTATTTCCGTGATGACGCTCACGTTGTTTTTGATCACCGCGATTATTTTGTTGGTATTTTTGGGTAGCGAGCTCGTGAAAGAGCTCGAGAGTAAAATCGATCTTACCGTGTTTTTCAATGTTGAAACGCAGGATGAGCAGATTCAGAAAATCAAGCGGGGGCTTGAAAGTCGCGACGACGTTTCCTCGGTTTTGTATGTAAACCGCGAGGAAGCGCTGCAACAATTTCGTTCCGAACATGCTGACGACACACTGATTCAAGAAACGCTCGCTGAATTAGGCGACAACCCGTTGCGCGCATATATAAGCATCAAGGCCCGCAAATTAAGCGACTTCGAAGCAATCGGCGCGTTTATGCGGCAAGATCAATATACGCCCTATATTTCGAAGATCCTCGACGATAATAGCCAAGAAAACCGACGCGCTGTGGCAAAACTGCAATCGTTCACCACGGGTGTGCGCAAAGTCGGGCTTACGCTGGGTCTCATATTCGTCCTCGTAGCTGTTTTAGTGAGTTTTAATACCATCCGACTCACCATTATTAACGCGCGGGGAAGCATTCGGATCATGCGGCTTATTGGCTCTGCCAGCTTCTTTATTCGCGGACCGTTTGTGGTGATGGGCATCATGTACGGCGTTATTGCAGCGATTATCACTATGGCAATTTACCTGTTAGCATTACAAGCCATCGCACCGCGTATGAATGATTATATCGGCGCCTCTTTCGACGTATTCCACCTCTACGCTGATAACGGATGGGCATTTCTCCTTATCCAGCTTGTGTTGGGAGTATTGCTCGGAGGCGTGTCGAGCTTTATCGCAGTACGGCGATATTTAAATGTGTAACTCATTTCACTTGTATTGCCCTATGTTTGTTCGAACATTTGTTCTTTGCACTATCGCGCTTATTATTGTGGCTCCCGTTGCATACGCCCATGATCTCGACTATATCCCCATCAAAACAAATGCTACTGTCAAAAGTAGCACCATTTCATTTGATACCTCGATCCCTTTGCCGTTTACGTTTCAGGATGAAAACAACAAACAGATTGATTATGAGTGGATGACGGGGATGCTCGGCGAAACCCAAACGCTCACGTATGACGGAAAAACATGTACGCCCACAATCAGTAACATTACCAGTACCGACGACCCTCCCCAAAGCCATTATATTGGCACCTATGCATGCCCAGTTGCAGTTGCCGATCTCAACAAAATCGATGTAAAAAGCGATTTCTTATTCGAGCTTGCGACTACCGTAAATTACTATTTCTCGTTTACAAACGGAGGCAAAACTCGGGCATTGGTCATCAAACCGGGAGCACTAAACGCAACGACAAGCCCTGATCAAAATGGTACAACGACGGATAGCGAACAATCTCCGTCACGATCATCAAGAGATAGTCAAGGCTTCTGGTACGTCATGAAGCGGTTTTTCTCCCTTGGCATTGAGCATATTTTGACTGGCTACGACCACATTTTATTTTTACTGGCTACCATTCTCGTGATGCGCCGCTGGAAAGACATCCTCTGGATGGTAACGTCATTCACCATAGCTCACTCCATGACCTTAATTGCAGCTGCGCTGGGCGTTATTACGCTCACATCGCGTGTAGTAGAGCCATTCATTGCCGCGTCAATTGCGTTTATGGCTATACGCAACGTGTATTTGTTGCGACATAATAGCATCGACTCAAGCGCTGAAAAACAACTTGAGAAACGGCTCGAGAAACGCTGGATGATTACTTTCGGCTCCGGCCTCATCCACGGCCTCGGCTTTGCCGGCTCGCTTGCTGCCATCGAAATCCCGAAGCAATTCTTCTTCCCCGCGCTTATTACTTTCAACATCGGCATTGAAATCGGCCAAATGATGATTCTGTTTGTGGTGCTGCCCTGGTTATTCTTGATGCTTGTGGCAAAGTTCAAGTGGCGACCGCAGGCGCTGCGTATCAGCTCGTTTTTGATCGCTGTGGTGGCCTTAGTGTGGATTGTGGAAAGGGTGCTTATGTAATCTGTGCTACTATTACAGGTAGTCAGTTTTCGGCACACACATTGACAAATAGTATTACTGATATATAATGGTATTACTTTCAAAATAAGTAGTACTTATGACCTACACTGTTTCAATCACCAAAAAAGGACAAATGACATTACCAAAAGCAGTTCGAGATGCATTGGACATCAATACGCCCGACATGATCCTTTTGGATTTTGATGATACATCGAAAACCCTACAAATACAGAAAGCCCCTGATATTTTGAGCTTTGCTGGGAAGTATAAATCGCCAAAAGGAATGACTGCACTCAAGGCGCGCGAGTATATGGAGACGCACTATAAACGAGCATAATGGTATCATATTTTTTCGACACAAATATTTTTTTACGCTTTTTGATCGAAGAGAATAAATCGATTACCCATGAGTGTCGCTCGCTTTTTGAATTGGTTAAAAACGGGTCTATAAGAATTATCACAAGCAACCTCGTACTTTCTGAAATTGAATGGACGCTCAGTACAACATATAAAATCCCTAAGCACCAGCGAATTTCTTTTTTACAAAGCATCGTTCAAATGCCGCAGCTCTCTATTGACTCAACAAGCAATATCAATGATGCTCTTGCGCAATATCGGCTCACGAAAGCAAAGTTTATCGATTGCATGATCGCATCTAGCCCCTTACTCCGTACCAAATCATTGAGTATCATCTCGTATGACCGCGATTTCGATAAATTAGGCGTCAAAAGACTTGAACCAAGGGAAATTTTGCGCTAATGTAGGCGTGTTTCGTTACACAAACTAGCTGCCGGGTCGTCTAAAGGTAGGACAATAGACTCTGGATCTATTAATTGGGGTTCGAATCCCTGCCCGGCAAATTATTTACTATGCACCAACTGTATATTGAAATTGGGATATTTACATATCGATTACACAAATATATTTGACAAAGTTATATTCATGATGTTCCTCATAACTTCGTGCTATACTATACCCATTTATCCCTAACCCACTTTCATGGATTTTATTTTAACGATAGGGTTTCTGATTCTTCTTTTTCTTATACTTGACGCTCGACGACGTATTTCCAATCTTGAACAAGTAGCCAATCTTTCTGCACAAAATATTCCAGCTACGAAAGTGACTAAGAAGCAAGTTTCTCAGGAGCAGGAGCAGGAGCAAGAACCAGCCCTAGGCACGAGCAGCGTCGCCCAACAAAAAGGCAAAGTGCAACAGCTCCCCGGCTCTGGCGTTGATATTGGCGAAACATTTGTGACATGGGTAAAGCAGGACTGGATGATGAAGCTCGGCGCATTACTCGTGCTCATGGCTTTTGGCTGGTTTGTGACGTACGCGTTTTTGAACAACTGGATCGATCAGAATGGTCGCATTACCATTGGATATATCGTGAGCGTGCTCATTCTCATCTTGGGCTATTGGCGGATGGGAAAATTTCCCAAACAGGGAGGCGTATTTCTCGCACTCGGCTCAACAGCAGTGCTTCTCAATACTTTTGCCGCACGGGAACTGTACGACATGTTTACCCCGCTCATTGCGCTCATTATTATGTTCTTAAGCACTGCATTTGTGGGGTTTTCGAGCGTGGTATATAAGCGACAGCCACTGGCGTTAGCAGGACTCATCTTGGCAGGAGTAGCACCGATGCTCGTCAATTCCGCAGATCCGTCGTTCGTCGGGCTATTCTCATATCTACTCGTTGTCACCCTTGGCACGATTTGGATAGTCCTGCTTACCGGATGGCGATCGCTTACTGGGGTTGCACTTGTGCTCGCTGCCGCCTATAGCGCTCCCTATCTCACGCCCACATCTGAAATACTTGGTATTGCAGGCGATGTCTCACGTACTACCCAACTCCTGTATAGTTTCGCATTTGCAGTATTGTTCTTCATCACCAATACTACCGCAATATTGAAACTCAAGGGTAAAGACCTCGCGCCTGACCTCATAATCGCCGCAGGTAATGCAATCTTTGTGCTTTCGTGGATTTTGGCAGCAGGACCGGGCGAGTGGCAAAGCTTGATAATCGCGGGCTGGATGGTGTTATTCGCGCTTGGTGGATTCGGGGCATTTTTCATCACAAAGAAAAAAGAACCGTTTTATGTGTATACAGGGATTAGTATTGTCATGCTCGGCGCTGCAACAGCACTTGAGCTGCACGGGTACCCACTCACCGTGGCGTATACGCTCGAAGCGCTTGTCATACCGATTATCAGTTATGGCCTCCTGCGCGATATTAATATACTGAATCGCCTGTCGCTCTTGTTAGTTCTACCAGTCGTTATGTCCCTCCAACACTTCACCACCAACGCGTGGCATACGTCGTTATTTCACAAGGACCTTGCTTTGGTTGCACTGGTGATGGTTAGTGTTGCCATTATGGGAGCTTTGAGTTACGCCATAAAATCATCAGATAGAGCCGGAAAACAACAACCCGAATATCCCCTGCACATGCTCCATGCAATTGTGGCTTCGCTGTATGCGTATGCCATTATTTGGCTCTGGTTTCATGTCGATTCTATCAGCGACGACATGGGAACCATGGGATCGCTCGTCATCTACACAATCGTCGGCATCGCAACATATTTCTTCGGCCTGTTCCACGCCAAGCGCGGCACCAGAATCTATGCCAGCGTTGTGCTGTTTTTCGTCATAGCGCGCCTGTTGCTCATTGATGTCTGGAATATGGCGCTTACGGGTCGCATCATCACGTTCTTCCTTGTGGGCGCGTTGCTCCTAAGTACCGCGTTTATAAGCCGTAATGCGTTAAAAAAACGATCATGATGAAATCTCGTACCCGGCGCACTACTCTTCTCATCGTAATTGTGCTGTTTTGTATCAGCGCAGGAAATTTCGCGTTAGCCCAGCAGGACCAGATTATATCAGCATACAAACAATTTATTGACATAACAGCGCCGAACATCATAGTACCGACCGTTGTTAATGTGCCATTCGCGAGCATTTCTGTGGATCGTCCTGAATTCGCCGTTCTCAATCAGAGCCAGAATACCTTTGAACCCCATTATTTCAAACATACCAGAGGGTCTGCTATTCCGATTTCAATCAGCTCGAATAGCTATGCCGGTAACCATCAGGCAATGATTGATAATCAACCACGCACGTTCACCGAGTTTGCATTGCCCGAAGAACTTGAGGGTACTGCAGTCATTACCGTACAAGCATCACAGAGGATTGAATCATCAGAGCTCAAACTGATGCTTGATGATCACGTGGCGTTGCCATCATTCATAGAAATTCGTGCCAATTCTGCCGATCTTCAACAAATTGTTGTTGCAAAAACGCGCCTGAATTCCACAACGGTGCAATTTCCAAAAACCTCAGCGCAAACCTGGGTTATACAACTCACGTATATCCAACCGCTGCGGGTCAATGAATTGCAACTGCGACAAGAAAATCAGGGGATCCCTGAGCAAGCAGTACGATTTCTCGCTCAACCGAATATGTCGTACCGCATCTACTTCAACCCCGATCGATTTGCCGCACCCAATGTTGGGGAAAGCGCTGACTTAGTGAACGATCAAGATGTACTGGCTCTCCAAGCGACCACATCACAAAAAAATCCATTGTATATTCCCGCGGATATCGACTCCGATGGCATTCCCGATCGTCTCGACAGCTGTGTCTCCGTAACAAACCAAGACCAAGTAGATATAAATCAAAATGGACGCGGCGATGTGTGCGACGACTTTGATAAAGACGGGGTTATAAATAGCGCTGACAACTGCATAGACCTTCCGAATCGCGCTCAAAGGGACGACGATGGTGACGGCGAGGGAGATGTGTGCGATGGGCGTCGAAAGCCGCTTTACCGAAGCCCATCCGTGGGTACCCTTGGTTGGCATCGGTACCGCCGCAATTATCATTATCGGACTCTTTGCGCTGATGCTGCGGAAGCAAGCAAGCAGCAACATCTAACTTAAAAGACGGTATATCCTATCCTGGTCTGAAAGAAAGTTTGTATTTACTTGTAAGCAAAATACTAGTGTTTTTACAAAAAGTGAACAGGGGCCAGCTTGTGAGCCTAGCCCCTGTCGTTTGTCTGTGTGCGATTTAGATGTAAATTCCCATCTCGAAAAACGAATACGAATGTCCAGGAGACGGGATGACATACACATGGGTCATGCTCGCGTATCCATGTGCGTCGCTAAATTTGACACTCGCAATGACAATGTCAGGCCATGCGAGCAACGATGGAATAACGACTCCGATATTCAATGTAACATCTGCCTCGAAAAACAGATCTGTGAACGTTCCGATCCCTTGGAACGCAACCATTGGGCCCCTCATATTGGTATGCATCAACTCTTCCAATGAGATAGTTCCCACGAGCTCAAATTGCTCCGTGAGAAAATAGTGGTAACCCAGATCAAGGTGGTAAGATTCACCCCTGAACGGTGGCTCGTTCCTTATCGTCACCATGAGCCGCTCTTTCTGGCTGTTCCTCCAGATAAAATCGGCTTTAATCTGACTCATGCGCGGATCAATTTCATGAGAAAATAGTGCCGAAAATCCCAGCTGTAACGTTCCGTGCTCAAGGATATCCGTGGTGAACGTCTTGTTAAGTCGAAACGACCCTCCAAACGAATCACCCAGGCTCCCTCCGAGAGCTAGCACGTTTTGCTCCGGCTCAATGAGGACGATGTCAGCCACCACCGGTTCTTTCACAAAAAGCACGGTGGAAAGCATTACCAATAGTCCCGCGAACAACACATACAAATGTCTCACGTCAGCCTCCTTCGTGGCTAGTGATGTAGTTAACTTCTAGCACCAGCATGTCAAAAAGTCAACATTGACACAACAAAACAGCATAGTAGACTATATGTACTAGACGTGAAAGGCATCCTATATGGGTGCCTTTCGTTTTTATGTGATACTCAATAAATACTTAAGGTATTCGAAATCCCTAGATAATCATAAATATATCCATGTACCTCGCCACCGTAGAATAAGTTTGACACATCAATAAAAGCATGGGCGACCATCACCAACAGTATAGCAAATATTGATGTGAATTGAGTAGACTGATTCAGAACACCAAGATAGTCGGCGCGAAAATCAATAACGCACCGAGGATGAGCATCAAAATACCGCCAATAAGCGCCGAAAGGTTGGCGTACCGCGACGTGAGATGCATTTTGTTGATGCCCCACAACGCCAAGCCAAAGACAATAAAGTCATCAACCATATAAAACAGGGTGTATAAACCAATATATGTTTGACGTACCATCATTGACAGATTGTTGAGATCGAGGATCTTCGTGAATGCTTGCGGAATACCTACGCTGCAGGCAAATTCAATGACATTCACCGAGAACGCGATGCCCATAATACCGAGCGCGCCTACTATGGTCATGGGGCTTGTCGCGATTTTCTGCAATTTCTTCTCGATTTTTCCTTTCTGAGACGCATCAGTTACATCACATACCAAGCCCTGATCGCGGTTTTTCCAATATTTTCGGAGAAATATCAAACCACCGCCAATAGCAATAAGTCCTACGAGCGGCGTAACTATTGCGTCTAAACCGACAAAATCCCATGCCTGATACCACACATTAAGAATGAGATTGTACATAATCGCCTCTGCAAGAATGAACAACCCTGCTACCTGAAACATTCTGCGACGATCACCGATCTGAAGCAAAATCAACAAAAACGTAACGAGAACCCACATTGCGCATGGGTTGAATCCATCCACAAAGCCAAGCACCACGGCCAGTGAGCTCAACGAAAATGTTTGCAAATCAACTGCTCCCACAAATGGCAGCGTAAATACGAATTCGCTCGCTCCGGTTTCGCATGGCGCAAAAGGATCTTCTGGATTATCAGTACATCCTGCACCACCAACACCGCTCACGGTAAGTTCTGGCTGGTTGATAAATGTCTGAATCGGTACTATTGGCTGCCCGCGCGCGCCGTCTATGGCGGCGGAGATAAGTTTGCCCGTGGTTTCAGCGCTATCAAATCCTTGGATAAGCGAGTGACCAATAAGCGTAATTGGCGTTACCCGCGCCACATTATTCGCTTTCGTGACTTCGTTATAGAGCGTTTTGGCAGCCGAATCTTTTATAACGTCGTAATACTGAAGTTCGATATGTGAATCCGCGGTTAATAATTCGCCCAAAAACTCTTTTTCAGCTTTACAAAACCTGCAGTCCTCGCGGCCAAAAAAGTGAATGGTGATGGGATCAGCTTGTGTTGCTGCGACTGACTGCGCTGATTCCTGCGCTGATGCAAACGGCAAAGCCGTCGTAGCCATAAGCGATAGTGTAAGAAAAAATATGCTGACCAGCCGAAATGCGTGTCTCATACCGATAGTTCTCTCATATTTTAACTGGAAATGCAAGATATGCGTGGCCAGCCATCAACTATTACTCGATGGCTGTGCTATAATACACTTAGTTTCGCTACTGTAACTCAATCAAAAGTTCATGAAAAAAATTATAGTTCTTATCGTAATTATTGCTACACTCGGTCTCCTCGCTGGTCTTGTTGGAATAATTTTTCGTTTCGGCATTTTTTATAAAACATCCGCGGATCCTGTGCCTCTTGAAGCAATGCGGCAATGTTATTCTGCAGCTGACTGCGAACCTGTTGGATGTGGCTGTGATTGTAGTGGGTGTGGCGGTTTTTCATTTGAAGACATGGTGAATAAACAATATGTTAACTCTTGGTATAAACAGAAAAGTTGCAAGCCAGCGGATGTGTGCCCAATGGTATGTTGTATGGCACGAACAATAGCATGCGAAAGTAATATATGTGTTGCTAAGTAAAACAACGCAATGACCCCAATACACCCTCTGATCAGAGTCGGCACCGCTTGCTTGATTTTCTTTTTTTTATTTCCTCTTATTGCTGGAAGTAGTCAAATTGAATCTCCTCGCGGATGGGACAGCTCGGCGACTCTGCGACGAATCGCTACTATCTATCCCCAAACAGAGACATTTTTTGAATCTTGCCCCGACAGTCCGACCAAACAGTGTTTCGGAGCACTTGAAAAGCAAGGTGGGTTTTACACATTAGCACTCGAAGCCGGAACAGGACAACAACCATGTAAGGTAAATTCCACTTCGACATTCTCGGTGCGTGGCTTCACAGAACAGTGTCCCTTTACATTCTCATGGGTTGGGGGTGGCGACTCTACGCCTATGTCCGCACAAGTGGGGATCGATAACCGCACCTGGAACAATCCAGTTACGAGCAATATATATACCGGTCTTCAGCATAATGTCCCGCAAGGATCCATTTATTTTGGCGGCAATAATTTTCCTTTACTGCGCTCGGCAAAGACCACCCTTACAGCAATAGCGGACTGGGACCGAAATGATTCGAGCGATCCATATGCCAAATCCCGTTTTTTTGCTGGGATATCATGGTTTGTGCCAGAATTGCAATGGGGGGCTACGGTCCAATTAAACTTAGACCATGTAATAGCCAGTAATGGAACTGGAGAAAATCGTTGGCGGGCTTCATGCCCAGAAAAAAATGGCATTGCGCGTAATGAACTGCAAGGCAATGAGCAACAAATTTATCTATGTGCACGAGATTGGGGCTTACCTTCTATCATAGACACCCCTCATCAACTCGAGGTCAATTGGTTTGATATTATTACCGAACTAATTAAACGCGGTATTCTATCGGAAGAACAAGCACCTAACGTCATCACGGGGTTTCTTGCTGGACCCGAGCAACTCGGCCGGATGAGCAACTATATGACAATTTCAAATCTTCATTTTTTTGATATATCATACATCAACGATGTCCCGGCCGCAGTAATCGAATCAATAGCACCGAACCCAGGAACTGTTGGTTTCGATGTACGCTTTACTGGCTCCGGATCCGATCAAGACGGAGAAGTTACATCATATGAGTGGTCGCTTGATGGGCAAGTTTTGTCGAACCTGTCAGCGTTTGGGAAGTCGGATATTGGCGTCGGGGATCACCTGATTGCATTACGCGTACAAGGTAAACAGGGTCTTTGGTCACCGGTCGTGACCCAGTCATTCGTCATTACACAGAACAACAAGTCACCGGATAATAACGGAGGAGGGGGTACTAACGGAGGAAATGGGGATGGAGGTGGAGATGGGGTTAGAGACGGTGATAGGAACATAAATCCACCAATAGAGAGCAGGAAAGCAGTGCGGCTGATTCGTGCTCGTGGTGATGCCAAGGTATATCGCATCAATGGTCAGAGGCGACAATGGATTCCGTCTGCCGAGCTATTTACGTCGAGTGGTTATCGCTGGGAGGACATTGAAACGGTTGATGACACGACCCTTAAATCATTCGAGAGGGTTTCACTCCTACGGGTTTCCGGTTTGCCAGAAGTGCATTACCTTACCGAATCAGGACGTATTCGCCACATCCCAACACCAGAGATCTTTGGCTCATACGGAAATAAATGGAATGATATCATAGAAATATCTGCAGGTGAGTTGTCAATATACCGAAAAAGTAAATTAATTCGTGCGGAAAGCGCATCACGCGTATATCTTTTAGACGAGGGCCGCAAACACTGGATAACAACTACCGACAGCTTTGTAAAACGAGGTTATCATTGGGATGAAGTCGCTCCCGTGAATAACACTGAAATATCGTGGTATATTGAAAGCGAGCCGCTTACTTAAATGACGGTGTAATTTTTTTCGAGCGTATCGTGCAACTCAACCTTTCCTACCTCAACATCAACGCCTGGCAGGGCGGGCGAGTATTGATGCGCGAATTGATCGCGTTTTTACGCGCGCAATCAGCGGACATTATCGCGTTGCAGGAGGTATATGACGGCGACGGCATACGGCTGCCACGGCATTACGCGTTTTTGTCGATACTGCGGCGTGAACTTGAGCCGCGCGGATATGCCTATTGTGCGTTTGCGCCGGCTTTTGCCATGCAATCGCCGTATGGACCTATCCCACAAGGAAATGCGGTGTTATCGCGCTACCCACTTACACCCCAAGAAACGATATTTTACGACGTACCATTTGACCCGTTCTACCAATGCCCCGATGATCCCGAATGCACAAAAGGTGATTTCTCGCGCCTCCCGCGAAACTTGCAGCATGTCATTGTTGATGTTAAGGGTACGCTTGTACATGCATTTAACACCCAAGGCATCTGGGGAACTGATGGTAATGATAATAAACGGCGGCTGAAACAGTCAAAAATCATTTGTGACGCAATAGCAGAGCAACCCCATGTTATTCTTAGCGGTGACTTTAACGTCGCAGAATCTACAGAATCGATCGCGATGCTCCAGCAAGCGCTCCACGATCCATTTCAGAGTAAACGAACTACCAGCTTTAACATGCGGCACAAACCGGCAGGCAGCGGATTTTCGACCGCAGTTATTGATTTTGTTATGGTCAGCCGCGATTTTGAGGTGACACACTACGAACAGCCCGAGATAAACGTTTCGGACCATCTACCGCAGCGGGTGGAACTGGCATTCGAATCATAACTTCCTCCATAATGAAACATGAAGCCCCGCCCCATGAACCACCACCCGATTTCCATAAAACACGAGACGATTACAGCACTGCGACATATTAAGCTCCGTGAATGCGGCGAGCAGATGGTTGATCTTAGCGGCCTACACAACCGGCTTATCGTGGCGACGCACTTAAATAAACGCGCCTTTGGCACCTATGCCCGTGAGTCGGTTGCGCGTATGCTTGTGGACGCCCTCCAGTACGTCCCAGACAACTACGCACTCCTTGTCGATAGTGCCTACCGTTCTATAAAAGACCAAAAACGTATCTGGCACAAGCATTATCGGCGTCTCTTGCGACAAAATCGGGAATGGCCCCACAATATTGCGGTGCGCGAGACAAATAAAGTGGTATTTCCGTATGACGCGCCAGTTCCGCCCTATCACAGCACCGGCGGCGCAGTTGATATATTACTCGCGGATCTTTCCGGCAAAGAGCTCCGGCATTTCGATCGAAACCGATTTCGAGAATCGTTCTATGAAGCGAACGTCGGCCGCAAAGCCCGTCTCCATCGCGATATTGTACGAAATGCACTACTGCACACAGGATTGACAAATTACTCTATGGAATACTGGCATTGGTCTTTTGGCGACAGCGGCTGGGCACTGCGCACCGGTAATAAAACAGCTATATATGGCGATGCAAGCTGGTTATTTCGTGGTACACTTAATGCGAATAAACACATTATGAGATCCCATGGAGCCAGATAACGATGAACCAAAACAATATGAACTCGAGCATGATGGCCTCGGTCCACGCGGTCGAAAACAGGAGCGCGGTCCTTCAGACACCTATGAACCACCGGAATCATCACTCCAACCACAACCGCCAACTCTTTACACAAATCGACTCAACGAAACAAAGAAAAAGCTCGAGGAAAGCTATATAGATCGTCGTTTTCTGATCCACGAACAAGCGCAAATCCCTCCGGAAGTTCGAGAGAAGCGCTGGGAACGACTTGCCGCGCAGATGGAATCACCCCCCGAACATTTTGAGATGACAATTAAGGGCGAGCGCCTCATCATAGAAACTCGTCAACTTGATGCGCTGACGCCGGAAGAACGGGACCAACGAATCGCTCGAGGTGAATTACCGCTATTTGCTGTCGCCGGAGCTGGTGGATCACTCGAACAACTACACATACTTGCAGCAGCCCTCGCTGCTCGCGAAGAAAAGCAGGTCAACTTACTATCGCTCCCTGGTTATGGTGGTTCGTCGCAATTTCCGAAATCATGGCTTGATGAAAAAACTTTCGCACCAGAGGCAGAAATAATTCATGGACTCATCAGTCAGTGGCGGTCACATACCCACCATCCCGATCTCCCCATATCTCTTCTCGGTTTCTCGCAGGGAACAATTGTGACAGCAGAAACTGTTCACCAATTCCCTGATGACGTTCGAGATCTCATCTTGCTCCATCCGGCAGGCACCACCAAAGAGAACTGGTTTATGCTGACTGTCCAATTTTTTAAGGAAACATTCGGTAGTAAAACGATCGCAATGATTCTCGAACGCCTCAAAGATCCAGGGTATCAAGAAAATCTTTCCCAAATGATCGGGATTCAGAAAAAAATGCTCTGGAATGGATTTGTGAAAGCGGGGTTTCTTGCACCGCTTGGTTTCCAAGCACATATGTCACGAGCCCCAAAGATTGCCGGAAGCGGCAGAACAACCGAGCTACTCAAGGCATTTATGCAGTCACCGAAAAAAAATCTTGCAGTCGTTGGGGGACAACATGGCTATGATCGAATTGCGCCACCTCGCACCCACGTTCAGAATATTAGCGAACAGTCACCCTCAAGACATCAGGAACATATTTCATACATGCTCGGAGCTGACCACTTCGCTCCCGTTGAATGGGATGCGATTTATGCCGCTCTTATTGGACATCACCTGGATAGGTTTGCAAATGAGCAGATAGCGTAGTACGATATATTGAGGAATAAATCCGGTTCAACATATACTCAAAGGAGAGCTCATGAAAGCTCTTTTTGTTTGTCTCGCGGTCACGATGTTGGTTCTTGGACTTACGACACAACAGTCCCATGCCAAGTCACACGAATGCGGGTTTCTATTCCAGGTCTCTGTGCCTGTGGTAGAAACGTCAGGAAGCATCGGCATTCGCGCAGAATGCCATCAGGTCACTGAATCGCTCGCGTTGGGAGGACTTTCGGTAGATAGCGTTGCTGGCACCGTTCAGGCAAAAATATCTGCGACCACATGGTTCGAGTTTCCTTATTTGTGGGTCAAGACCCTTCGACCAAAGGCAATTGTGGGTTACGAATCGATACTGACCTGGAATAGAGGGTTTCACTGGCGTATGGACGCAATCAAATTCGGTGTCTGTGACGAATTGTACATGCTGAACATCGTGCGTGCTGGAATTTGCTTCGGATGGCATAGGGCATGGGACTTTGCCAGCGAAAATCTCTTTGCCGCGGTTTCGTTCGCGATCAATCTATGAGGAAGGCGAGGACAATTCTCGCCTTTTCTCGATACTTCAATTGCCGGATTTGCCAAATATTGAATGGCAAGCATTGCGAATCGACAGCGAAGGCGCTGTAATTTATCCACAATCTGGAACCCTTGTTTGAAAATAATCGGCATGGTATTCTAATTCAATTTTGCCTATGCGAGTTAAAAAATTACAACGAGTCATGGCGGCTATAAGGGGTCCTTTGGGACCCTTTTTTGATGCACGAATACGAGAAAGGAGGAGGGGGATATAGTCGCGTAGGTAAGGCATATTGTCTGTTCATTCAAAAATCAGATTCCGAAAGGACGTCATATGCAAAGTGTACGAGGTATGCAAGGTGTGGAAGCAGCCGTAGCGCCCAAGCAGTTCGTCAATAACGGACTCTTCCAAGACGCGGCAAAAATCGAGACCCGTAGCGAGGAACTGGCACAACAGCTCCTCGAGGAATGCGGCGGGATTGATAATCTTGTCGTATTGCCGATTATGACCGGGGGAGTCGGCTTCGGCAATTTGCTTATGCGGGCGATTCACCGCATGACAGGCCAAGTTCCTCTCAACTGCTCCTGGAGGGTTGAGAAATTCACGCATGATCTGGGATATTGCTACCCTGATCATCGAGCCCACTTGACCTGTGCGCCTTTCACCACTGAGCTTCAAATGGCGATCGAGCAGGAAAGAATAATCGCCATTGCAGACGATGTGGTTTTCGAGGGACATACCGGACACGCTTCTACCGCACATTTATTGGAGCTCGGGGCAAAACTCAAGCAGATCATTCAAATTGCCCTCGTTGATCGTTGCGGTTTTCTTAAGGTTGGCAGCTCGCCAAACCTAGCCGGCTGGCGGATCCAAACAGGTAAGAACCAAGTAGTTCATTGCTGCTTTCCGGACTGTCATGGAGAAAAGGAATTGAAGGTCATGATCGATCCAATTCCAACTCCTGACGGAGTCGCGTAAAATACCCGAGAGTTTTTTGGTAAAGTATTAAAATACCTTTGAGAGGAGTGATTGGGGAGCGCTTTGGGACACCAGAGCGCTTTTCACATTTTATTGTGTTTTTTACTTTACAAATCATATCATACATGGTATTATATTAGCATTCCCTAAAGGTTAGTTGGCGTTTGGCGGGATTGCCCCTGCGAATAGGGCGGAGAAGATTTTGTCGGCATTCGCAAAACTAAAGCCGACAAAAAGGAGTAGGTATGGATAATGTTTTTCGTTACAAAGGCGCGGGACTCCGAGACCGCGATGGGTCAGTGGTTGACGCCCAGCACGGCTGGGCAGTCATGGAAGGAAAGGGTTTCTGCGGTCTTTGCTTCGCGGAGTTAGTGCGCGGGGCAAATGTCCAGGAGGACACCGAGATTGAATTATTTTCGGTGTGGGGGAGACTAAATTTCCCCAAACCGGAAACGGTTTCTGGCGCAGCACGAAAGTGCTGTGAGTGCGGAATTTCCGTGGAATCTGCTTTCGAGCAGATCTACGGAAATCAAGAAGACCAGGACTTCGTGATGGTCTTCAAGTTCACGAACTTGAAGACCTCCGAGGGATTCGCGGCAGGGTTCCGCGAATCCCACCAAGTCATGGGGTTGTCCTGCTCGGCAGTCGTCGAGCAGGACACTCTCACTGTTGAAACACGACAGTGAGAGTGTGGAGGGAAATCCTTTCGGTCAAGGAGGATCGAAAGGAGGAACGCATGAAAGCGTTCTGGAATATGTTGGTGGGCCTGGTTGCAGCGGGGTCGGTAACGTGGAATATCGCGGTTGCGGTTGATAGTCACAACTATCAACAATCGCCGCACTATGCTATATACGCGTCCACGGAAACCGAACAACGCGAGACAACCGCGCCCACTACAGCCGTATCGCCGATCACCATGGCATTCTACGTGCCTGATGAGCAGGCGCAGGAGAGGCTGCTTGCGCGGCACGGGTGGACTATCTTTCACCTTGTTGCCGCAGACCTGGGGATTTCGCTTACGTCCCTCGTGCACGCCAACAATCTACGCCTTTCAGACGTGGAGAAAATGGCGGAGGAGGGCCTGCGGATCATAAACCCAGGCACGACCATCGCTGTACCGTTGCCGTCTTTACACCATAGTTGGGTCGCATGCGCGTCCTACTATGGTCTCAATGACGGTACTGATGGCCACGTGCAAGCAGACGGGAGCATATTTCATGCGAACGAGCTCTCGCTCGCATCGAAAGAACTCCCCAAAGGCAGCGTAGTAACCGTGGAATTCTTAGAGACCGGCGTGGTGGTCAACCATGTCGTGGTCAAAGATTCCGGTCCCTACGTTGCCGAGTGTAAGCGTTTCGCGGGCGAAGGGGTCTTCGTCGGTACGAATAGCGCCGACAACCGACCGCTCACCCGATCCATCGACTTGAGTTGGGGACTCATGATCGCTGGGTTCCAAGGAAACGCTGCACGAGCCCAAGCTGCAGGACTCACGAAGGTGCGTATCACCATCGAGAGCATCCCGCAGCACAAGCTCAAATAAAAACGGTCATCGAAAAGCAGAACGCCCGGACACCATGTGTGCCCCGGGCGTTCTCTCGTCTATGAATACAAATCGGTGCAACCAACCGATTCCTAATAGCGCTGTTATTTATTTCGTGCTCAATCGGTTCATTACGCCTTGCAGCTTGTCCATTGTCCCTAAGCTCTGCTGCTTTGTTTCATCAAAGATAGTCGATAGTAACTGCCCGCCTGTTGATGCCGTGCTCGGCTGCACTGATTCTGTCTCACTTGATCCTGTTTGCTGGCTTTGCAATGGGCATGGCGGACATCCAGCCGCAGAAGCAGCTGATGCTACCAATATCATTGCTGTTGCTACAACTACAATCCCTCCGATAGTTCGTGTATTTATTTCTCGTTTCATATAAATCACCCTTATGTCCCTCCGATGAATTATTATGCTATGGTGCATCATAGCATATGTGCAAATCACATTACAAGCTATAGTTATACACAGTGTCTAAGCCAACGTCTGACACATACGGAATGAAGCCGAGTGCGCGCGACCGATCAATAATTTCCTGTGCGCTCGTTGCATTCAACGGCTCTGGATATTCAAGGTTAAAGACCGGCACTCCCTTTGACCGTAGGTCAACCAGCGCCTCCACAATCGCAGCGGTTTCGTCGGTATTCGTAAACACTTCTTCGTGCGACTCCGCATCAATAAAGGTATATAGTGGCTTATTTCCGGTAACTGCCGAACTGTACAACAACACATTGTTTTCAGGTGAATAAATCCCGTTCTGAGCAATTATAATGGCATTTGGGAACGCAGCACGAAGTTTCGTAACAATCGAAGCCACGCCCTCTTTTAATTGCTTCGAGTTATATCCACCAAGCGGCTCTTGATAGATATCAATGTTATCAAGATAAAAACCTTGGACTCCATTGTCGAGGATTGCTCGCGCTGCGGTGATCAGCAATGTGTGATAATCGGACTTCGTAACATCCATCCAATACTC
>Ga0209542_10009733_pt1 | contig 17548 bp, 25 predicted proteins | sample RifCSPhighO2_01_FD_184028 | JGI IMG/M metagenome (GOLD analysis project Ga0209542, IMG submission 184028) | Soil microbial communities from Rifle, Colorado - Rifle CSP2_plank highO2_0.1 (SPAdes) (version 2) | ecosystem: Environmental > Terrestrial > Deep subsurface > Rock core/Sediment ...
GTGCAAAGAGGCAGCGACAGCTCTCATTCGTGGCATGCCGCAGCCGGACGTGCCGGCGAGTTTGCTTGCGTAGTTAACGACACATTGTTTTTTCATGCAATTTTGATACATTCACTACATGGCTAGATCAAAAAGGTACACCATTGATGAGGTGCGTGCGCACATGGATGCGTATATAGACGCATCTGCTGAGCGGCTTCGCGCGTCACTTCGACGAGCGTGGAAAAAGCAGTCTCGTATTGGATCCATAGAGCATGATAAAGCTTCAGTTTGAGGAGCAAGCGCTGAGGAATCTTGAGGGCTTTGTTCGCCATTATGAGGAAGCATTCGTCGAGTTGTATCGCGATAGCGGCCTATGGAGCGAGGATTTGATCGTCCAAGGATATCGAGACAGCGCGAAAACATTACACGCCGATATTGTCGCAGAAATCGAACGCCGTCTCGTCCGACAAAAGATATTGGGTAGAAAAGCGGTTGGGTCGTCCAATGAACTCTTCTTTCACGTGGGTGCACGGCTGATCATTGTGCATTACTCCGAGGAGTCTAAGAAAAGAATACGGGTAATAGAATCCATTTCAATCGACAGAAGGCCGATTATTTTCTAAAAATCATCAAAGAGCAGCAGCTTAGGGGCTGTTCACAAATAACATCCGTTATTTGGGATTACGGCCCCTTGTGCCGCGCTCATATTTTTGAGGAACTTACTTATGAACGCGGCCTTATTATCGGTCCACTCGCGTGGACTGAAGCGAAGAAAGTTGCGGGATTGCATGTTGATCAATAGAAACAGGAGGCGAATGTCGAGGGTACTGATTCAAAAGCGGTGATCGATAAGCTTGTTGCCCAATACGAGCGGCTTTTCGGCCGCGCGTCCCACGAGGTGTGCAAAGAGGCAGCGACAGCTCTCATCAAAGGACTCGCTCCTGCAGAAGTGCCGGCGAGTTTGCTTGCATGAGGCATGCATAATGTATTGTTTCGCTGGTGCAAATTGATATAATGCGCCCATGACGAAACTGCTTGAAAAAGCTCTTGAAGAGGTGCGAAAGCTTCCTGATGACCGGCAAAATATGCTAGCCGCAACCCTTTTATCGATGACGCAGGAACCTGCCGATGAGGTAGACGAGGAGACGTGGGTTGCCATACAGGAAGGCTTGGAACAAGCCCGACGAGGCGAATTTGCAAGCGATGCTGAAATGGAGGCTCTTTGGCGAAAGCACGGCGTATTATGAGAGTTCGCATTTCGTCGCGTGCGCGCGGCGACGTGATCGAAATACTCGGATATATTGATACCAAAAGCACAAGGGGCGCGATAGTCGTAAAAAAAGCGATCTGCGCAGCTATCCGACGGATAGGTGATTTTCCAAATGGAGGACGCCCACTGAAAAGGGACCACACCATACAGTCAATTCCAGTTAATCATTATCCATATTTGCTGTATTGGACTATAGAGAGCAAAGAGGCCTGGATTCTTCACGTTCGGCATGCGAAACGTCAGGCATGGGATGGTAAGAGTGCATTATAATGTGACTATGATGACAGTAGACACGAATACCAAAACTCAAACGGATTACGAGGCCGAATTGAAAGCTGCCAACGAGATCGTGTATAAGCATTCGCTCGAACTCGCTCGACTGACTAAGGAGCTTGAAAACGCCAATGCCGCGCAGGAAAATCTCTTGCATTTCATCAGCCACGAGGTGAAGGGGTACCTTACCAAGAGCGACGAGGCATTGCCACTTTCCGCACAGCTGTCGAGGAGAATATGCACAGGATAGAGGCAGCGGTGGCATCGAGTACGACTCCGTAAATATTATATGGATATTCTTGCTATCGGTATCATGGCTGGCCTTCTGCAGGTCGCAGGATATGCGTTTTATGGTACCAAGACGCTAAAATACGACATTTCCCTTGAGTCTCTATTGATCCGTTTTTGATGTGTCGCCGGTCTTTTATGATGCCCCTGTTTCCAGAATTTAAAAGGATGGCGTCGACCGATAGAGTGGATATCGAAAGATACACGACTCAATATCGACCTTATTCTGACTTCAATTTTACGAATTTGTGCGCGTGGAATCTTTTGGAAAAAGGCAGCGCATGCCAGCTCAACGGAAACCTAGCTATACTTTTTACGGATTACGTCACAAGCGAACCGTTTCTCTCGTTTATCGGTACAGAGAAATCTGAGGGTACGGCTCACCAGTTAATCGATTTTGCTAAATCTTCGGGAATACAGCCTGTGCTCCATTTCGTACCAGAGGAATCTGTGCGGGAATTGCACGCTTCAGGGCTCATTGCAACTGAAGACAAGAGCAGCTTTGACTACGTATATGCCGTTGAAAAATTGGCTGATTCTGAAAGCGCTGGTCTTAAGGTAAAGCACCGTCTTGCGCGAACATTCCCAGAGCTTTACCCCGAGGCACAATTCGAAATTCGCCCGATCACGAATACAAGCATTCATTCCCAGGTGATGGCGCTATTCCACAAATGGGGCGAACGGAAGAAAGCTCGCAACAGTGCGTACGATCTCGCGCATGAGGAAGCTGCTATCCTCCGACTGCTCGCGCACGCGGAAGAGTTGGCACATGGCAATAACATGTTCGTGTCGTGTGTATTCTTCAAGGCGCAAATGATTGGCTTTGGTATCGATGAGATTGTGCAAAAACCATATGCGCTTTCTCATTTTATTAAGGGTGATGTCGAGTACAAGGGTATATACGAATTCATCAACGAGAAAATCGCGCAGCATTTGCTCACGTGCGATGTACAACTTTGGAATTGGGAGCAGGATTTAGATATGGAAGGCTTACGAAAAGCGAAGAGTACGTACCATCCTGCTGAATTTCTCAAAAAATACTTCGTCTCAGAATCTCCTATCGCGGATAAAACGTTATGAGCTGGTTTCTTTTTACATTGATCGGGCCGTTTCTATACGCCCTGACAAATCACATCGACAAACACCTCCTCGACAAGCATTTCAAGCAGGGTGGTGCCGGAACACTGATTCTTTTTTCCTCTCTTCTCTCCGCCTTCGCGCTTCCATTTATTTTTTGGGCCGACCCGGGTGTCTTCAGCGTAAGCACAGGGAATATCTTGGTGCTCGCCGTTGTTGCAATTCTAAACATATCTGTGCTCTGGTGCTATCTTCTCGCCTTGAAAAAGGAAGAAGCCTCAGTTGCTATCGTGTTCTACCAGCTTGTGCCGGTATTCGGGTTGATTCTCGGTTACCTCCTTTTGGGCGAAACCATCACGCGATTGCAACTTATCGCAATGGCGATCATTATTCTTGGCACGACGATTATCTCATTTGAAATTGACGTCGAGAATAACTTTAGACTTCGCCATGAGACAGTTGCGCTTATGCTCGCAGCCTCGTTCTTCTGGGCGCTTGGCTCGGTAATCTTTAAGTCCGTAGCCTTAGACGAAAATGTATGGCGATCGCTTTTTTGGGAACATCTCATGCTCACGGCTGTGGGCATTTTCTTATTTACATGCATCCGCTCATATCGATTACATTTTCTGACTGCCATACGAACGAATTCCGCCCGCATTTTGTCGCTTAACTTCGTAAACGAAGGTCTCTACATCGGCGGCAACTTAGTATTCTCCTTCGCCTATCTTTTGGGGCCGATTTCTCTCGTGCTGCTCGTCGACTCTTTTCAGCCGATCTTCGTGCTCGCTATCGGCATCCTGTTGACGCTCTATTTTCCGACCTTTGCGAAAGAGAAGATACATGCGAAACACCTCTTACAAAAAGCTGCTGCAATTGGCATTGTTATCTTTGGGACGTATCTTCTCTTGATATTCGAATGAATGCGACGAACTGTCTGTGTGAATGAAATCTGCTGATATACTGTACGAAATACAGGCGCGTATGAATTTTCGCGATAACATTGTTGTTTACACGCTCGTGCCACTCATCACGATACTTATCATTTGGACGTATGCGCGATTCATGATTCAGCATGATTATATCGTTGCGTACGAGGGTGCGTGCGACGTCGCGACAGATAGTTGCTTTATTGGATGCGAAGATGACGAATGCACGTCAACGTACTATTTTGCGCAGGTGCGAAAACAAGCAAACAATCTTTACGCTCAATGCGGCCCAAATATAACTGATTGCGATAATGCAAATAGTTGCTTGCTCCAAAACGACGAGGGGTGTTCAGTAACGTACTGCGATCCAGAGGTAGACGGCGATGCGTGTGAGACCATTACAATGAGGCCACTACAGCCTTTGGAAGGGACGGCAGGCGCAGGGCGTAGACGGCGATGCGTGTGAGACCATTACAATGAGGCCACTACAGCCTTTGGAAGGGACGGCAGGCGCAGGGCCCGCCGCGCCGGAGTCGCCGACATCATCTATATGATTTGCCATTTATTTCCGGAACCAACTTTCTTCATATTTGCTGGAGGGGTGCCGGAACTCCTGTACTATTCGCACATTCCCGCTATGGTCGTCGCGCTCATGGTCGGTCTCTTTGTTTTTTTGAGCGCAAAACATTTATTGCTCAATAAGCTCCTTCTCGTAATCTCTGTATGTTTTTCTTTGTGGTGTTTTTCGAATCTTATACTATGGACGACCATTTATAGTGATGTACTCCTTTTTTTCTGGACTTTGTATGATGTTCTTTTTAGTTTCATTTCAATTTTTTCGCTGTACTTCATATACGTATTTTTATACGACAAGGATGCTTCTTTAAGATTGAAAGTGTGCTTTTTAGCACTTCTCGCGCCGACGATCATCCTTGCACCTACCAGTATCCACCTCAGTGGCATCGATATCACGAATTGTGATGCGTTTATGTTTCAAGGAGCTTGGTACAGATTCTATTACATTGCCCTCAGTATTGTTGCGATGGTCTGGATTTTTATTCTTCTTATCAGACGCTATCAAGATGCAGATGAAATTTTTCGAAAACAGATCGTATTGATGGGAGCTGGCATTGAGCTGTTTCTTCTCCTCTTCTTTACCATGTTATTTTTGGCAACCCAGCTCGCTACCATTGGCTTGGTAGACGACTCTCGCATCGAGTTATATGGCCTATTCGGCATGATCATTTTCATGGCATTTATAGGGGCGCTCATCGTCCGATTTAAAACATTCAACGTCGGCATGCTCGCTGCTCAGGCGCTTGTAATTGCGCTTGTAATCCTCATCGGCTCGATGTTTACGTTTGCCGACAACTTGTACAACATGGTGCTCATCGCCATAACGCTCGCGCTGACGGGAGCGATCGGAATCGTGCTCATTCGAAGCGTAAAGAAAGAAATTCAGCTGCGGGAGATGGTTGAGCGACAAAAACGCGAACTCGAAGAGGCAAATGCGGCGCAGGAAAATCTCTTGCACTTCATCAGCCACGAGGTGAAGGGGTACCTTACCAAGAGTGAAGCGGCGTTTGCCGCGATCGTCGAAGGTGATTTTGGCGCGATAAGCGCGGATCTCAAAAAAATGTCCGGTATGGCGCTCACCGAAGTGCGCAAGGGCGTCAGCACCATCATGGACATTTTGGACGCATCGAATATGAAGAAGGGGACCGTCTCATATAAAAAGGAGGTGTTTGATTTTGGAAAGGCGGTAGAAACGGTTGTCAGTGAATTGCAGACCGCCGCGATGGAGAGAGCACTCAAGCTCGAATTCAAACCTGCATCAGAAACACTCACCGTAAGCGGCGACAAGGAAAAAATCCTGCGTCATGTCATCCGCAACGTGATCGACAATTCGATCAAATATACCGAACACGGATCGGTAACGGTGGCGCTTTCAAAAGCGGGCAGAGTGGCGCAGATGCTCGTGCAAGACACTGGCGTCGGCATCACGCCGGAGGATATGTCGCACCTCTTTACCGAGGGCGGCCACGGCAAAGATTCGATCAAGGTCAACGTGCACTCGACTGGCTATGGGCTTTATATCGCCAAGCAGATCGTGGGAACCCACGGCGGCAAGATTTGGGCAGAGTCGGAAGGAGCAGGGAAGGGGACGCGATTTATCGTGCAGTTTCCACTTCAATAACGCCTCACACCTGTGTGAGGCGTTCAGTTTCCATCCATGTAAAAAAGAACCGCCTTGGCGCACGTTAGGTGACCAAGGCGGTAAGTTTTATTTACTAGAACTGAATTCGTGCTCAGAGCATTGACTGCACCGTGACGACGAGATCGGCTTCTGGGACGATGATCTGGTCGCCTTGTTCAAGGTTGCGTACAACGATCTTTCGACCTGCGTCATGGTCGTCATTCCCGTGGTGGGTAAATACGACGACCTTCATGCCACGGCGTGCCGCAAAGTTGAGTTGTTTGCCCAGATCACGTTTTTCCAGAAAGGCTTCCGTCGGGATTCCGGCGGAACGCAGGAGGGAAGCTCGGCTGAGGTGTAGTTCTTTCTCCGTCTGGAAATCTCGCGACGCGACCAGTACCTTCGCAACGGTCTTCGATTTGATCTCAACGATGCCCATCTTGATGAGGCGCCGCAGAAGCCGTGTCACGCCGATTGAAACACCGACACCCGGCAAATGCCGCGGGGAAAAGTCGTCAGCCAGGTTGTCATACCTACCGCCGCCCGCGATACTTCCGAGGTCTGGATAGTCGTCAAGCTGAGCCTCGTACACTGTGCTTGTGTAGTAGTTGAGTCCGCGCGCGATCGAAAGATCGATGCAATAACGGCTAGCAGGGATCCCGAACTGGCGAACCGAATCGATGACGGTTTCCAATTCCGCAACCCCTGTGGCAAATTCTTTGCCGTACTCCAGGGAGCGCAACTCCTCGAAAGCTTCCTCGATTGTGTAGCTGCGTGTGAGGAACTCGAGGGCATGTTGGGCGTTATTCTCCTCGATACCAAGATCAGCGAGATTCTGCAACGTTTCTGTGCGCCCCTTCTTCTCGAGGTCGTCGACGATGTTGACCGCTCTGCGAACAACATCCGGCGTTTCGCAACCGATCGATCCCAGGTAGCCAGTTAAGAGCTTTCTGTTATTGATACGGATGGTGAAGGGTCCGAAGGCGAGCTTATCGAAGACGCTCGATATGATCGAAATCATCTCGGCGTCGTGATCAAAGCTGAGAGTTTTGTCGCCGATAACGTCGACATCAGCCTGAATAAACTCGCGATAACGCCCATCTTTGGGATGCTCGCCGCGGACGACAGGGCCGATGGCACATCGTCGGAACGGGAACACCATTTCCCCCTGGTTCGCGGCAACAAAACGTGCAAGCGGCACCGTATGGTCGAACCGAATCGCAAGATTCTTCTCATCCGTCGGTGAGTTTTCCGCAGGTTTCATCAGCCTCAAACCGTAGACCTGATTGGTGACCTCGCCCTGCGCCTTTGCAAACAATATTTCAGGTCGCTCGACTAGCGGCGTGTGCATCGGAGTGAATCCCGCGAGCATGTATTGCTCGCGAATGATCCCAAGCATGTGATCGAGGGCGCTTGCCTGTTCAGGGGACCAGTCGCCGAAGCCAGCAGGACTTTTCAGTTGGTCTTTCGTAATACGTGTTCTCATGTCACTTCTCCTTGCGGCTCGAAAATATCCTCAGTGAGGATATTGTTGCTTATGAGGTAGTCGTACGCTTGTCTGCCCGAAGTGATCGGGTGTGGCGGTATGCATTCTGCCATGATCAGTGGTTTACCGGGGAAGAAAGACAGCTTGTCTGCGGTACCTCCAGTGCCGTAGATCGGGATGATGTGCTTTTTCTTCGCACTGCTCGACTCATTGAGCTTGAGCAGGTGAGTAACCTCGGTCATTGTTCCGGCGTTGCCGCCGATCACGATGGCCGCATCGAGCATCTTGGCAAAAATGGGTGATTCATCACCCCATTGGCTTTTGAATATCAGGGGGTGCACGCACAATGCCAGGTCCAGCTGCTCGCCGGGTTTTTTCGGATCATTCTGCGCGAGTACCTGCTTGCCGTCACGCGCCTTCAGCGGAAAGACGCCGATCGTAGGGAACCCATAGTCACGGGCCACGGCGTTGGCTACTCGGGGAACACCCCATGTCGTGCCACCAGTTAAGATTGCAATACGGTAATTCCGAAGGGGCCTGAGTATCTCGCGGATTATACCCGCGACATAGTCGCTTTTAGCAGACTCGATGAGATCGATCAGTGACTTTTTAGGTGCCTCATCAGCCTTGACGCCGCTGACTTTCGCGAGAAAGTGGCGCAAGAACGGGCTATCGTCGTCTGCTCCGCCCGATATGGCAAGTACGAATCGTATCCCCCGATCCTCCATGAATCGCTGGACTTCAGTTGTAATGGCCTGACCGCCATCTAGCCCGACCTCAAGAGTCAGGTTATGGGGGCCCTCCTTTCCGACGAACGACATGGACTCAGTCCTTTCTCTGTGCTGTCTCAGTATTGAGTCCTGTGATTAGTCAAAGAACCCAAAGCTCGTGCTTGACACAAGCTCCTAGAAAACCATACACTCGGCCAAAGGTAAGTCAATCAAGCTTGACAGTTCACTCCACTTTGATAAAGTGGCTATATGGATTGGAAAAATCCAGTAAATAGACGTCTCGTGGAAGCAATCTTGTCCCTCGGAAATGAAGGGGAGGCCGAGAGATTTTTGCGCGATCTATTAACTGAGAATGAGATCGAAGAATTTGCGAGACGCTTTCAAACAGCCGAGCTGTTACTAGAAAATGTGCCGTATTCCGAGATTGAAAGAGTGAGCGGCCTCAGCTCAACGACTGTGGCCCGTGTATCTAAATGGCTGAAAGGCGAAGGGGGTGGCTACAGATTAGTGATCAGTAAGTTACACCATCATAGTTCAGACCTTGGTGGAAGAGGATTGCGCTGACTCAATGAAATTAAGTCTCAGCCCAGCCCTCTCCCGCTAGAGAGGGGGAATTGATCTTTGAGCACACTGAAAGGAATCTGACGATGTCGATCAAGTTCAGAAGCGATCTCATCTACGGACTGCTTAAGAATGACGGGGATACTATTGGGAACCTCGTTCGATCCTGGACTCGGGAAACACCTGTAATTCTTTGTCAGGGTTACGGCGTAGGACGCACCATGCCACTCCGCGCGCTTGCATATGCAGTGCCGGTGCTTCGTCTGGCAAGACAGTTGCCACCATGCACAAAAATTGAATTCTATTGGGCAAGTAGAGGTGTGCTACGAGCGAATCCGCACTACAGTCCTTCGCAGATCATGGATGTCGCGATGGCGACGCAAAGATTCTTAGCCGCATATGTGGCAGCGTTCCATCCGAACCTACAAGACAGGATCAGAATCTATAACGATCTTGATCCAGACAGCGAGACCTTTTGCGCAATCGATACCCTCACGCAAGAGGCAGAAATAATCGCAGCCAATATCGCGACCATCACGTCTTTCATTGCGAATCGAGGCGGAAAAGCGGCCCTCAAATACATGGTGGAACACGCACTCTATATGCGAGATCCAATCAAGCTAAAGGGTGGTTTGCTGCCGCTTCTCGTAGCAGAGATGCAGTATCCTTACGGAGGCCACTTGGTGATGATTGGCGGACCATCAGAGCGCGTTTTCTGGCGATTGCGCCAACAACTCTGTGAAAAAATTGGAGCCCACGCACTGTGGACAAGTCACCAATTATTCACACCTCTAGGGGATCCACCAACCTATCATCCGCAACCAAATGAGCCGTTCGCAGACGCAATAAACAGAAATCTCTGCACGCGAGATATAGCGACCCTTCTACACGATGCAAACGAGGTCGGTTCGGGCGTACTTAAAGATTGGCTCGTCCTTTTACAAGACGCGGCGAATGTTGAACGATTCACCATTTCGCCTAACACTGCAAAGGAAAAATGTCAGCAGGATGTTCTTCAGCGTGGGCTTAATCATCTTATGGAGTGGCTTCACGCTACTTAGAGTGGGAAGATGTTATTCCAGTACTGATTCGCTCTTCGGCATACTCTAATACCAATTAGATGTGACTGAGGGGCGAATCAGCTTGTTTTAACCATGAATAAAAAAATACCTTATTTTATTGTTGATCCGGGAGGAAATACAACCGCAATCGTGCCAGGTGTTTTTAATGCTGTGCGACGAAAGAAAATAGCTTTGAATATATTGCGTATTAATAAAGAGGTGGAGCAGGTGGGCTTTTGGATGCCAGCGCGATCAAAGAAAACAGTGGCTCACCTCGAAATGGCTGGTGGCGAATTTTGCGGGAATGCAACTCGAGCGTTGGCATCCTTGATAAATAAAAAAGATCCTTTTTTTCTCGAAACCAGCGGACTTAGTGAACCTATTAAGGTAGAAGCATCCCGAAAAAGATCGAGTATTTTCGTTCCACTCAATGCTTTCCGCATGAAAGAAGATCTCTGTTCACTTCCGGGGATAACACACCTTCTAAATTCAACAAAGGTGGGTAAGCAAGCTGCAAAGAATATGTTGCGCTCAAAAAAGCTGCTGACTAAGAAAGCGGCGGGCGTCATAGGGTATAAAGAACTTCAGAAAAATATGTATGAAATCACGGCTACTGTATGGGTAAGGGACATAGGTACGCTCTATGATGAAACCGCCTGTGCATCCGGCACAGCTGCGCTTGCATATCGCTGCTGGTATTTACAGGGGGTTCGAAAATTGAAAATCAGGCAACCGAGCGGCGCAATATTTAAGACGGAAGTAAAAGGGAACATACTCAAAATCGAAGCGCCCATTCGCGGGCTAAAAAAACGAGATCTCCTGCTGACTGCATGAATGAGAACAGTGTCGGGTAGCGTTTATTTAGTAACGCCTTACACCCGTCTGAGGCGTTCAGTTTCCATCCATATAAAAGAAGACTAGGATGCGATGCGCCATGAAGCCACGACCGTCCTGCTGTTCGTGTCCCTCTTGTATGAATTTGACCTTCGCGTTGACCTCCCGTACTGTTCGGGAAGTTTTTTGTTCATCAGAAGGGAACAGCAGATGTTGCCGCCAAACGTCAGTATCCTACGGGAAGACCTGTGCAACGCCGGCAAACTCCTGGCAAATAAGGGCTTGGTGCACAGCAATCTGGGAACGATCAGCAGTGTTCTGTCTCGTCCGGGCGATTGCTACCTCACGAAACCGGCACCAGTAACTTATTTCGAAGCTGTGCCGGAAAAATTCATCGTCGTGAACAGCAAAGGCGATCCGAAAGAAGCAGACAAAGCAAGGCCGTCGCTCAACTGGCTCGTGCACGCAGAATGTTATCGACGGAGACCAGATATAGGCGCCGTGGTGCACGCACACGCGCGGCACGTAGTCATACTCGCATCGATGCTGACCGCAGAGGGTGAGTATCGGTTCGACCAGATCGGGCTGGTTACGGGAGAGGCCACTTGGCTTGTTAAACCTGTGCGAGGGTGTTTCGTAGAATCGCACTCCGTCGGCATTCCGATTGTCGGGAATCTAGATCCCGCACCCCTTGCTATCGCCGTCGGTGTCGAAATCGTCCGCGCCAATGTCGTTGCTATCCGCAATCATGGCCTCATCGCCGTTGGTAGGGATATAAAAGAGGCGGTTGCCGCCGCGCTCGTCGCGGAAGAAGAAGCGGCCATTATCTGGGGTTGCAGTATCAACGGCAACAGGCCGGCATATTTGTCTCGTGAACGGATCTGGTACGAAGTCGCTTCGATGCCGCCAATCTTCAGTTTGCCGTTTAACGGCTAGCGCATTCAAGCGCACTGCTAATAACATGAGGCCTCACAGACCAATTATTCTGTGGCGCCTCAATCTATTCGCTCGCGAGCGTGGCTCTAGAGCGTGTCGCAAACTGGTTTTCAGTTACTATTCCCTCATGCAGAGATTATTGACTGGCCTGCAGCCCTCCGGGAACGCCCCACATAGGCAAAATTTGCCCGGAGAGCGAGGGCGCAGGGAAGGGGACGCGATTTATCGTGCAGCTGCCGGTCGCGCCGAATCACACTTCGAGTTAGCCGAAGCTTGTATGCGTTTGTGGATTGGTTATACTACGAAATGTACTATAAGGTAACATAATACACCATGGCCGACTCTATTATCGGAATCAAGGAATTGCATAAGAATCTCAAACGGGTCGCCGATGCGGCCATGAAGGGCAAGTCGTTCACTGTCGTGCGCGACTCGAAACCGGTATTTCGCATCGAACCAGTTGAAATAGCAGCGGAAAGGTCCGGCAACGTTGAAGATTTTCTCGCGCTCAAGTTCAAAGGTGACGCAGACCTCTCGAAGAGAATAGACGAGATCGCCTATGCAGATCGTCGTTGATTCCAGCGTACTTGTCGCCGCGCTCAACGAGAGCGACTCGCAACACGAACGAGGGGTAGCGGAAATTCATGCGGCATCTAAGCCGATTGTTGTTCCGGAATACATCGTTGCGGAAACGTGCGCTGTGCTTATTCAAAAAGCAAACAAGCGGCTTGCAGACAGTTTCGTGCGCGAAATGGGATCAAACCGCGATTTTAGAATATTGTTCTCGACTCCCGAATTCTTTATCGCCACCGCACAGTCTTTTCTCTCCAGCCGCGTCAAGCTTTCATTCCTAGATTGCGCACTTCTCGTACTTTCGCGCACATTCGATGTACGTACCTTCGACAAAGCGCTTGCGAAGGCTATACGGGACGGTGGCGCACAACAAGCGTCCGCTTGATTTTAGCAAAGCCGTAGAAACGGTCGTCAGTGAATTGCAAGCGGTCGCGACCGTAACGCTTTCAAAAAAAGGATCGATGGGGCAGATGATCGTGCACGATACCGGCTACGGCCTCTTTATCGCCAAGCAGAGCGTCGACGCCCACGGCGGCCATATCCGCGCCGTAAAAACGGTACCTGACACCGTTTAACACAAAACTGTACGCGAAGTCCTTGACGGAAATTATCTTGTCCGAGCCAGATTGGGTCCGTGACTACGTGATTGGCAGGCGGCCATGGAGATGCTGCGCCTCTCATTCTGCCTGAATGCGAGCGTGCTCGATTTCTTCCTTGCGAATCCGTGGCTGATCCCCGATGATTGGGCGGATAAGGACATCATTTTCCCGGGTACGCGCTATCGGACCGAAGAGGATCAGGAAGCCGTCCGGTATATGGTGCGTACTGGCTGCGGATGGGTCTCACGACCGTGTATCTTCGAGCACGACGAGCCACCGTTCGGCTACGCGGCCCTTATGTATACGGGGTGCTGATACCTCGCGACCCCCGCTCTTTATCAAAGACCAAGAAGAGCGGGGGTCGAATTTCATTACATCAAAAAAGCTATATACTATTTGTCGAAAAGAGCTCTATGTTTAAGCGCGTAATTATAAAAATAGGTACAAGCGTTCTTACGAATGCAGCGGGTAGTGTAGACGAGCCCGTACTTGAGCGACTTGTGGGAGAGATTGCACTTCTTAAGAAAGGCGGTATAGAAGTGATTATGGTCACCTCAGGCGCTGTTGGTTTCGGACGAGAGGTAATGCAGAGCGAAAATTTCTCGCGACATACGGAGCACACAAAAGTGCTGGCCGCCGTAGGACAGGTGCGGCTCATGAGTACCTACGTGCGCCTTTTTGATGCACAGAATATCACCTGCGCACAAGTGCTTGTGACCAAAGACGATTTTCGTGATCGTGATCATTATCACACCATGCGTGAGACATTTCTTCATCTCCTGGACGACAAGGTTATGCCGATAGTAAACGAAAACGATGTGATTGCGCACAAAGACGTCTCTTTTACCGATAACGACGAGCTAGCAGGCCTTATTGCTGCACAGCTTGAGGCTGACGCCATGATTATCTTGAGCAGTGTCGAAGGGGTGCTTTCAGGAGATATACATGACTCTTCGACACATGCGATATCAAGAATAGACCCTACAAATATCGATTCGTATCAAAAATTTATCTCGAACAAGAAAACGGCGGCCGGCCGCGGTGGCATGGTCACGAAATTTGCTGTCGCGCGACGACTGATGGTATGCGGCATTACCGTATACATAGCGAATGGCAAACGACAGGGAATAGTACAATCAATCTTGCGAGGCGATGCTGTTGGCACTCGTTTCGTTCCCGCTGATAAAATCAACAGTGTGAAGCGTCGACTCGCTTATGCAGACGGTTTCGCGATGGGAACGATTGTAGTCAATGAGCGTGCGGCAGAATTACTCTCAACAAAAAAGCAAGCCATGAGCATTCTCCCTGTTGGCATCGTAATCGTTGAAGGCGACTTCAAGAAAGGCGATATCGTTGAAATCCGCGATGAACGAGAAAAAAAGATCGGTTTTGGTATCGCAGCGGGAGACGCGGGACGAATTCGCACCTCCATTGGCCTTAAGGGCGCGAGAGCCGCAGTGCACTATGACTATTTGCTTATCGTATAACCGGGGATTAATAGGGGACTACATTCGAAGGTGACCATTGCCATATACTCGATAAGCGGGGGTCGTCAGATCTGCAAGACCCATGGGTCCGCGCATGTGAATGCGCGAAGTGCTAATACCAATTTCGCCGCCGAGTCCAAATTGTGCGCCATCTACCAGTCGATTCGACGCATTTACAAGAACACACGCGCTGTCTATCGCGCGAAAAAATGCTTCAGCTGAGTTCGCGTTGTCGGTTATGATCCCGTCAGTGAGACCAGAGCTATAGCGTTCAATATGCGCGAGTGCCTCTTCGAATGAATCCACAACTTTCATAGATACCTTAAGATCAAGGTACTCAGTGGCCCAATCTTCCTCTGTGGCAGGAATGCATTCAGTATCTTTGGCACAGGTACGTGGGCAGCCATGAATCTCAACGCCGCGTTCGCGAAGCGCTGCTATAAGACGCGGGAGCAACGTATCGGCTACTGCAGTGTGAATAAGGATGCTCTCAACGCTGTTGCAAGTTGCAGGGTTTGATGTTTTTGCGTTCACGGTAATCGCAATCGCTTTTTCGATATCAGCAGCAGCGTCTATATAAAGGTGACACATACCGCGCATATGATGAATGACCGGCATGCGCGCATGGTCGATGACATTACGAACAAGATTCTCGCCCCCGCGAGGAATCGCAAGATCCACATACGTATCAAGTTTAACCAGCTCGGCAACCGCTTCGTGACGTCTATCAGTAAGTTGTTGTATGACATCATGGGGGAGACCCGCGATTTCAAGCGCCTCTCTTATAAGCGCATAGAGTGCATCATTGCTGTACATCGCTTCTTTTCCACCACGTACGATAGCAGCATTACCACTTTTCACTGCAAGAGCGGCAATATCTATGATGATATTCGGTCGAGATTCGAAAATGGCCGCGATGACGCCAATAGGAAGTCGCACACGCTCAATCCGCAACCCATCAGGTCGGGTGCGACTATCGATCACTTCACTCACGGGATCGGGCAACTCCGCGATGGCGCGCACGCCATCCGCCATTGCTGTAAGCGATTCTTCAGAGAGCGTCAGCCGACGTCGCATTGAACTCGAAAGGGCCGGGTTATCTGTGAGATCTCTTGTGTTAGCTGCGAGCACGTCGCTCATATGTGCGCGAAGCAGTCGCTCGAGTTCGCTGAGAAATTTGTTTTTGCTTGCTGTGTCAACGCGACGTAAAATACGCCATGCTTTTTTCGCCGCTTGCGCCTGTTCAAGTACATTGCTCATATGTATTTTCATTGAGCGCTTTTGCGCAATGCTTCTGCGCGAGCGTATGCAGCCCGCACGGCCTTATCCCAAAGAGCGCCCGTTTTCGCATTACTGAACATGATCAAACCGGCCTCAGTGGTACCGCCTTTTGATGCGATCCTGTCAATGAGCCGCTTAGAATTAGATTCTTTTGTTGCAAGCATTTGCGCAGCAGCAAAGGCGCTCCGCGCCATCTGTGAGGCATTCTGCGATGATAGTCCAATGCAACACGCCGCTTCGGTGAGGTCACTCAGAACGCGCAGGAGGAAGGCCGGCCCGCTGCCGAGTATGACAGTCGCGCGATCGATATCCGCCTCCCGCATGATTTCCCGCGCTTGGCCAGCTGTTTGACAGATTGCGCGCACAATCCGGCGGCCGGCGGCATCAATGGACGGTGCGTACCAGACAGCGAGTCCTGCGCCATGTTCCGCCGCGATATTCATCATGATACGCACAACCTTGCGTACGCCAAACCTTTTGCGAATTGATACGATGGAAACACCTGCCATCACGGAGATGATGAGTGTGGACGGCGGGATCTTCATTTCGACTGTAGAGAAATCACTCGGTTTTACGGCAAGGAGTATAATGCCTGTTGGAGGAAAATTTCTGCCATCTCGTATCACGACCGCACCGCGCCTTCTCCATGCTGCCACTTTCTTTGTGTCGCGAACGCACACAACAATACTTGCTTGTGGGTCAGCTCGACGAATTAATGAAAATAGTACGCCAGCCATAACACCACCGCCGACAATGCCAAAAGTATGAATGTTCCTCATCGAAATGACGATATCATGCACTGTCTTGACAGGCAACTAATTTATTTGCTCAAATGTAAGCAGGTGCCGGTCAATAATTGCACGTGGGTCAAATGCGACAGCCATTGCTTTAATTACATCAATTGCTACAATCCCCATATGATACGGGCAAGAGTCATATCTGCCATGGATATTCGAAAGCGCTTCGGCGAAATTATGAATCGCGTTTCGTTGCGCGGAGAGCGTTATGTAATTGAGCGTGCAGGCAAGCCGATCGCAAAGCTTATTCCGATGGATAGCGCGGACGGTTCAAAGATTCTAAACATGAACGACCCGTTCGAAAATCCACTCGCGACGTTTACGGAGTGGAACGATCCGTCGAATGATGTGTACGACAATCTCTGATTCGTATGCGCCATAAGCGAGGGGATGTTGTCATAACACTGTTTCCCTTTGCGGACGGCCCCGTCGCCAAACGCCGCCCGGCTGTAATAATCGCCGGTCCTTGGCAAATACGGGAAACCATAGCGGTATGCTGGATCGCGATGGTAACGACAAGCGTGCTTAAGGGCTGGCCAGGCGATATGGATATCGTGGATCTGAAAGCCGCGGGTCTTCCCATTCCTTCCATTATTCGTTCGCTTAAAATCGCTTGCATCGACGTTGGCATCATCGATAAGAAAGCTGGCCATCTCGATGCAAGAGCGCTCAAGTCTCTTATGACGGAAATAGAAAAGCATTTGGTAGAATGAATGAACGATATGCAAAGATTACTCACCGGCCTCCAGCCCTCGGGGACGCTCCATATCGGCAATTATTTTGGGGCGCTCAAGCCCTTTGTCGACATGTACGAGAAGTACGACAGCTTCCTCTTTATCCCCGACTACCACGCCCTCACCTCGCTTCGAGAGCCGGAAGTATTGCGGCAAAATATCGTCAGCGCGGTCAAGGATTACCTCGCCGTCGGGGTCAATCCAAAGCGCGCGACGATCTACCAGCAATCAAATCTCTCCGAGCACACGGAGCTCGCGTGGATTTTTGACTGCCTCGTGAGCGTGCCATTCCTTATGCAAGGGCACGCATACAAAGACAAGGTGGCAAAGGGACTGGAACCGAATGCGGGTCTTTTCACCTATCCCATGCTCATGGCGGCCGATATTTTGCTTTACGACACAGACATAGTGCCAGTGGGCGAAGATCAGCGCCAGCACATAGAGTACGCGCGCGA
>Ga0209542_10009734_pt1 | contig 17543 bp, 28 predicted proteins | sample RifCSPhighO2_01_FD_184028 | JGI IMG/M metagenome (GOLD analysis project Ga0209542, IMG submission 184028) | Soil microbial communities from Rifle, Colorado - Rifle CSP2_plank highO2_0.1 (SPAdes) (version 2) | ecosystem: Environmental > Terrestrial > Deep subsurface > Rock core/Sediment ...
CTCTTCAGCCGCTCTTGGATGTTTTTCCTTATAACGAATCGCGTGCGAAGCCCCAGAAATTATTGCCACCTTAATCCTCTTTTCATCATACTTCATATCTTATTTCAGAAAAAGCAATTTAAAAGCATTATTATAGTCAAGGATTTATTATTTTCGCAACTCTATCAAAACCTCTCCCTTCACTAGTTGTCTCATTCTTATCATAAATAACTATCTCACCAACTTCTTCTATCTCTAAACTTTCATTTTCAATTCTAGGATCGGTAATATTTTCTATAACATATACGGTCTTAAAGACAAAATAAAATATAGCTGCCCCTAAAATAAGAATAAACACAACAATCCATAAAATCGCAAATAAAAAAGCTTTTTTATTCATAAAAAATATTCGTTTCTATCTTATATAAACCTTCATAATAAGGTTTATATAAAAAGTTCGCTTAAAAAGTAGGTAAAAAAGGTGATAAAATGAACAGTCTTTTATATGTTGGAGTAGATGATTCAAACAACGGAAAAAAACCTTTAATTGTTGCTGCTCATTTTTCATTAAATCCTGCAGATATTATCTTCAAACGAAGAGATGTTACTGGTGGGAATCATAAACGACTCCGCGAAAAATACCCCTATAGTCGAATGTGTAATGAATTTTTTACAACGCCCAATTACAGATTTATTGTTGACGAAGAAGGAATGCTTGGAGAAAATGGGAAACATTTGATATTCGCAACTTCACATCTTATAAATTCTTTTCTAGCAGATAACCCGAAAAATTTTGATTTCCTAAAAATATTTTTAGATGGCCCAATTAAAAAAGAGGATCAACAATTTATTAAAAGAGAAATATCTATAGAATCAAAAGTAGAGGGCGTCCATAAAAAAGGAGACGAATTTAAGTACCCGGAAATATGTATTATTGCGGACAGTTTAACACATACTTTATTTGCTTATCCAGGGTTGCGTAATAGTCCAAGTATACAAAGAAGGAGAGTATATCTACCATGAATGAACTAGAGAAATTAAAAACCGAGATTAAAATGCGAGGCCTATCGCAGCAAACAGTTAGAAATTACTCTTTTTTCGTTGACAAATTTATGCAAAAGACAAACAAGCCCTCGGAAGATTTAACAGAAGAAGATGTAAGATTGTATATCTCAAACTTGTTTGACACAAAATCAAAAAATACAATCATGCTTGCCGTCGCATCCATAAAGTTCTTTTTCAAAGAGATATTAAAAAAAGATTTGCCAAATATAAAGATTCCAAAAAAAGATAAATCTCTTCCAGAAGTTTTATCAAAAGATGAAGTTAAGAAGCTTATAGATTCCGCAGACAACGAAAAATCCAGGCTGATAATTTCGCTGTTATATTCTTCCGGCCTTAGAGTTTCGGAGCTAGTCAATTTAAAGGTTGATTCAATAAATTTTGCAGAAAAAACTGGCTGGGTGAGGTCAGGAAAAGGCGGAAAAGACAGAATTTTCACGCTCTCTGAAAATCTTCTTAAGGATATTCAAGTATTTCTTGAAGGCAGAAACAATCTCTATGTCTTCTCAAAAGAAAAACCTCTCACAACAAGAAACATACAAAAAATAATTCAATACACTAAAACTCGTGCAGGCATAAATAAAAAAGTCACGCCACACACCCTAAGGCATAGTTTCGCGACGCATCTTTTAGAAAATGGTACAGATATTAGAATTATTCAGATTATGCTCGGCCACAGCAACCTAAACACGACACAATTGTATGCTCATGTTTCATCAGAACAAATAAAGAAAGTTCAAAATCCCCTAGATAATTTATAAAATCAAGGCAGCATAAAGCCCCCTTTATAAACTTTTGAACGCAGCTTCTCTCTCTCTTCTTTTCTTGCCCGAGCCAAACCCCTATTTATCCCAGCCCTTGGTCGCGCTGTTTTTCCCATATACTCTCTCTGCATCTCCGCAATTTCATCCCATGTAATCTTTGTCATCTTTTCATCATCAAACCTAAGTTCCCTATCTCTATATCTACGAAAAAGAATGGTTGCTAGGCTATCGGCGGCATATATACAGTCAGTATAAAGAAACACTTTGCTATTTTTCTTTGGATAACATTTTATCTCTGTATTAACATCATTAAATTTACCTCTCAAAAAGTCTAATAATTCATTAGAAAATTTACCATCTAAACCAATTACAACATTTTTTATTTTCCGGCCATCAATTAAATTGCGAACTAGAAAATATGTATAAACTATATGAGCATTATAATTTGGATAAATGCCTGTCTCAATAGCATATCTATAATCTACATCTTGATTTTGCAGCCAAGAATCTATCCAGTTATTTCTCCTAGTCCTGGCAGCCTGCCATTTTTCCTTTCCATCTTCAGGCGAAAATGACATAGTCGCAACAATTATTCTAGGGCCATTTCCAGGACAATAAGATTCGTCCACACCTATATAAGCCGTCCTCGCCATCAAGATTATCTATAAATATACTATATAACTATTAGTATAAGAAAATATAATTATCTATACGACTTCTGCCTCTTAGCCCTAGCCTTAGAGTCCCCAGGTTTCCTGGTTTCCTTTCTTCTTACATCAGCAACGATAATATTTCTGTCATACGCAATAAATGCTTTTTTTAAAACTTCAGATTCAGTAACTTTTAACAGCGCTTTTGCAATGGCCAATCTTGCTGCCTGTATTTGCCCTTCTCTTCCACCACCCATAGTTTTAATCTCGATATCATACTTCAGCTCCCCTAATTCTTTTTCATAAATCCTCAAAGGTTCTGACAAAGCCAATTTATGGAATAATCCTAACTCGGTATAAATTAGCCCATTATAAAAGACCTTGCCCTCTCCGTCAGATAATTTTGCTTTAGCTACAGCCGTCTTTCTTTTGCCCGAAACGACTAAAATTATTTTTGACATTATAACTCTCGTATCACATCGCTTAATTTAACAGTCTTAACTTTCTTTTCCTTTCCAGCAAGTAATTTCTTTGCACTTTCATATTCTTTAGGAACATCATTATAGCACATAACTCTGCCAAGTGCATCCTTTCCTCTTTTTTGCTGAGATGCAAGCATGCCTCTTACAGTTCTCTTTACAATTTTAAATGCAACTCTATCATAAATTGGTCCGCGCATAGCTGTACCGCCCATTGCAACCATCCTCTTGTATTCTTCTATAATCATCAATCTCCTTCCTGTCAAGACAGCATTCACGCAATTTACAATAACAACTTTTTTTCCAAGCAATGCCTGCTTAGCCGCATAGCTTGCCAGCCTTCCAAGAATAGCATTATTTGCGTCTATAACAATTTGGTTCATCTTAATATTTTTACTCCCTCCGCTTTAGGATTTTTCTTAACTTCATCACTAACAGAAACCATTTCACTTTTGCCTTTTAATTTCCTCTTAGCAGATTCAGAGAAAGACATAGAGCAAATCCTTATTTTTTTGTTTAAATTACCCGAGCCAAGAACTTTTCCCGTTATGATAACCGTATCTCCTTCTTTTGTTTGCCTGTCAATATGCTGAGAATTCATCTCAGCATATTGCCTTCTTGATCCAGCTAATATCTTGGCCAATGGCAGCCATGCCGGACTTTTCTTTGCCAATGCTATTGTTTCAATTACTTCAGGGCTCATTTTCATCCTTAAGTGTCTTTTTAGTTTCGTCTTGCTTATCATAATTCAATGCAATTTCAATGCTATTTAAACCTTATTAAAAGAAAGCTTTTTATACCTAAATACACACTAATACATCATGGAGATAGATAAAGTAAAAACCCAATCTAAAATTAGAGTAAATATTACCGTAGACAAACATCTATTAGAAAAGGCAAAGACAAAACTCAATTTATTCGGAGGTAAACTTAGCACATTGTTCAATGCCTACTTAAAAGAATTCGTAGAATCTATGCAAAAAGCCCCCGCAGAAAGCCATCATCAAATCCTTGCAAAAATTAACGATCTGGAATTAAAAATTAAAAAGCTAGAAGACAAAAGAAAATAACTACTTTTAAAACCAATCTTTGATTTTCTCTTGCTGTGGACCTGCTCGCTTACGCTGCGCGGTTCCTCGCTGCGAAAAACAAAGATGCGGGGAACAGGATTCGAACACTTCAATCACGAAGTGTTGAAGTTACTGCGGAGCTTTGCTCTGCAAGGACTTACAAAATTATCAAGTTTTGTAAGGTGAGAATCCTCATGCGGGGAACAGGATTCGAACCTGTGAAAGCACTAAGCTATCAGGTCCTAAGCCTGACCCGTTTGACCACTCCGGCATCCCCGCACGCGGGAATGAATTAATTATGATTTTTAAAGTTATCCTAGACTATTTTATCATCTTTTGAAATATCAAAGTATTTGCCAAGCGAAAGATCAATAATTTATTTGATGAATTTCTCAAAGCTTGAAGCTTTGCTAAGCGAAAGATTGAGAAATTTACTTTATAAATTTCTCAAATTCATCCAGGTTATCACCAAGCGCCTCTATCGCGCCGGCAAGAACATCAACAGCAGGCATGTTGCCAAAAGATTCTACAAAAAGCAAAATTTCATCGCCGTCTTTTACCGCTTCTTTGTCTATTTTACTAATCTCATCAACTTCATTCTCGTTCAAGTCGCATATCCATTTATCTCCTTTCTTCTCTGGCTTAATTATTCCTTTAGAATTTTGTATAATTTCATTTATTTTAGGGCTTCCCTTAACTTCCAAAAGATGTCTGTAATAAGCAAACCCCGGATTAAACTTTGAATGCTCAATACCCTTTCCTAAAATTGCCGTCGCAACCAGTTCAATTTTAGCTCCATCTTCAAGTAACACCATCGGGATATTATCATAGACAATGTCCGCTCCTCCCTTAAAATCTCCAGAATAAACCATTCCAGGCCCAGTCTTGCTTAACTTCAAATCAATCCTAGTCTTCCCACTCATGCTTTTTTCAGTTTTCAAAGGAAGCAACCCAAGCCTATGCGCTAGCACTTCATCAAACAGTGCAGAGTCGTTTCTAACAATTTCAACTTCATCAATAGCAAGAATAGGAATCTCGGAAATACTTCTTCTTAAAGTGTTTGCCAAATTCTCGTTAGCTTCCATCCTCAAAACTAATTTCTCCGGTGTTTTTTCAATCGCTTCCATGTTATGAATATGAAAAGAAGAGTTTTAAATCTTTATATTTTTTAAATATAAATGATCTTAAGATTCATCAGAATCTTTAAATCTTTAGACTCTTCTTCCTCTCTTACCTCCTTTTTTCTTCGGCCCGCCTCTGGCCACTTTTGTTGTATCAAGAACATTAACTATCCTAAATCCTTCTTTGCCTAAGCTCGTAATTGCAGCGTGCGCGCCGGGCCCCATGCCTAATCCTCCAGTCTGCGCTCGCATTCTAACATATAAGCTTGTTATTCCAACATCTTTAGCCTTTTCAGCAGCCTTTTTAGCAACGAACATAGCGATCGTAGGGTTTGACTTCAATCTATCATGTTTCGTAACCATTCCTCCTGAAACTCTTGAAATAGTGTTGCCCGCTAAATCAGTTATATGCACGATGGTGTTGTTAAAAGTAGCATACACATAAGCAATTCCCGTCCTCTCGTCTCTAGGCTTTTTATCTTCTGCAGAATCCGCAATTTCGCTCTCAACAGCCTTTTCTTCTATTTTCACAACCACTTCGCTTTCTTTTTTAGCTTCAGCCTTGCTTTCATCTTTAATTTTTTCTTCAGCCTTATCTTCAATCACGCTGGTTTTTTCTTTCGCCATTTATTCAGCCTTAGCCTCCTTTATTTCTTCTTCCTTTTTATCAACTTTAGCCGCCCTTATCTTTCCAGGCTTTATGCTCATCTTGCTTTCTTCAGCAAGCGAAACTATATAGCTAGGAGAGTCAACAATCTTTCCATTAATAAATATTTTTTTATGAGTAACCATTTGCCTAGCCTGTTTCGGAGTTTTGGCAAAACCTTTTGTGTTAACAACCGTTGACAATCTTCTTTTCAGCAGGCTTTCTTTGTCCAAACCAAGAATGTCAGGTATTGTATCAACTTTAAATCCTAAAGCTTTCAATTTTCCTATAAGATTGTTTTGATCTTCTTGTGAAGAGTTAAATAATTTTTTAGCTCTTGTTCTGAAGTAAGTTATCTTGGCAATTGCTCTCCATATCTCTCTCTTGTTCTTCAGACCGTATTTCTCAACTAATTTATTCTCTTCCTCCATCCTAACCTTTTCATAAGATCGCTTTGGCTTTGAATATTTCTTGTGTTTTCTCTTCATTATTTAGCTCCCGGCTTTGCCTTGGTTTTTTGAACTCCAACGCTCTTTCCTTTCTGCCTGAAGTGGCTTCTAGTTCTCTGGCCTCTTACTGGCAGTTTCAATGCGTGCCTTAGTCCTTTATAGCTTCTAATCTTTCTCATTTTCTTAACATCAAATTCTCTCGTAATCTCCAAATCAGAGCCAAATATATGCCTCGTTTTTCCTGTTTCCTCATCTTTTCTCCTGTTCTTCATAAAATCAGGAATATCTAACTCTTTCAAAAAGCCCTCAATCTTTTGGATTTGGTCTTTAGTTAATTCAGAAACCTTGGCTATTCTGTTTAGTCCAAGCTTAATGCATGCCGCATTTGAGATACTCCATGAAACTCCCTTAATTCTTGTCAGTCCAGCATAAATATTTCTGCTTCCTGGAATATCATACCCAAAAACTCTTACTAGAATTTCATTACTTTCTTCTTGAGGCCTTTTCTTAGGCTCAGCTGGCTCTTTCTTTGATTCTTGCTTCGTTGCTTTCTTTTCTTGTTTTGTTTGTTCTGCCATTTTTAATTTACAAAAAGGTTAAACCTTTGATTCTCTATCAGCTCCTCTATAAGCCTTTTCTCAATAGCTTTCTTCGGATCAGGAATGTTGCTTACTCTTTTTCTTATGTCTTCAAAAGACTCAAAGGGTTTGCCATCCCTAGCCTTTAAAACCTGCTCAGTATGCTTTTTTCCAAAACCTGGTAGAAGTTCTAATTGATGTAGTCTTGTATTAATTGCTTGAGCTTTGTTAAAGAAATCAACAAATTTCTTCTCCTGCTCCGCAACTACGCCTTCAATAAACTCCTGCAGTTGGATCTTCGCAGATTCTGTAATATTTTCCTTTGGAAGTCTTCCAAAGATGTAATATATCTTATCTCTCTTTCCAGAGCCTATATAAACCTTTTCTTTTGGCGCAAGAGAAACCCCCTTTCTCGGAATTAATTCAAGCAAAGCAAAAGTTTTCTCTCCTATAGCCTGTGCAATAGGCATCATTTTTCTGGACATCGGATAGCCGTAAGGTAAATAATCTAAGATGATCGCATTTTCTTCCTTTTCCATGATTCTCAATACTCCTTAGTGATTTCAAGTATGGCATTTGCTTCCTGCTCATTCAAGCTAACTTCGCTAAATATTTTATTAACGTCTTCGGATGTTTTAGGCAAGAAGTCAATAACTTTCGTAATATTTGCCTCACTTATTTTGTTATTATTCAGTGTTCTTATCTTTTCAGCGATTTCTTGCGCTTTTTTCTTATCCATTTTGCCAAATTTTCTAATATAATTATGAATCGGCTTGGTTTCATCCAAATCCTTTACATGTTCTTTAACATCGACGATACTCAACGGCTTTAGATTCAGTATCATTTTACAAGCTCCACTTTCTTTAAATGTATAGGCTTAATCATATATGTTTTAGGCTTATTCAAATCTTTAATTTTAACTTCATAAGCCTCGCCTCTTTTGCCAATCACAATTCCAGTCCTTCCTTGCAGCCTGTTTGAATATCCGAATATAACGCTATGCTCTTTAGCAACAGCTACGTAATCTCCTTCTTTAAACTTCTGGAAATACCTTGATAAAGGTATTTTACCCTTAGTTCTAACTGCCTTGTATTTTAACATACTATTACCTCATAAAATTAGTTTAAAAAGCTTATGCCTGCTCGCCCGTTATGCTTTCCACAGACATATATCCATTGCTACGCACTATTCATATCTCAAAGCGTCCACAGGATTTAATCTTGAAGCCTGATAGGCAGGCAAAATTCCTGATAAACTTCCAATTACAAAAGAGAAAGCTAACGCCCCAATAATGATAATGGGATCAGTTGAAGCTCTTAATAAATTAGTTCCAAGCTGAACAGAAGCAATATACTCCGCTCCCTTGCTTAATCCTAGCCCTATTGCAACTCCGATAATCCCTCCAACAAGTCCCAGAAGCCCAGATTCAATTAAAAAAATCATTAGTATGTCCGAGTTCTTAGCTCCAACAGCTTTCATGGTCCCAATTTCTTTAGTTCTTTCTAAAACAGAAGTATACATAGTATTCATAACTCCCACCCCTCCAACAAGCAGAGAAATTGCAGCAATTCCAACTAAAACTGCCTGAACAATTCCAAAAATACTCGTGAAAGTCTGAAGCAGTTGTTCAGACGTCATTACCTGAAATGTTTCCTTACCTTCATCTTCATTTCTAGACTTTCTTAGATCATCTTCAATCTCTTCTTTAATGCTGTCAATCTCTTCAACATTTTCTACTTTAACATGGATTGCGCTTATTTCATCATCAATATTAAACAAAGACTTCATTACCTCTTTGTCTATAATAATCGCTGAATCGTCAAAAGGATTTCCAATCCTTTCAAGTTCTCCAATAATCTTAAAATCCTTCCCCTCAATATTTAATCTATCTCCAATATCCAAGGGCTTAGAAAAAACTTTGCCTTCGGAATATCTAACGCCCACAACAGCTTTATCTCCGTCATTTTCTCTTAAATCTCTGCCTCTCTCAACGTCAAAAAAATTAACAATTTCTTTTTCATCTTTGTTCTGTGGCAATCCATAAATAAAAACAAACGCAATATCGTCTCCTTTCTCAACTTTTCCTGTCTTTATCAAAATTCCAGCCGCCCCTTCAATTCCCTTTATATCTTTAACAACCTTCAAATCTTTATCACTAAGCTTAGTAGACAAGCTCGTCCCGCTTCCAGGCGGCCCTTGCAATCCTCTCTCCTGAACTATAATCCTATCAGAGCCAAACTGCTCAAATTGCTGTTCAATCGCATTTTGCAGTCCTTGCCCCAAGCTAATAAGAGCAACAACTGCCGCAATTCCAATAAAGATTCCAATCATAGTAAGCCATGATCTTAGCTTACGCCTTCTTAAATTATTAAAAGAAAGCAAAACAAAGTCTTTCATTTTACTTTAACTCTTTTTTTTCTCCATTTCCAGAAAAAAATCAGCACAACAATCAACCCGGCCACAACATATAAAGTATAACTGCTCTTTTCAACAAGCCCCTTGCTCTCCGCTTCTTTCTTAGTGTAAACCGGAACAATTAAGCTCTCTTCTATTCTATAATCTTTATTATTGCTGCCTTTATAATTCAAAGTCACAGGCAGCAATAAGACTCCATTTGCCATCGTATTTATTTTTAATTCAACGCTTTCTTCATCATCGCTGTCTAAGTTGCCTATATATTCATAGCTGGGCGAGTTAATCTGAGTTCTATCAAGACTTCCAACACTAAAACTAGCAAGCTTAACATCACTTAATCCATCATTTACAATCCTAACAACTATTTTGCTCTCTAATTCCCGTATCAAATATCCTTCAACATGCAAAGTTATTCTAGGCTCCGACTCAATAATAATGCTTACAGTCCCAGTTTTTTCACTCTTCTGTCCATTTATAAAATAACTTATTTTTACTGGAATTTTATAAATTCCACTTGCTGAATTAGGATCAGCAATCAGCCTAAAGATAAAAACCTCTTCTTTGTTTTCACGTATTTTATCTATACTCTGTTCCGAACTTGATCCATATGGCGCAACTGGAATGTCTTTTAAATCAAGCGCGACATCTACATTCTCAGCATCATTATCAAGATTATTTTCTATAGTAATATAAAGTTGAGTCACATCTCCAGGATTAACTTTAATAGGATTTGATGAAACTTCACTTATCGTCAATCCGCTGGCAAGGCTAAGAAAAGAAGCTAGCAGCACTAGCAAAACAACATACCTAATTGCTTTTTCCATTCTCAAACCTCCCGTCCTTCATTTTTAAAACTTTCCCCGCATTCTTTGCAACATTAATATCATGCGTAATAAGCACAACAGTTGTTCCATCTTTATTTAAATTTTTAAATAGTTTCATTATGTCCTCTCCAGTTTTAGAGTCTAAATTACCAGTTGGTTCGTCCGCAAGTATCAGTTCCGGATTATTAGCCAACGCTCTTGCAATCGCCACTCTCTGTTTTTGCCCTCCAGATAGCTCTCCAGGCAGGTGATCCATCCTGTCTCCTAGTCCAACTTTTCTAAGCAAGTCGTCAGCTCTATCTTCTCTGTCTACTTTGTTAACTCCCTGAAAAATCATGGGAAGAGATACATTCTCTTTAGCAGTCAAAGTTGGGATTAAATTAAAATTTTGAAAAACAAATCCTATTTTCCTTCCCCTTATCTGAGCTAGCTCAGATTCAGTCATTACTGCAATATTTTTATCCTCTAAATAAATCTCTCCCTTGCTCGGCACGTCAAGCGCACCTATCATGTTCATCATAGTGCTTTTTCCGCTTCCAGAAGGCCCAACGATCGCAATAAAATCTCCTTTTTTAACTTTTAAGGACGCTCCAGCAAGCGCTCTCACGACATTAGTTCCTATAAAATATTCTTTTTCCACATTTTCAAGTCTTATTATTTCGTTCATAATTATTCAAGCAAAAATAAGTTTATATATGTTACTACTACATAATTAATACCGCTAAGACCAAAAAGGAGAAAAATAAGTCTAATAAAACAATCAAAATACTTTCTTACTCTCTGTAATTGATACACTTCCCTGATGTAAATCCCCAACCTCTCTCGCATTTTCCATATTCTGAATTATTGCACTAAACATTTTCTCGCCCCATACGCCATGCCCGCATCTAACACAAACATCTACAACAGAGTTATCATCAATATCAATCTTGCAATAAATACACCTCTTTCCCATATTATCCACTTTTTTATCCGCCTATATAATAAAATGAGTATTTAAATATTAATCTACTGTCCACAATATTAACAATCACTCAACGAGGTCTTCACTATATGGGCAGAAACATTAATAATTTCTCACTATTAGAAAAATAAGAAAAACTGATAGGAATGTTTAAAAACCATATTTAATCATTCAATATATGATAATTCCAATTCGTTGCTTCGGTTGCGGCAAGCCAATAGGTCAGCTGTGGGAAACATACAAAAAGAAAGTAGACGCCGGCGAAGAGCCTGCTAAAGCTTTGGCAGAATTAGGTTTAGAAAGATACTGCTGCAGGGCGGCCCTGCTCGGCCACGCCGATATGCTTCCTGAGATCAGCAAGTTCAAAAAAGCTTAAGCTTTTTTGAAAGGGTTTAATTCTTCGTAGGGGCATATTACTTAAGATTAACAATCTCACTATTTCATAAATACAGAGGAAACGTTTAAATAGTGTTGGTTCATAAATGATACATATGGTTCAAAATAAAAACAATTTAGAGTTAGAGATAATTTTAGTTTTGTTAAAAAATAAAACACATCTAAGGGAGATAGCAAGGATTCTCAATGAATCTCACTCCACAATATTGCGGAAGATTAACGATTTAATCAAGGAGAACGTTTTAGATTATAAAAAGGAAGGTAAAAACAAGGTATTCTTTATTAAAAACAATCTAAAAGCCAAGAATTATATTTATTCTGCAGAGATTCATAAATTAAATAATCTGTTGAAGAAACATCCAGAGTTATCTGTAATATTTGAGGATATTAAAAAGAATTTCTCAAAAGGAATGATTATTTTATTCGGAAGTTATGCAAAAGGAATTCCTAAGAAGGATAGTGATATTGATATCTATCTTGAAACGAATGATAGTAATACAAAAAATAAAGTAAAAGATGTACATTCAAAACTAAGCATAAAAATCGGGAAATTTGATACCAAATCTTTATTAATTAAAGAAATTATAAAAAACCATATAATAATACGCGGGTTGGAGGATTTTTATGAAAGAACTGACTTTTTTAAAGAAGCTTAAGAGAAAAGGTGTCATTGAGTTAGTGGAATCATCTGAAGAGATGAAATATTCTTATTTGATTAAAGCAGATAATTGTCTTAAATCTGCAAAGATATTATTTCAAAGCCAACTTTATGAGAATTCTACTTCTGAAGCGTATTATGGCATGTATAATTCGTTACTATCTTTATTATTTAAGATTGGAATTAAATCTGAGAATCACTCTGCATCTATAATCTTATTTGATAAACTATTCGCAAATAAAGATTTAGTAAAAATAATCTCTTGGGCTAAAGGAGAAAGAATAGACAAACAATACTACGTGGAAACTCAGCAAATAGTTAAAGTAACCAAAGAATCGTGCAATGAAATGATTTTAAAAGCTGAGGATTTTCTAGTTAAAATGAAGCTCTTAATAAATGAGTTGAATAATGAGAAAATAAGTTCTACCAAAGATTTTTTTGTAAAGTTGTTAGGCTAGATTAAATTCAACGCTCCTAGAGATTTCCTAAATAGAAATCATAAAACTCTGCAAAAATCATCTTTTTATTTATTACTCTGTTTCGATGAAATTTTTTGTGATGATTTTATACACCTGTCTCTGTTTATAATTTTATGATACTTGAAGAAATATCTTTAGGGAAAGATGAAGAAAGCAAAAGAAAAGCAATACAAAGTAATTTAGGGCAACATGCTATTTTAAATGACAATCATGAAACATGGTGTCATGGTAAGATTTTAGAAAAAGGATACGATAATGAATTTTATCAAGTTCAAATTGGGGATGAAAGAGGAGAAAGACAATTACATTATCATGATTTGAATCAACTCATAGTTATAAGAAATCATCCACATTTTCCAAGATCGGAATTAGATAAGCAATAATTTTAATTTTTCTATATCATGAGGAAAACATCAGGGCGTTAATCCTTAGGATTAACTAAACCTTCCGCCTATTCCTAAACCCACAACTAGAACACTCAACCGTCTTAAAACCCTTATTCATTCTTAATCTTCCATGTAGTTGAGAAAGACACTTCTTGCAAAATTTCTTCCTAAAAGCCCCAAGCTTAATATTAAATTTCATTGCTAGCCTTTTTATCTTTCGCATTTGTTCAGAATTAAACTTCTCCTTAGTAAAAAAATCTTTAATTTTTTGCTCCGCCTCCTTCTTGCCAAACTTAAATTTCATAAAAACTCTAAAACAGTAAGACTTAAATACCTCTCCATTAACATAATTTTGAAGACGGCCATAGCAATCAGGAAACGCCTGTTCCCATTCCGAACACAGAAGCTAAGCTGGTTACGTCATGTGCGTTAGTCTCCAACCAGAGGCGAATCACGGATGCTGTCTTCTTCATACTCATAAAAATGTTCTAAATTATCATTATGTTTATAATCTCCTGCAAAATAGCCCATAAGCATTTAGCAAAGCTTTAAAACATTTCTAAATCTTTTAATTTTATGCAGGGGTAGCGAAGTGGTCAAACGCGTCAGCCTCAAGAGCTGATACCTTAGTGGTTTCAGAGGTCCGAATCCTCTCCCCTGCATTAAAATGAGGAAAATAAAAAAATTCAGCTCAATAGCAATATTACTGGTTTTAGCCGCAGCTTTCGCCGCGCTTTTCATTGACATAAAAACCATACTAATAATATTTCTGACTTCTCTTCTTTTCGTAGGCTACGTAATATACAAAGAAAAAATCGGGCAAGAACTTTTAGTTGCGTTTTTATTTGCGGCGTTTATAACATCATATTATATCTATGAGTATACAACGAGCAACATTTTATTAGGAAGAATAAACCTCTTCCCATTAATAAGCTGGACATTTTCGCTCGTATTATTGAGAGAGATTTATGAGAGAATGCGTAATAAGCATAAAATAATCCTTATATCTCTCTTCTATCTATTTGTCTTATTTATATTGGAATATCTCGGCTTTTATCTTGCAGGCATCAGATTAAACAGCAACTTTCCAAGTTTGTTTGGATCAGGAATTATCCACGCCCCACTGCCTATGCAGATATTTTATCTATTAGCTGGCCCAATATATCTTTTAGCAACAGATTATCTACGAGTAAAGTAATAGTTAGTTTTAAAACCTTAAATCATGAGGTCTATTTAGGATTTAAGGTCAAAGATTTGCAAGCAAATCTTTAAAACTCGTCTTTTTCTTTTACTTTCAAGCTCCCGTAGCTCAGCCCGGATAGAGCAGTGGGATCCTAATCCAAAGGTCGTAGGTTCAAATCCTACCGGGAGCGTCATCTATTCTATTACACAAGTTTATTTAAAATCAAGCGAACTGAATTCATACATGGCAAACACGCGAGAAGAGATTGAGAAACAGCTTGGAGAGCTGATTATCGCGCGAATGTCTAATTTTTATCGCGGGACACAAGGCTTTGCAGAAAAATATTTTGCCGATCTTGGCTATGGCCATCCCGACTCTAGCCTGCCCTATCTAAGCAATCTAAGACAAGGACGAATAAGAGGACATTCAGGAACTCCAACAGATTTAGATAGGCAGCTTCTTCGCTTGTCAATCGTTCTACATCGTTTAAATTTAGGCTCTTCAGGTATAATAAATGAAATTCGCTCTTTAGAGCCGTATTTTGTTTTTCCTCCGATGGTTCTTAGTGTACCTCAACTTACAAAGCCAAAAAAATCGCTGGAAAGAAGACTGGCTCAATCATAAAGTCCTAGTGTCTTACCATGCCCTAAAGGGCATGGTTTGTTTGGACTTTGGGATGCTCAAGATGCAACCTTGCCTTTCAAGGCAAGGTTTTCATCAAACATCTTGACATAAAAAGCTTTAAAACCCAATAAAAAATAGTAATTATAAGCGCGGTTAGTTAAATGGCATAATAGCTGGTTTCCATAATACCATAGTATTGAAAAGACCAGCGGTCATGGGTTCGATTCCCGTACCGCGCATCTTCATTCCCTCACTAGAAAATCAAAGACAACTAAAGATTAAATTTAAAAGCCCTTCAATATCTCTTATAATAAACATGGAAAATCAACCGCAATCACACTCAAAAAGCACATACGACAAAATATACAAATGGCTTCTTATAATCCCCGTAGGATTCTTGCTATTCTCTCTAGTATATTTAGTCCAATTCAACAGCCAAAACGGCGACATAATCTACAAAGATGTTTCAATCACGGGCGGGACAACAATTTCTGTCTTTGACGATAAAATAGACATAGAAGCAGTTACAAAAACTCTAAAATCAGAATTTCCAGATATATCAATAAGAGGCATATCCGATATCCGAACAGGAAAGCAGCAAGGATTCATCTTAGAAACAAAAGCATCTCCAGATAGCATTAAACCAGCTTTAGAAGATTATTTAGGATACAAACTAACGCAAGACAACTCTTCAATAGAATTTTCAGGAGCTTCACTATCTTCAGGATTCTATAAACAGATAAGATTCGCGATAATTATTGCTTTTGTCTTAATGGCACTAGTCGTATTAGTAATCTTTAGAACAGTTATTCCAAGCTTTGCAGTAATCTTATCAGCATTTGCAGACATAATAATGACCATAACAATAGTAGACATTTTAGGAATAACTCTATCAACTGCAGGCATAATTGCATTCTTAATGCTTGTAGGTTATTCAGTTGACACAGATATCTTGCTTACAACAACTCTATTAAAGAAAAAAGAAGGCACTTTAAATGAAAGAATGCTCGCGGCATTCAAAACAGGAATGACAATGACTCTTACATCAATAGCCGCAGTCACGGTTTCTTTGATAATCATTTACAATTTCTCTGAAACTCTTAGGCAGATTTTCACTATTCTGCTTATAGGATTATTTTTAGATATGTTAAATACATGGCTTACTAACGCCTCTATGTTAAAATGGTATATGGAGGTTAAAAATATAAAATGAAAATAGGACTAAGAACATGGATACTTATCATAGCACTTATTTTATCCATATTGGCAATCAAGCCAAGCTTTGATTCAGGAGTGTTAGTAAAATCAGTTGAAAAAAACTCTTCAATATTTAACGAAGGCCTAAGGCAGGGAGAAATAATAAAAGAAATAAATGGCCAGAAGATAACTGACATAGTATCTTACTCGCAAACAATAAGCGAGACCTTTCAAAGTTCAGAAATCAAAAGACTTGACATAAAAACAAATAAGAATAGTTACACAATATTTACGAATGAAACTCCAAGGATAACGGTTGATAAAGTTCCTAGAACAAAAATTCAGACAGGCTTGGACTTACAGGGAGGAGCAAGAGCATTAGTTCAGCCAGACGCAAAAATTTCAGACGCAGAATTGCAGGATTTAGTGGATATAAGCCGAAACAGATTTAATGTATTCGGCCTTTCAGATGTTCAGATAAGGGGAGCAAGCGATTTAGATGGCAATAAATTCATGATTGTAGAAGTTGCGGGAGCCTCTCCAGGAGACTTAGAAGAGCTAGTTTCAAAGCAAGGAAAATTTGAAGCTAAAATTGGAAATATCTCTGTATTTGAAGGAGGCAAAAAAGATATTGCTTCGGTTTGCAGAAACGACGCAAGCTGTTCAGGTGTCACACAATGCAATCCATCTCCTCAAGGAGGATATTTCTGTAATTTCCAGTTTGTAATTTATCTTACGGAAGATGCCGCTATAAGGCACGCAGAAATAACAAAAAATGTTTCTTTAGATGAAACCGGCCAATATCTAAAAGATAAATTGTTCTTGATAGTTGACGATCAAGAGGTTGATTCATTATTAGTAAGCGCAAGCCTAAGAGGCCAAGTCACAACTCAAATATCAATTCAAGGCTCCGGGTCAGGAAACACGCAGGAAGAAGCATTTAACAGCGCGAAAGAATCAATGAATAAGTTGCAGACAGTTTTGATTACAGGCAGCCTTCCATACAAGCTGACAATAGTTAAGCTAGACACAATCTCTCCTTTGTTAGGCAGCCAATTTACTTATCTAATCCTGCTTGCGGGCGCGGCTTCAATTATAGTAGTAGGTTTAATTGTCTTGATTAGATACAGAAAGTTTAAGGCATCAGCCGCTTTGTTATTCACATCGTTCTCCGAGCTAATTATAATTCTCGGAGTTGCCGCATTAATAAACTGGAATTTAGATTTACCATCAATCGCGGGCATTCTAGCAACAATTGGTACAGGTGTTGACTCACAGATAGTTATTTTAGACGAAGCAAAAACAGGAAAGCATACCTCTATAAAAGAGAGAATGAAGCGTGCGCTTTTTGTGATTATAACCGCCTACGCAACAAACCTTGTTTCACTATTGCCGTTATACTGGGCAGGCGCAGGTCTATTCAGAGGTTTTGCATTTACAACTATTATAGGAATCACCGCAGGCGTTTTCATATCCAGGCCTGCTTTCGCAGAAATGATAAGGAAAACAGAGGAATAAAATGCTCCCGCGATGGCACATCTTTCTTGGCGCACTTTTCACACTAGCAATATGGATGCCATTTCCATCAATTAATCCATTATTTCCAATACTCGTCTTCT
>Ga0209542_10009735_pt1 | contig 17542 bp, 14 predicted proteins | sample RifCSPhighO2_01_FD_184028 | JGI IMG/M metagenome (GOLD analysis project Ga0209542, IMG submission 184028) | Soil microbial communities from Rifle, Colorado - Rifle CSP2_plank highO2_0.1 (SPAdes) (version 2) | ecosystem: Environmental > Terrestrial > Deep subsurface > Rock core/Sediment ...
TATTCATAGTTGTAAAATGAAGTTAATTATGTGAATAATTTACTTCACTTTACCGTAATGAATTTCGGTTTGAAATTAGATGATGTAACTGATACCCCTATGGTTTGATTTTAGATGATTTAATGCGAAAACTTGCAGGAATGTAAACAGAAATGATACAATTATTAAATATGCGACCCTAATTTACTAATGACACCCGAATTTACGAATAGTGTATTCGTGACACGTATTAGTATATTAGGATGCGATTAGTAATTAGTGTCGCTGATAAGAATGGGCAAAAAGGATAAACTTCAAAAACCGGAAAAGTCCGGTAAAGATAAAAAGAAAGAGTATTTGTTAACTCTGCGCACGAAAAAATGGATCAAAGCCATTTTGATTTTTTTGGTTGGTATTATTATCGCCCTTTCATTTTTTGAGAAATCCGGGCTGGCAGGCGAGTGGCTGGTATGGATATTAAAAATACTATTCGGCGATTCTCGCCTTACCATTACCACTATTATATTAACCTTATTTGGCGGCGGTTTTGTATTATTAAAATCCCATAAAAAAGTAAAAATACTAGCCATTGCCCTGGCGGTGGCGGTTACTATTATTGGAGTGTCCGGTATTTCCAATAACCAAAGTTTAAATCAGCAGCACATCGGCCTTATAGGTTGGGTGGCGAAAATGCTAGTCAATGGTTTTGGGTTATTGGTTTCTAATATTATTTTTGCTACCACTATTGTTATCGGTCTATTTATCTTCCTGCAATTTATCTGGCACGAAACACCAAGGGAAAAAGAAGATCCAATGCTGGCTGGCATGAAAAGTTCCGATGCGCCTAATTTTAGAATCAAGGGAATTGAGCCGGAAAAATCCGATGGAGTTAAAAAATCCGAGGTAAAACAACCCTTATTTAAAAAAATACAACCGGTGGCCGGTGTGCAAAAATCGGAGGCGGTTACCTTAATGTCTGCTCAAAGCAAGGGAAAATATTCTCTGCCACCCATTGATTTACTTTCAAAAAATGAAACGCCGCCTACTTCCGGAAACATTAAAGAAAATTCATTGATCATTAAAAAAACCCTGGAAAATTTTGGTATTCCTGTGGAAATGGCCGAAGTGAATGTGGGGCCTACGGTAACCCAGTATGCTTTCAAGCCAGCTGAAGGAGTGAAGCTTTCTAAAATTACTACGCTTTCAAATAATTTGGCCCTGGCCTTAGCGGCCCACCCCATAAGAATAGAGGCGCCGATTCCTGGAAAGTCGCTGGTGGGCATAGAGGTGCCAAATAAGGTGCGGTCTACCGTGGTGCTAAGAAATTTAATTGCCGACCAACAATATCAAACGGCTGACTCCCCATTAATGATTGCCTTGGGAAAAGATGTATCGGGCTCGCCGGTATACACGGCCCTGGAAGACCAGCCGCACATGCTGGTGGCCGGAGCTACGGGTACCGGAAAAACCATCTTTTTGAATTCACTCATTTTAAGTTTGATGTATAAAAGTACGCCAGAACAAGTCCGGCTTATCATGGTTGACCCCAAGCGTGTGGAATTTCAAAATTATAACGACATTCCGCATTTGTTGTGCCCCGTCATCAATGATGCGGCAAAAACCATTAATGCGCTTCAGTGGCTGGCTCGTGAAATGGAGCGGCGCTTTGAGGTGTTTTCGGAAATTCCCACCCGCAATATTAAAAGTTACAATGCCAATAAATCTGTTATTGCCGCCGGTACCCAGTTGCCTTACATTGTGTTAATTGTGGATGAGTTAGCTGATTTGATGGCCGCTAAGGGAAAAGAATTGGAAGCCGGAATTGTGCGCCTGGCGCAAATGGCCCGAGCCACGGGAATCCACTTGGTGCTGGCTACCCAGAGGCCTTCAGTTGAAGTTATTACCGGGTTAATTAAGGCAAACATCAGTTCCAGGATCAGTTTTCAGGTGGCCAGCCAAATTGACTCGCGCACGGTGTTGGATACTTCCGGGTCGGAAAAACTGATTGGCATGGGGGATATGTTATTTTTGTCGTCTAAAAGTTCTAAGATAACCAGGATTCAAGGGCCGTATGTTTCAGAAAATGAAGTAAAACGAGTGACCGACTGGGTGACCGACATGGGCAAAAAAGTGGAGGAACCCCAGAGCGTATTAATTGAAAGTTTAAAGAGCCAATTAGAGCAACAACAGGGAGATGAAAAGGGTGGCGGAGGTGGTGGAGAAACATTTTTTGGAGATGATGACCCTTTGTTTGAAGATGTAAAAAGAATTGTGCTGGAAACCAAAAAAGCATCGGCATCCTTTTTGCAACGGCGCTTGCGTATCGGTTACTCAAGGGCCGCTCGGCTCATTGATATGCTTGAAGACAAGGGAATTGTGGGTGCGGCCGATGGCGCCAAACCCCGTGAAGTGTATGGCGATAACGCCACCACGGCTGACCCTAACCTTTCGGGTGGCACGGGTATGGACGAATCAGAGAATGTGCCAAAGGAGGGCGAAGAAGGGTGGCAGAAGGTGTAACAATTTTTTGTAATAGCAAAAAATGGAATTACCAAATTCCAATTACCAATTTCCAAATAATTAAAAATTTAAAATTTGATAATTTCAAATTGATGCACTTGCGAGGAGTTTGTTTATCCAAACAAACAGCAAATTGTAAATTTCAAATTAAACTCATGGCTAAAGAAAAAAAAGATAAGACCGAAAAGAAGGTGGTGGAGAATAAAGAAAACAAGGCATTAAATTCCGCCATTAATGAAATTAAGGAACGGTTTGGCGAAGGGTCTATTATGAAGCTTTCCGAAAGCAATAAGGTGAATGTTGATACGATTCCTACGGGGTCAATTGCTATGGATATGGCCTTGGGGGTGGGCGGAATGCCCCGCGGAAGAATTATAGAAATTTATGGAGCGGAGTCGTCCGGTAAAACCACATTATCGCTGCACATTGTGGCCGAAGCCCAAAAAAAAGGAGGCGTGTGTGCCTATATTGATGCGGAGCACGCCATGGATCCAGATTATGCCAAGCGCCTTGGGGTAAACACCAATGACTTGTTAATTTCCCAGCCGTCTTCGGGAGAGCAAGCCCTGCAAATTGTGGAGACGTTGGTAAAAAGTGAAAACGTTGATGTAATTGTGGTGGACTCAGTGGCGGCTTTGACTCCCCAGCGGGAAATAGAAGGCGAAATTGGCGACCAGCACATGGGGCTTCAGGCTCGTATGATGTCGCAAGCGTGTCGAAAGTTGGGAGCAATTGCCGCCAAGTCCAACACGATGATTATTTTCATCAACCAGACCCGCATGAAAATTGGTATGGTGTTTGGCAATCCTGAAACTACGCCGGGGGGATTGGCATTAAAATTTTACGCATCGGTAAGAGTGAATTTAAGTCGGACGGCCCAAATAAAATCGGGAGATGAAATTATTGGTAACCGGGTAAAAGCCAAGGTGGTAAAAAACAAAGTGGCGGCACCTTTTCGGGTAGCCGAGTTTGATATTTATTACAATGAAGGAATTTCAAAATCGGGCGACGCCTTGCGCGCCGGTTTGGCCAGTGGCTTAATAAAACAGGCAGGGGCTTCATTTTCTTTAGAGGGTGAAAAAATCGGTGTGGGCACCGAAGCAGCAAAACAGTATTTAAAAGAACATCCGGCAGCCATTGAACGGATAAAAAAAGAAGCCATGTCGGTTGGTTCGATTCCGGCGGAAGCGGAAAAGAGCGAGTAATTTATAAAACTTAAAAAATAGCCGCGGCCCGAAGGCCGCGGCTATTTTTTATTCCTAAATTTTGAATTTTGAGATTTGAATTTTGATTTTATCTTGGCATATACGGCATCATTGCCATTTGCCGGGCGCGCTTAACAGCCGTAGAGATTTTCTTTTGGTGATGTGAGCAAAGACCCGTTTTTTTCCGGGGTTTTATTTTATAAAAACCGGAAACAAAACGGGAGAGCAGTTCAATGTCTTTGTAATCCACATCATCGATATTTTTTCTGCAAAAGTGACAAAACATAATAATAAGTGCAAAATGCAAATCTCAAAATGCAAAATGACAATGCAAAATTTAAAATAAACCGCACAAAGCGCGATGCCTAAATTTTGAATTTTGATTTTTGAATTTTAAATTAACTTAGAATGGGATGTCTTTAACATCAATCTCATCCGATTTTTCTTCTGGGGTAAAACTTTTAGGATCTTCGCTAGCAAAGTTTACCGGGGTATTTTCTTCAATAATAGGGATATCTTCGGTTTTAACTGGACTTGGGGTAGGGGCTTGATAGGTGGGTCTTGGGGCGCCTTGCATTCCCGTTCCTTGTGGCCGTGGCCCTAGTTGCAATGTTTCGGTAATAATTTCGGTTCTGAATTTTTTAATGCCGTCGGTGCCTTGCCAGCTTGATGTTTTTATCCTTCCTTCAATAAAAATCAATGAGCCCTTGGTTACATATTTGCTTGCAATATCGGCTATTTTCCCAAAGCACACGATATTATGAAATTCCGCCTCCTGTTTTTTTTGTCCGGTGGAATCAGTGTAAAATCTGTTTGTCGCAATTCCAAAAGAACATACCTGCGTACCGCTTGGCAGGGCTCGCACTTCCGGGTCACGGGTGACGTTTCCCAAGATGAATGCTTTGTTAAAATTCATGTGAGTGCGATGCTAATATACTAATTCATACTAATCATACCAATACGAAGCGTTCGTTTGGCGCCATTAGTATCATTAGTATGCATTCGCATATTGGCATCGCATTATTCGCTCAATATTTCATCTAACTTCTTATCAATATCTTCAATATTAACCGGTTTTTCTTTTACTTGGCCGGAGTCCTTGGCGAAGGCGGGCCTGTCATGGGTTATCGCTGGTTTTTTGATTCTTCGTTTTTTCATCACCTTTATGGGTTTTTTTACCATAAGAAAGTGTCGCAGTATCCTAACATCTTTTTGTAATTTTTCTTTTAATTCTTTAACGGTTTTTTCCGGAAATTGGAATTCCAGGGTAAGGAAGTATCCAGAATGATTTTTCTTAACCGTGTAAGCCAATCCCTGGGGTGCGGTTTTTTCTGATTTTAGAATAACCCCTTCTTTTTCTTGGACAAAAACTTCAAGCTCCTTTTTTTGAGTATCAGCTTCTTGAGTGGTAAGCGATGAAGATAATATATAGGTTAGTTCGTAGGGTTTCATAGGTTATGGGTATTATATCAGACGAGCTTCAAAAAAGCAATATTTCGCATTAAAACACGAAACCTGCTTTTTGCTAAGGGCTCTAAGAGAGAGCCTGGTGAATAATGGTCTTCCTCTCGTCATTGCGAGCCGCGCCCGCAGGCGCGGCGTGGCAATCTCCGTTCACCGTTAGATTGCTTCGTTGCCTGCGGGCTCCTCGCAATGACGGTAGTGAGTATTATTCACCAAGCTCAGAGAATTTCAAGATTCACGTTTTGGCCTTATATAAAAAAATGCCAGCGGGTGATTGTATCACGCACCAGCATAGGTATATTTAGCTAATGCCAAGAATCTTGCAAAGCATAATCGCCAGGTCTTTTTTTTCACAGTCGTGGGTGCAGCCGTTTCTTAAAAATTCTACTCCTAAGTCGGGGCGAACAGGGGAAAAGGTGGCGATCACGGGACCCTTAAAAGTTTCTCTGAAATATGTTACCAAGTTGACACTATCTGCTGGCATAGAACAATTTAGGCAGGTAGTTATCGCAATTGCGCTAATGTCTTTATGGGAATTAAACAATTCCCAGGACTCCCTACTGGTGTTTGCAAAAATGAGCAATACCTTCTCTTTTAACTGTTCTTGCCAAAGTTCTTGCCATTTTTCTCCGTTTTCTACTACCAGGACCTTGGGCAACATGGGGGCACTCCTTTGGGGTGAAAAGATCTATTTATATGTTAATATAATTTTTATTAACAGTCAATCGTTTACTTTTTAACTCTTTAACATTAAAATAATCGTATGGTAAACCAATCTATTTTTAAGTCATACGATGTTCGGGGGGTGTACCCTGCAGAATTAAACGAACCGGCGGCCTTGGCGGTGGGCAGGGCATTTGCTCGATTGACCGTTGCCAAAAAGGTAGTCGTGGGTTATGATGCGCGCTTGTCTTCACCGGTATTATTTAAGGCCTTGCTTGGGGGTCTTTTTTATGAGGGAGTGGAAGTTATTAATATAGGCCAAACCCCCACTGAGGGCCTGTATTTTGCCGTTGCCAATTATGATGTCGACGCGGGAATAATGATTACGGCCAGCCACAACCCCAAGGACTACAACGGCTTTAAAATGCTTAAAAAAGAGTCTGGTGAAATGGCTATTATCCGTGGCAAAGACCTCGTTCCTTTTATTGCTGATTTGGATAATTATGACAAATTTAAAAACAGCGCACTTGATCAATTGAATGCCAGGCCCAACAATAAAATACATTTTAGCGGTCCGGCTAAAAATACCAAAGCCAAGGTTCAAAATAAAGATATTCTGAATGACTATCTGTCTTACATTTCTTATTTTTTTAACAAAAAAGATATTAAGCGCTTTAAAATAGTAGTGGATGCCTCAAACGGGGTTATGGGTCGGTTGATAAAAAAAATCAAGCGGTCATTGCCAGTTAAGGTTATAGAATTAAACTTTAAACCCGATGGCAATTTTCCAAACCACAGTCCTAACCCTCTTGACGAGGGGGCATCAAACCAAATTGCCCAAAAAATAACAGCGAAAAAAGCGGATTTCGGCTTTATGTTTGATGGCGATGCCGACCGCATATTTTTAGTGGACGAACGGGGCCAGATGGTTTCCGCCGACATCGTGCTTTTACTTCTTGCAAAATATTTTTTAAGTAAAAATCCCCGCCCAAAAATGGGCGAGGCTCGCCCCGAAAGGGCGGCGGGTATGGGAATTGCTTATAATCTAATTTGTTCTAGGTCAGTGCCGGAATTTATTGTAAAGTGGGGAGGCGTGCCAATTCGTACTCAGGTGGGGTTTGTAAATGTACGTGAAGGATTAATAAATAATAATGGTATTATGGGGGGCGAACTGTCAGCTCATTATTGTTTTAAAGACTACTGGTACATGGATTCGGGCATGATTGCCTTTTTAACCTTGTTGCAAATTATTTCAAAAGAAGGTAAGTCGGTTTCAGAAATAGTAAAAGAGCTCTCAATATATGCGCCGCCAGCACAAATAAGTTTCCAAATAGAAAATAAAGAGACCGTTTTGGAAAAGGTAAAACAAAAATATAGTAATGGAAAGCAGGACTTTTTGGATGGCATTACCGTGGAATATGACAATTGGTGGTTTAATTTGCGTCCTTCAAACACCGAACCATTGTTAAAACTGACCATCGAAGCGCAAACTCAGGAATTACTTGAAGAGAAGAAAAAAGAATTAAGCGAGTTTATAAAGCAGTAAAGGTCGCGCTTATACAAATAATTTTGGATGTAAAAACATGAAAAACGAAATAGATCCCTCATCTAATAGAGATTATTCTGAGGAAAAAGAGGATGGAGAAGCACAACAAAGAGAGTTTCTTGTAACTTATGGACCTGATAATGAAACTCGTATCGTATCAGCTAGTAGTGCAGAAAAAGCGGAGAAAATAGTTTATGATGAGGTCGCTGGTAATTATAAAGACGGTATAGGGGAGTGGCCCGAGGGCGGCTTAAAAGTAAAAGCAGAATTGATTTTAAGCAAAGAAGAAAAAGCGGCAGCGGATAAGAAGTTTTTAGAAGAGAGAGTAGCAAAGAGAAAATTAGGCGGTAAAAATCCTAATATGTTATAAGTTTCTATTAAAAAAAACAGCCCGCGGGCTGTTTTTTTGGTTCTATTCACTACTCACTATTAACTACAAACTACTCACTACTCACTAAATAAGCCCCATTTTTTCCTTCACCTCCCTTATCGTCTCCTGCGCGATTATTAAAGCTCGGCGTTGCCCCTGTTTTAAAATTTCTTCCACATATACTTCCCGCAGCGAAAGTTCTTTTTGTTTTCGCCGAAACGGTTCAAGGTATTGCACAATAACTTCCGCTAGCGATTTTTTAAATTCACCATATCCCTTTCTCGTAAAGCCCTTTTCAATATCTTGAATTCTTTTGCCGGTCAATAAACTGTATATGGTAAGTAAATTAGAAATTCCGGGTTTTTTAGTGATATTATAGCAGATATCTTTGCCCGAATCAGTTTGGGCCGAAAGAATTTTTTTGGTGATATCCTCCGGAGAATCAAACAAGAATATGCAACTTTTAAGTTCGTCCGATTTCGACATTTTCTTTTTAGGGTCGGTCAGGCTCATTATCTTAGCCCCTTCTTTGAGAATCATAGACGCAGGCTCTTTAAATGTTTGGCCGAATTTTTGATTAAATTTTTTGGCAATGTTTCGGGTTAATTCAACGTGCTGCTCCTGATCTTTTCCTACCGGCACCGCATCAGCTTTGTAAAGCAAAATATCGGCAGCCATAAGTACCGGGTAGTTCAATAAGCCGGCATTTACATAGTCTTTATGCTTTGCGGATTTTTCCTTAAACTGGGTCATTCTTTTTAGTTCTCCCATGGGGGTAATAGTTTCAAGAAGCCAGGCCAGTTCCGGATGTTCTTTGATTTGGGATTGCACAAAAATAATGGATTTTTCGGGGTTTATTCCCGCGGCTAAATAGATAATAGCGGTTTCTAAAATATTTTTTTGCAATTCCTTTGCCTCATAAGGAGTAGTGATGGCGTGTAAATCAACAATGCAAAAAACGCATTCGTTTTTTTCTTGAAGCGCAATCCATTGTTTAATGGCTCCCAAGTAATTGCCCAAATGGAGGTTGCCCGTTGGCCGTATGCCAGAGAAAATTCTCATTATTTTAGAATCTAGAAAGTAGAAAATAGAAAGTAGAAAGTAGAATACGTTGTGCGTTAATTCTATTTTCTAGATTCTATTTTCTATTTTCTCGTTTAACTCTACACCTCTATCACCACCGGTAAAATCATCGGTCTTCTTTCGGTTTTGGCAAACAAAAAGTCGCCGATTTTGTTTCGCAGTTCATCTTTTACGTATGACCAATCGGGGGTGGTTCCACTGCCGCCGTGCCCGCCAGTTTTTTCCACGATTTCCACCACTTTCTTGCGGGTTTGTTTGAGCAAATCTTTAGATTCACGCAAATAGACAAACCCTCGGGAAATAATATCCGGGCTTCCTTTTACTTTACCGGTGGCGTGGTCAATAATGGCTACAATAACAAACATACCATCTTGGGCCAGAATCTGTCGATCGCGCAGTACGATCTCTCCCACATCTCCGACTCCCAATCCGTCCACGAATACATAATTTACCGGCACTTTTTCTTTTAATACCTCTATTTTCTGGCGGTCAAATACCATGACCGATCCGTTATCGGGAACCACCACTCGGTCTTTTCGTATTCCCATCACTACGCCCAGACGTGCGCACTCTTTTAACATGAAGTGGTTTCCGTATACGGGAATAAAGTAATCGGGTTTTACTTCCGAAAGCATTTGTTTGATGCCATCAACGTTGGTGTGTCCCGATGCATGTACGCTAATGATGTCGTTATGGTAAACGTTGTCAGAGAGCCGATAAATATTATCTTTTACCCGTTGGACGGTTCGTTCATTTCCGGGAATAACCGAAGAAGAAAATATAATCGTATCATCTTTTTTGATGGTGATGTATTTATGGTTTCCGGCAATGATGCGGGGCAGGGCAGCCATTTCCTCGCCTTGGGCTCCGGTACAGATGACGATCACTTTATTGTCGGGATATTCTTTGATTTTATCTACGGAAATAGTTACACCTTTGGGAACGGTAATGTATCCTAATTTGGTGGCCAGTTCAATATTTAATTTCATGGAAAATCCGTCCAGAGCAACCTTTTTCCCTGTTTGGGAAGCAAATTCCAAAATTTGTTTTATCCGTTCTATCTGTGAAGAAAATGTGGCAATAATAGTTCTTCCCGGCGCTCCGCCAATTAATTTATTGATATTGCCCAGCATTTCCTGTTCGGTTACCGGGGTTTTTGTATTAATAGCTCCCAGTGCCTCCAGCATTAAAATGGTAGGTCGCTTTACGTTTGCCAAATGATGGTAGTGGATGACATCTCGGCCAATCGGATCTTTTTCAATAGTCCAGTCGCCCGGGTGCAGTACTGTACCAACCGGTGTTTCTAAAATAACTCCGACGGCATCCATGATGGCGTGGTCAATTTGGAAAAACTTCAGCAAAAAGTTCCCCAGCCCAACGGTGTCTTTTAAATCTTTGATATAGGTGGTATTTAATTTTTTTGAACTGCCTTTTTCAAAGTCCTCCATGCGGTGTTTAATCATTTCCATGGTTAGGGGTCTCCCAATTACCTGCGGATAATTTAATTTTTTCAGTAAAATTGGCGCGGCGCCAATGTGGTCCAAGTGGCCGTGGGAAAATATGACCGCTTTGATATTTTTTTCTTTGCCTTTTAAATATTCGGTGTTAGGAATCACGTAATCAATTCCCGGCATGTCTTCTTCGGGAAATTGGAGGCCCATGTCCAAAATGACAATATCATGATTATATTCAAACACGGTCATGTTGCGGCCCACTTCTTCGCATCCTCCCAAAGGGATAATGCGCAGGGTATTAGGCCGGGCGGCGGGTAGTACGGTTTTTACTTCGCTATGGTTTCTATCTTGTTGATTAAATCCCGATTTAGCGCGGCGCGGGTTGTAACTTCTTCGTTGTTTTTGCATAATGTTTGTTAGGAGTAATCACGAATATACGAATCTGCGTTAATATACGAATATACTAATAGTGTCGTCTTTCGTAATTTGTATATTAGTATATTAAAAAGTATTTGTATATTCGTGACTACTCCATTATTTTTTTATCGGTGCGTTACATGAGTTCACGCAGGCGAATTAATTTTTTTAATTTGTTTTTTTGAGATTACTTTTTTGTGCCCGAGGAGGGACTCGAACCCTCAAGCCTTGCGGCATACGCTCCTGAAGCGTACGAGTTTCCCAATTTCTCCACTCGGGCATGTGCCTTTTACCGGTGCTGTTCAGAAATAGTTATTGCGAGGATTGGGTCGGGAATTTTTGCCGCGGCAGAAAATTCTCGCGACTTGATGCAAGGCCGTGGCAATCTTCGTTCAATGCTAGATTGCTTCGTCATCTGCGGATTCCTCGCAATGACGGTAAAATAAAGTGTTTCCAAACAGAACACTTTTTATTTCACCATCATTCCCTTAAACTCTTCCACGATTTTTACGGGTGTTGGGTCGATTCCATATTCCATGGCTAGGTAATAAGAAGTCCAGTCGCCCAATAGCAAGCATGAAAATATTTTAAATACGATGCTTCCTTCTTGGAAGTTAATGGTTTGGGTTTTGGCTCCGCTTTTTTTAATGAGGTTAGCGGTTAGCGCCATTCTTTTGATAATTCTGGGGTGGTCATTAGCGTCCTGAAGCATCAGTACGTGAAAATTTTGAATTTTTAATTTTGAATTTTTAATTTTTGTATATCCTACCATTTCATTGTGGTTGAGTTCCGGGAAAAAATTCCAAAAAGCAGGTATTTTTGAATTTTCATTGAATTTTATTTTCCAAATGTGGGACAGGGCCTCAAAGTTTTTTGAAGCGTATATGACAGGAATTTTTTTATGCAGTTTTTTGGCTAATGTTTTACCTTCTTTTTTAAGCGAAGGTGCGGCTTCTTGTAATTGCTTGGCTGCAGCCAAAATTTCGGGACTAATATCCGGAAATACTTTGGCATTTATTAATATTTGTACCAAGGCGGAAAAAATGTATCCGGTGGCGCACCGCGGCTGGATTCCCGAGGGAATCGTTACCAGCGGAATATTATTTTTTTTTGCAATGCTGGCAATTTCTCCACCGGTGGCCATGGCAATGGTAGTAAGCTTTTTTTGGACTGCTTCTTGCAGTGAGGAAACGGTTTCTTCGGTATTGCCCGAATATGAAATACAGATTATTAAACTGTTTTGATCGGCTTGCACGGGCAACCCATAACTTTGGTGGATATATATAGGAAGCGCTGGTTTTATGTGCAAGGTTTCGATTAATAAAGCAGGAAGCGTGGAACCGCCCATGCCACAAATAATGATATTGGTAAAATTCCCTTCTACTGTTATATTTTTAGCCAATTCCAAACCCTCGGGCAGTTGTAGGGCCGAATCAATAATCACTTGGCGCATGTTGGATACATCAATTTTAGTGTTCATAAAATTATTCTAATTATACTAATTAACCTAATTATTCTAATCAATTTCCAAATAATTGAATGCCTAATTTCTAAAACCGTTTTAGAATTTAGAGTTTAGGATTTAGAGTTTCGAACTTGGGATTTAATTAGGTCAATTAGTATAATTAGAGCAATTAGAATAATTAACGCCAAACTCTTTTAGTTGAAATAAACCAATTGGTAACATTTACGAATCTTTTTGCGGGGTCGGCTATTTTTTTGGTATCTATTCCTGATGTTTTTGCTGATGCCCAATACACGTAATCGGGGTTGTATAGAAAGAGGGCGGGAGCATCATTTAAAATGGTATTTTGGATTTTTTCCAAATCACCTGCTTTTTTAACGGGATCTAAGGTTTGCCGCGCATTTTTCAATAAAGTGTCCACGTCTTTATTTTCGTACGCGGAAAGGTTTAACCCCGGGTCTTGTTTTTGTGATGAATACCAAAAAGGGTATAAATCCGGTTCCATTCCCAACGTTTCTCCGTACAGCAGCGCGTCATAATTTCGGTTTTTAATAATGGGTTTTATTTCACCGACGCTTACCGCTTGAATATCAACTTCTACCCCTAAGGCCTGCCAATCATTTTTTAATAGATTGGCGGTTTTTACCAATTGCGGTTGGTTGACGGTGACTAAAGTGAATTTTAGCGGCTCTGTAGTGCTTGGGCTTGTGGTGCAAAGTTCGTTTAATTTTTGGCGGGTAGAAGTTCCTACTTCTCCGGTTGGTTTTAAGTTACTAAGGTATTCCTTTTGGAAAAGATCCACTGCCTGTTCGGTAAGTTTTCCATATACTCCATTGGTTTCGTTTTTTAAGATGTCGCTAAAAATAGTAGTATTACTTCCCGAAAGGTTTGGCAGGCGGGCCAGGCACCCTTGCAGTTGGGTTACCTCAGTTCCCTTTGAACCAACCTTGAGGTAATTTTTAAATTGAAACGCCGGTTTTTTTGTGACCACCTTTTCTCGCACCCCATTGCCTTTATCCACGAAACCAGAAGCATCCAACAATGCTTTTGCGTTCTCTGTGTTAAATTCATGCCCCTTTGATGGCTCCTGGTATCCGAAGAAATCGGGCAGTATGGGGGAATCAACTGCTGTTGCTTCGGTGTCGACTTCAGTAATTATTTTTTCAATGAGAGCTTGCTTGTTGGCGCCCTGTACTAAGGCCTTCCGTATGTTAGCATCGGAAAGGATATTCGGTTTTTGATTATTAAAGAATACGGCAAAATACCTTGGCAATGAAAAGTGGTACTCGGTAAACTGTTCATTTTTCGAAAACCCTTGGCGGATGATTTTTTTTATATCGGCATTGGTTTTGTCAAAACTGGCAACGGCAAAACCGTTAATGCGCCGCGCATTGGCAGCGGCAATGACGTTGTCCATATTTTCAAAAAAGGCAAAAGTAATGCCGGCAATAAGTGACGGTTTGCCATGGTATCGCCGATTCGAACGCAATGTAAGGGTTTGGATAAAACCGGTTTTGTTTTGTAAAAGATCATCAAGGGAAAAGGGGCCGGAACCAACCGGTTGAAGGTTCTGCAGCGACAGGGTGGCGTTTTCCGGCGATACGTTTTGCCAAATATGCTGCGGAATTATTTTTAATGTGCAATTTTCAAGAAAAGAATTGTAGGGCTGTTTTAGGATTAAATTAAAAGAAGTGTCGGATAATTTTTGCGCTTCTACGCCGATCCAATTGGCGCGTAGGGGGCTTTTATAATCCGCATTTTGGATGGTTTTAATGGTAAAAAGCACATCGTCTGAAGTAAGGGGTTTGCCATCGTGCCAAAAAACTGATTCTTTGAGTTCGAAGGTGTAGGTCTTGCCATCATCGGATATATCGTAGCTATCTACCAGGTCCGGTACGATGTTTCCTTCTGTGTCGTAGGTCATCAATCCCGAAAAAACCAATTCAATAATGGAGCGGTCAATATCATTAGTTTCGCCGTACAGTGGATTAATAAACCTTGGCTGGCCCACTACGCCCTCTATGTATATTCCTTTAAATGTAGGAACCGTCTTGGTGGCAGCAAGGTAACTATTAACGGTTAAAAATAACAACGAGCTGATTGCCAGTACAAAAAACACCAAAAGGGTTATTTTCTCGCCTCCCTTAAGTACCTTAAAAATTTGCTTCCATTGGGTGAAGGTGGGAAAAATCAAAATTATTTTTAATCAACGAATAACGAATCACTATGCGAATTTTCGAATACGTAACCGCGATTCGTAAATTCGTCGTCAAATTCGATATTCGTTGATAATTACATGAGGAGGTTTAAAATACCCAAAACAATAAAGAGGCCAGCTACTCCTATAGTAGCATAATATATCTTTTTTTGGATGCCGCGCCGCGTGGAGTAAAATTCGCCTCCGCCACCGAAAGCACTGCCAAGGGCCGTTCCGCGCTGCTGAAGGGCGATCAGGACAATTAAAACAACCGATACCGCAATTTGTGAGAAAAATAGGACTTGTTGAATAGATATCATATTAATTATTAGACCTGTTGCGAAATAAGATTTATGCTGCAATTTGTAATTTTGGCCAAAAAACCATAAAAATTCGTCGGTTTACCCTCTGGGTAAACCCCCTCATTTTTCTGATTTTTTGGCTCAAAATTCCTTCATTTCGCTTATTAATCTTATTTCGTAACGGGTCTACTCTTCATTTTTTAATACTGTTTTACTTAATAAAAGGTTTATTATCCAAATAATGATTGTAGTCCAGAAAAGGGGATAGAGCCATGGAACGCTTAATTCTTTAAATAGGTAATCGACTGCCCAAATGAGCCCCATGTTTATAATAAATCCAAATAACCCTAGGGTGATAATTCGCAGCGGCAGGGTGATGGTGTTTAATATGGGTTTTACAAAATAGTTTAAAAGTCCCAAAACGATACCAAATAAAATAAAAAGGTGCCAGGGCGCCGTTAAAGGAATTCCAAAGAAATTGGAAGTAGGCAATACTAGGACCCTCGCCTGTGGAACGAATATAGTCGCCAGCCATATTCCCAGGCCCGCGCTTACCATATAAGAAAGAAGCTTTCTCATGTGTCTTATAATATCATATTTTTTAAAAAAAACAACATTGGGTGATGTAACCCCTCGCACCTAGTGTGCCTTCCCGTCATTGCGAGGAGTCCCGATCGCAATCGTGGACGACGTGGCAATCTGAACAAGAGTGACGATGGGATTGCTTCGCCAGGCACAATACTATGCCTGGCTTCGCAGGGTGCAGTATTGTACCCTGCTTCGGTGTGCCTCGCAATGACGGTGGAGGTACGCGGGCTTACCGGGTGATTGTTGGGTATCGCCGCGCCCGCGGGCGGGGCGACGCGGCGATACCCTTATGCCTCCTTCAATAATTCCTTTTTCCGTAACTTTTTATGATAGGTAATGGCAAAGCGGTGTGCCTCATCATCAAGGTGTACAATGAGGTTGTATACTTCTTGGGAAAGATTTTTTAAGGGGATATGTATTTTTTGATTTTCTATTAAAAGTTCTCGTTTTCCTTTTGCCATAGAAATTATTTTTATATTTTTAATATCTCGTACAAATCCGACGGCCGTCTGATTTGTACGAGTATTATTTTTCGCAGTTATCCCAACATTTAATTGTGCAATACCGCCGTCAATAAGCATAATTTCCGGATACCCCCATTCAGGGTGCAGGAGGCGCCGCGTTAACACTTCTTTCAACATAGCAATATCATTGGGTCTGTTTTCCGTTCTGATACGGAACTTTTTGTACTGACTCTTATCGGGTTTACCGCCAATAAATACGACCATGCTACCCACGGCTTGCTTGCCCTGGATGTTTGAAATATCATAGCACTCTATTTTTGAAATAGGGGTTTTAACTTGTAATAATTCCCGCAGTTTTTTTTCAGTTTTTTGCCAATACATATTTTTCCACAAATTTCCACGATCGTGGAAATTTGTGGAAAATGGATTTTTTGCTTCAGGGCTGTTTTCTATGACATTGGCGTGAGCCATGATGTTTTCCAGGGCCAATATTCTGTTTCGCACATTTGCCGCCCCTTCGAATTTTTTTTCATCTGAAAGTTTTTGCATTTCTCTTTTTAGTGCGCGCAAAACCGTCTTTCTCTTTCCCTGTAAAATTAATATTAGTTTTTTAATATTTTTTTTGTATGCCTGAATGTCCGAGTTCGGTCCGGGGCAAAGACCTAAATGGCACCAGGTACAATTTTTTTTCGAATGTCTGGGGCTCGTATAAAATGGAAATATTTTGCGCAAATATTTTAAGGTTTTTTTCAAAGAAGTTCCATCCACAAATGGCCCAATATATTTTATTTTTTTCTCGTCATTGCGAGCCGCCCGCAGGCGGCGCGGCAATCTAGTTTTTAAAGAGATTGCTTCGCTGATGCTCGCAATGACGGAAAGTGTTCTTGGTTGATGAGTAATAAAAATATACGGAAATATTTCCGCGTTGTTCTGCGTTAATTTCCGCGTAAGTCCGCGGCCGGAGGCGATCGCCACGTAAAAATAATGTTTGTCATCGCGCCACACCGAATTAAATTTTGGTTGGTATTTTTTGATGAGTCGCGCTTCCAGTAGCAAGGCCTCAATTTCGGAATTTGTTGAAAGGAAGCGTATATTGGTAATTTTTTTTATAAAAAATGCGTCTTTATGGGTCGGCTGGAGAAAATGATTTTTAACCCGTTCTTTAATATTAATGGCCTTGCCGATATATACAATTTCTTTATTTTTACAAAACAAATACACTCCCGTCGTCACGGGAAGTCGATCGATATTTTTTCGAAGCAACACATTTTCTTTATCCATTATGTTACCTTTAACACTAAATAAGATTTTTTCAATAGCTACGATTGTAACCCCCCTCCGCCTCATGCACCCACCCGTCGTCATTGCGAGGAGTCCCGACCGCAGTCGGGACGACGTGGCAATCTAAATAAGAGTGACGATGGGATTGCTTCGGGCCTGCGGGCCCTCGCAATGACGGTGGAGGTGTGAGGGGTCATGTTTTATCCACAGCCAATCGTATATATTTCCCCATTAATTGTGTGGTACAATAAACAGAATTACTACTCGTAACGTTATTTTTTTAATGAAACGTAAACCAGTAACTCATTCCTTTGCTATACCTATTAAACAGGCGAAAAAAGAGGCGCCGGTTTTTGTGAACGTGAGGATCATTGATAAGGATCGGTGGTTTTCCATCCGATCTTTTTTACGTTTCTTTGCCCGGGCAAAAAATTGGTATTGCAAACGGTTTGTTGGCTCTTTGTTGCCGTCATTGCGCGCGGCGGCGGCCGCCGCGCGGGTTGGACTTACTGTTTACAATCGTTTAAACGAGATTGCCACGGCG
>Ga0209542_10009736_pt1 | contig 17542 bp, 20 predicted proteins | sample RifCSPhighO2_01_FD_184028 | JGI IMG/M metagenome (GOLD analysis project Ga0209542, IMG submission 184028) | Soil microbial communities from Rifle, Colorado - Rifle CSP2_plank highO2_0.1 (SPAdes) (version 2) | ecosystem: Environmental > Terrestrial > Deep subsurface > Rock core/Sediment ...
TGTTTTTTGGGTTGGTGACGCTCTGGCGTTTAGCGAGTAATCCGACGAGTCGCTCACCTGTCTTCGATATAGCAACGACCGACGGGGTCGTGCGCCCACCTTCCGCATTCTCGATGATCTCCGGCTCACCGCCTTTGACTATAGCCATCGCGGAATTTGTCGTCCCCAAATCTATTCCCAGTATTTTTGCCATATATATTTTAGTGAATGGGTAAATTGAATTACGTGAGGGTATTTGTATACACCTCAAAATCAGGTTTGTCAAACTTGCCGATCTATTTTTTCACGATGACTTGGGCCGGCCGCAAAATTTTGCCACTCATTTTGTAGCCGTAACGCAAAATTCGGACGATAGTCCCCGATTCACCCGCCAAATCGTCGCGCTCCTCAACCGCCTCGTGTGCCGCGTGGTCAAACGTGTCCCCGATTTTCCCATATCGCTCCACGCCGTGCCGTGAAAGCGCGTCCAGAAGCTGATTGCGTATCTGGTCGATACCACTTCGCCATCCTGCGTCAACACTTTCCCACGCAGGTGAGCCGGCGGCCATGTCGAAACCATCGAGAGCCGGAATAATATCTTCGATAAGTGCTTCTTTTGCCCTCTGTCCGGCGCGTTCTCCCATTTCAAGCGCTTCTTTTCGGGAATTAATCGCATCAGCCTTGCACCGTTGCCAACCATCGAGATACTCCTGCTTCTCTGCTTTTACTTTGACGAGTTCATCTTTGAGTCTTTTGAGCTTCTCGATCGCAGCGCCAACGTCCCCCACCTCTTCGGTCGGTTCAAGGTTTATTTCCTCCTCACGCTCTTCGTCTCCGTGCTTCATCAAGCGGATAGTATAACATTTTGCATGTATAAAAAAGGTGACGGCCGCCCGAGGTTAACCCCCGATGCGGCCGCCGGTCGCCAGCTGTTCGCTAGTCGACCTTTTTGTAGAACTTGACCCCGCGACTGCCTTCCATCACCTTTCCGCGCGGATGAATGGGAGTGAACGCGTCGAGCCCTCGGTGCCATTGCCCAAAGGCAACGGCGATATCTTGCTCGCTGACAGCCTCGTTGTCCTCCTTTGGGAGGGCGAACACGAAGCTAGCAGTCGGCAGGAACTCGAAGGTTCGAAGTGGTTGGGGGGGCTTTTTGCTGTAGGCAACGGCCCCAGCAACTCCCAGCCCCACAAACGCCACGATAATGACGCGTGTGACGAAGCGAGCCCCACGACCCGTCATCGACTCTAACTTCTGCATCGAATTTCCTCCGGTTGGATTGCCTTGTTTCAGATACGCCACCCTGTTATCACGCAGCCGCAACAATAACCCATTATTTGGGCTATGTCAAGTACACTGGGAGGAAGCTCCCTAGCGCTTGGACCATTGAGGAGCCCTTCGCGCGGCTTTGAGACCAAACTTTTTGCGTTCTTTGGCTCGTGGGTCGCGCTTGAGGAAGCCGCGGACTTTGAGGTCTTTGCGCTGCTCGGGGACGAGCTCGATCATGGCGCGGGAGATGCCGAGGCGCACCGCCTCTGCCTGCGACTTGAGTCCCCCACCGCGCACATGCGCAGAGACCGCGTAGGTCGCTCCGAGGAGCGTGAGCGGCGAAAATGCCATCTTCACCATAACGTCGAGCGGGAAGTATTCGTCGGCCATTTTTCCATTCACCAGCATGGAGGAAGTTTTCGCCTCCGAGAGACGCACGCGGGCGGTCGCGGTCTTCCGGCGGCCGATTGCTTCTGTATATCGTGTTCCTTTTGCCATAATTATTTATAGTGAGCTTGTTTACAATGAGTTTATCGAATTGTCGAACTATTCGGTAACGATTAAATTCTTCAAACGCGGCGTGTGCATCGTATTGCGCGGAAGCATGCGTGCGACAGCGCGGCGAAGGGCCTCACCGTTGCCTTTGCGCGCGGTGAGCGACGCGAGGCTCTCGCGGCGCAATCCTCCAGGGAATCCTGAATACGTGGTGTAGATCGTGCGTGAGCGTTTGCGCTCGCGAATGTACAGCTTGCCAGCGTTTGTCACTGTAACCTTGATAGCCGAATTTTTGTTCGGTGTGTAATCAGGGCGCATTTTGCCCATGAGTGCTTTTGCAGCCTCGGAGGCAACGCGTCCGAGAGTACGGCCCGCTGCATCTATGGTGTATGTATTCTGAACTGCTTTCATACTATTTAATGAATTCGATGCGTGCCGCTTCACCGACACGCTTCCCGACCCTTCCCAATCGTACGATACGGGTATAGCCGCCTGCGCGCTTCGCATAGCGGGGGGCGTAGATCTCGTGGAGCTTTTTGACCACCTCGGGAGCGCCGCCCATGCGCGTCTGTATCATTCGGCGCGAGGAGAGTGAGTTCTTTTTGGCATTCGAGACCATCCGCTCGATAAAGGGACGCAGTTCTTTTGCCCGTGCGATCGTCGTCGTGATCCCCTCTTGGAGGACCAGTGAGCGGGCAAGGGAGCGCAAGAGCGCCACGCGCTGCCCTTTCCTTCGCCCCAATGTTCTGTTTTTTCGACCGTGATTCATAGGAAGACTATTTGTCGCTGCGGAGGGTGAGACCCATGTTTGAGAGCGCGCGCTTAATATCCTGCAAACCTTTCTGGCCCAAACCTTCGATCGCGAGAAGGTCGTCTTCGCGTTTGCGGACCAGACCTCCGACCGTGCGGATGGAGGCGTTGTCGAGCGCCATTTCGACGCGCTGCGGCATGTTCAACTCGGTGATGCGGGTCTTCAAGACCTCGGCGTCGAGCGCACCGCTCTTCTCCTCACGAAGACCGGCATGACTCTCCGGCGCCAAGCTCTCCGGTGCCGCATCTTCTTTGAAGCCGACGACCGATTTGAGCTGGTGGATCATGGTTTCGATCGAACGCTCCAGCGCTTCGCGCGGCGCAAGGGTGCCATCCGTTTCGATAATGATCTTGAGTCGGTTGAAATCCGTGCGGTCGCCGACGCGCATGTTCTCAACTTCGTAATTCACGCGGCGGATCGGCGAGAAAATAGCGTCGAGGGCGATCGTGCCGATCTCGACGCGCTCTTTTTGATGCATTTCTTTTGCGATGTAGCCTAATCCCTTTTCTGCGCGCAGCTCCAATTCAAAATTCACTTTGCCGCTCACATCAGCGATGTGCTGCTCCGGATTCAGTATCTCGACCTGGCCCGGCAGTTTGAGATCTGCGGCGGTCACTTCTTTCGGCCCTTTCACGGAGAGCATTATGGTCTGCGGCTCGTCCGTGAGGAGCTTGAGACGGATCCTGCGGATATTGAGGAGGACCGTGACTACATCTTCTTTCACCCCCTCGATCGTCGAGAATTCGTGAGCCACTCCGGGGATTTTGACGTGTGTGACCGCAGCCCCCGGTAAAGATGAGAGGATGATGCGTCGCAAGGAGTTGCCGAGCGTGTAGCCATATCCGGGATAGAGCCCGTCTATTTCATAGGTGCCGCTGCGCTCCGATTCAGAGACGACGCGAGGCTTCGAAGGCAGCGCAATGTGGTAGTCAGACATATAAATAGCTTGTGGCTTTTAATTGGTAGCTTCTAATCTTCTTAATAAATAAACTGAAAAAATGCCTGGTGACACAAAAGTGGGGAAAAGTATACCATTATCTGCTATAGAACTCAAACACGGTGGCGTAATCAAGCCCCGTCTCCATAGCGTTATACGTCGGCTCTCCGACAACCTCCGCTTGAAGTAGATCGAGGTTGACTTTGAGCCATTGGGGGATTGAACGTGCACTTTCCGTCTTGTTTTCGGCAAGTGTCGTAAAAAGCGGGCTTTGCCGGCTGCCTTCGCGAATGCTGATCACATCGCCCACCCGAACACGGTATGAAGGAGTCGTCGTGCGCTTGCCGTTGATCGTGATGTGACCGTGAGAGACGGCTTGGCGCGCTGCACGGCGGGTGGACAAGAATCCTGCGCGGTATGCAGCAGAGTCCGCACGCATTTCGAGCGCCTTGTGAAGAGTCGATGAGGGATCCGCTTCTTCATACGCCGCTTCGGCATAATTTGCGAGCTGCCGCTCTCCGAGGCCATAGGTAAAACGCACACGCTGCTTTTCCAAAAGCTGGCGGCCGTAATCGCTGCCACCGCGGCCACCGCGGGTCTTTTTGTTTGCTGCAGAGCGCGCCTCGGAGAGCGCAAACTTCTGCGACTGCGTTTTTTCAAAGATGGCGGCGCCGAGCCTCTTTGCGATCTTAAATTTTGATTTGATGAGCAACATATTTTTTATACTCTTCGAGGCTTCGGTGGTCGGGGGCCATTGTGCGGTATCGGAGTGTCATCAGCAATACGTGTGACGTCGATGCCCTTCCCCACAAAGCCACGCATCGCCGATTCGCGGCCGGCGCCAACCCCGCGGATGACGACGTCGACTTCTTTGACCCCTATGATCGCCGCTTTGTCTCCCACGAGCTCGCCGACTTTTGCAGCTGCAAATGGTGTGCCCTTTTTCGCACCCGAAAAGCCGAGAGCGCCGGAAGACGACCATGCTATGGCATTGCCATTTTTGTCTGTGAGGAGGACCTTTGTATTGTTGTACGTCGCGTGGATATGGAGCGTGCCCGCGAGAATATTTTTCTTCGCGACACGGGCGAGGGAGCGGGACTTGAGTCCTTGATCCACCGACCCTCCACTTTTTCTTATGATTCGTTTTTTTCCCATATTACTATGTCTTCTCCAACTTGCGTCGTCCGGAGGTCATCGTCTTCCTTACGTTGCCACGAACGGTGCGTGAATTGGTCTTTGATCTCTGTCCGCGCGCGGGCAGGTGTTTGGCGTGGCGCGAACCGCGGTAGGATTTGATATCTTTTAATCGGCGGATGTTGCCGCTGATGTCGCGGCGCAGTTCGCCTTCCACGGTGAATTTTTCGATCGCTTCGCGGAGTGCCGCCTCTTCTTTTGCACTCACATCTTTTGGCTTCTTACCGGCATCAATCCCCAGAGAAGCGAGCGTCGAAAGCGCGCGTGGCCGACCGACGCCGTAAATGGCGGTCAGGCCTATTTCGAGGCGCTTCTCTTCAGGTATGGTAATTCCGGCGATACGCATAATTAGCCTTGTCGTTGTTTATGTCTTGGATTCTTACAAATAACCCACAGTCGCCCACGACGCTTTACCGAGCGGCAATGGGTGCAGATCTTTTTGACTGAAGACTTTACTTTCATGTGTATAGATTGGCAAAACGTAACGAGTATCCCGTCTCCGAAATCCGGAGTGCGCGATTCTATTCTTGGCAGATCAGGTGCGTCTCACGATCCGTGCCCGACCCCCGTAGGGGTCAAGTCGCACTTCCACTCGATCGCCGACAAGCACCTTGATCCTGTGCAGACGCATTTTCCCAGCGAGGTACGCGAGCACCCGCTCGCCACTCTCGATCTTTACCTGAAAAAGAGTGTTGGGAAGCGCCTCATCGACGACTCCATTAACAACCTCAGGTTCGGTCATATCTGCGTGGCAGAGAATAGCAGGTCTCTCGAATAGAGTCAACCCCCAACCTCTTTATTTAGCCGCTGTAGGCTCGATAATCTCTATTTTGATGTCAGATGTTTTAGCGGGAAACGTGCTTTTCCAGAAAGGCGCGATGCGTGCATGCGCCTCTTGGATGCCGGAGAATCCGTTCACAATGCCCTGAAATGCTGAGTTGTCCTTGCCTTGGAGGGCGGACGCCAGCGCCGCCGCATCGACCTTCCAGATGATGAGAGCCGATCCGGAAGCCGTCATAGTAAGAATTCCCTTCTGGCCTTGCCCCGCTGGGGCAGTCCGCTGCAGGGAGAAATCACTCAGAGGCACGAGGTACACTGGAGCGTTATCCGCATCGGTGAATGCCGTTCCGGCGATCATCTGCGCGAAGGTGTCTGCGGGAAAGATTGGAATCTCAACGTGCGCTTTCTGATGGACGCGCACCGAAGTACCTGCCTCGGTGGTATTCGGAAGCGATTCGTAGGTTATTTCGACGAGATCAGGGAACACGAGGGTGCTGCCTTTCCCCTGTGCGGTTGCGGCTTCACGGGCTTTCGTCTCGAGCCTTCCGCGGATAAGTGCGGCGGCGGCCTCGAGCGCTCCGGGCGCCGTACCCGGCTGATCTCCGGCAAACCCACCGGTCATAGCAGCGCTTGATTTTGCATACACACCCGAATACATCGCCGCGGTCGATTTGAGTCCGGGCAGCGTAAATTTCGCGACCGGCCCGAGGTTGTACTTTTCGCCTGCCTGATCCGCCACGACTGTGATGTTCACCGAACCCGCGACCGAACCTTTCTTGCCCGGGATAACGATGTCGGAAGCGGCGCGGAAGATCAGCCCGCCCGGGGCTTCGAAGCGAGTGTTCTTCACAAGCCGGACCACGGAGGTGGAATACGAGTTGTACACCGTGATGCTTCCCGAAGCTTTTGTCTCCACGCGGGTTGTCCCTTGTGCCTCGACCACTTCCGAATCTTCGAGGTCGAGTGTCTGGAGGGTGTACGAAAGTACGCTGGAAGTTGCGCTTGAGGTGTCTTCTACCTGACGAGCGGTGATCTGGGCGGCAGAAAGCGTGGCGGTACGTGATTTTGGCGTGACGCTGACCGTCGTCGAGCTAAAGAAGAAAAGAAGTCCGGCCGCAGCAGCCAAGACAGCGACTGACGCCGCTGCCCAGATCCAGAGACGCGAGGACCGGCGGGGCGGACGCGGAGGAAGACCTCTTGATGGGCCCGATATATCTTGATCAACGCGGCCGGACATCCCGAGTGGACGATTCGGTCGTGGGCGCGATGGCGCCTGTATGTTGCGTATCCCGCGCAGGGTAGGATCGGCGGGCAAATCAGGGTCCATCGAGGAATCGTTGACCCGTATCGGTATGCCGCGGGCGGCTGGATATGCATCGGAGTCATCGTCCGGCTGTTCGGGCTCGTATGCTCGCGGCCGGAGATGCCGCGAAGGATCGGCGCCCTCCCCCGGGGGGACAATGTCCTGAAAGTAGTCTTTGGCCATATGATTTTACGAAATTACCAAGTTTCGAATCTGCTGACTCGCATGTCGCGCAATCGATTCTGCAGAATCGTGTCGCGTACTGTCCATTAAAACGCGACCTATAGCGCGACCCTACCATTCTACATCACATCACGAGGCGCGGCCCTGTTCGATGTTGACAAGTGCAGTTGCGATCAGGGTCCCGATGTCGGCACGGACGGGGCCTTCGGGAGCGGTCCACTGTGCGAGATCGGCAGATTTCAACGCCGTGACAATAAAGGGTTGTGTGGTCTTTGTGAATTGTGCAAAGTCGATACGCGAAAAAAATGCAGAGAGCCACGGGACCATATCGTTGTGCGTCGCAAGGAGAACGTAATTCGGCAGACGCTGCCGCGCGACGAGCTTTGCGATGGTCTCACCAAATACGCGCACGAGTTCCGGCTCGGCCTTCGCCATTGCAGCGCTTACCTCCTCGCACGCCGGATCATGGCACTCGCCCGCTGCAAGAAGACGAAGCATGGTGATGGTGTGATCGGGCAAACCCGTGCCGCCGACCCGCTTCAAGAGCGTGTTTTTGCCCTCCGCGACCATTGCGTGATCCGTCGTGACACCGTCTCGTATCACCATAAGATTTGTCCCTTCGCTCGCCATATCGACAACGACAAAATCCGGAGGGACATCCGGCTTGTTGCGCAACATTGAAAGGAGCGCGTGGACTCCGGAACGTAAAATAAGCGGGCGGGTACCGAAAAGTTGCTGCAGTGAAGCTGTGACGGCCGCGCGTAGGGACGGATCACATTCACTCAAGAGTGTTGCGACGGTAAGCTCTTGCCCCAAGGTGCCTTCCGGCTGCGCTGTCGGGTAGCCGTTTACCTCGACCCGCACCACGCTCGCCTCGAGGATCCGCCCTTTGTCGAATTCGGTATCATCGGTAAGCGCCTGCTGCGCGAGTCTACTGATCATGGCGCCGGTAATGCGCGCTGTCTTAGGGAACACCGTACGCACTTTGATGGTCTTCGACCGTGTCCACGGCGCTCGGATGATCGCATAGGCCGATCGGGGGAAAGCGCCACCGTTTTTTTGATGACTCGCGAGCGCAGCTTTGCCCGCTTCTATTAGATGCACGCCCAGCGCCGCAATGATCGCCTCGGGTGAGCGTTCTTCGATCGGCAAAAAACGGCGCTCTGCCGCGAGTATGCGCACCGGCCCCACTTTCGGAATAGCGACGATCGCAAGTGCGGCGCTGCCGCTCCCGATGTCGGCAACGGCAATAACCTTCTCGTGTTTCCCGCCGAGATGTATTCCAAACATTGGAATACAGTATACCAAGAGATTATCGCCTCGAGTGAGAAATCAAAATGAAAACTTGTTTTCATTTTGTCCGAGCGACGACGCGATATATGCTTTATGCTCTACTGCAAAACGGCTTTGATACGCCGGATTCCTGCCGCTACCGCCTCTTCTTTTTGTATCTTGAATGGTGCTTGCCCTGAGCCCGTCGAAGGGCCCTGCAATTCTGAAGTGTTCGAGACGTGCGGGCCGCCGCAAAATTCTATGGAAAACGCTTTATCGAATTGCGGGTCATCCACCGTCGCGCTTATAGGTCCGAGCGAGTAGACGGATACCATGTCGGGATACTTCGCGCCGAATTCGTGCTCGGCGCCGAGTTTTTCTGCCTCATCTTTGGGCAGAGTCGAGCGTATCATCGGAAGCTCTTCACGTATTTTTTCGTTGACGATTTTTTCTACCTCGGCTATCTGCTCCTTTGTCATCTTTGCGCCATGCGAGAAATCGATGCGCAGACGCTCTTGGGTAATGTTGCTCCCCCGCTGCTTTACGGTGGGGCCAAGCACCATCTGCAATGCTTTGAGGAGAAGATGGTGCGCCGTGTGAAGACGTGTTGTTTTCTCCGAGGTATCCGCCAAGCCGCCTTTGAATTTCTGCTCAGAGCCCGCGCGCGAAAGCTCGCGATGCTTTTTCATTGCGGTGGCAAATCCATCCTCGTCGACATCGATGCCGCGTTCGTGCGCGATCTCAAGTGTCATTTCAAACGGAAATCCGTACGTCGTGAAAAGGACAAACGCGTCGTCGCTTGAGATGTGTCCCGCCTTCGCAACCTTCTCGAACTCTCGCATACCTGCTTCAAGCGTATGCGCAAATTGCTTCTCCTCCTTCCATATCTCATCGCTTATCATTTGGTACACATCTTCGCTTCCCAACTCGGTATAGGCCTGTTTGTACTTCTCAATAAAATTCACTGCACACTTCACAAGCATGCTGTTCTTACCCTCGCCATGCTCGACGCCGAGTTTCTGCGCATGTTGCGCGGCGCGGCGAAGCAGGCGGCGCAAGACGTATCCGCGCTCGGTGTTGCTTGGCCGTACTCCATCCACAAGCATGAAAACTGCTGCACGCACATGGTCCGCGACAATGCGAAAACTTCTCTGGTAACGGCTGTCAGTATATTCTTTGCCGGAAAAATGAATGAGGAGGCCGATGATGTCGGTGAAGACATCGATTGCAAAGACATCAGGATTGCCCTGCGCAGCAGCGGCGATGCGCTCGAGGCCACCGCCAAAATCTACATTCTTCTGTGGAAGGAGAGCAAAACTCTTATCCGGCATTTTCACGTATTCCATGAAAACTGAATTCCCTATCTCAAGGAATCGTCCGCAATCGCAATTGGGGTGGCACTCGGCGCCGAATGCAGGATTGTGCGGGGTCCCAAAATCATAAAAGACCTCTGAATCGGGCCCGCCCGGCTCCCCTGTCGGCATATTTTCCGGCACCCCTGCTCTGCTCCACCAATTCTTCCTGGCTTCGTAATAAAAAATGCGCCCGCCCTGCATGCCGAGGCGGTAGCCATCGGCTTCCGAGCCAATAGCGACAATCTCTGCATCGATGCCCTTGCTTCCAAACAATTCTTTCCAAATGCCGGCGGATTCGGTGTCTTGCGGCACGTTATTTTTTTCGTCACCGATAAACGCGGTTACATACAGATTTTTTGGGTCGAGACCAATTTCCGAGGTAAGAAATTCGAAGAAAAATGGCAGCTGTTCTTTTTTGAAATAATCACCGAGCGACCAATTGCCGAGCATCTCGAAGAATGTCGTGTGGCGATTGTCGCCCACTTCTTCGATGTCTTCTGCACGAAAACTTTTCTGACTATTCACCAATCGATTCCCTTTCGGATGAGGTGCCCCGAGGAGGTAGGTAATCAGTGGCTGCATGCCGCTCCCCGTAAAAAGTGTCGTCGGATCGTTCTGCGGGACGATAGGAGCAGAGGGGATGATCGTGTGCCCGCGCTTCTCGAAAAACGCCAAGTATTTCGTGCGTATCTCGTTGATGGTCATTTGGAAGAGCGTAACGTATTTTCATAAAAAAGAAAGAGGCCGCGCAAGCGCGACCTCTGGTTGTGCACCCTTACTCTTCCGGCAGAACCTCAACTTTCGTTCCTCCGATGACACCGAAGTATGGGATGAGATCTCGGCGGATGAGTAGTGGCGGGATCTTTTGGGTTCTCTCCGCTGACGGCGGTGTTCCCGGCTCACGCCGCATATGCGCTCGCCGCCAATGCGGGCGCTTGAAAAACCCCGTGCTCACCCGGTTAGCATCCTCTGTAAGGCCGTATCGAAGCGGGTCGAGCTTTCCTACACCGAGGATTGTACAGATGTGATCAACCTGGGTAATCACGCCCGTGACACCGCGTCGACCAGAGATATACTGCTGCCTCTCTCGCTTCTTCCAGGAGAGGCTTGCAGACGGTAGCGATTGGAGGTACAAGCACCAACCTATGACGATTTTGGCGGCCCAGCTTAGTGGTTCGAAGCGCCACAGATTTTCTTCGACACCGCCTTCCATCTTTGCCACTTCTTTCGACGGTAGCAGCGACAGAATATCATTCGGCTCGATTGCGATTGGTGTGGCGTCTGTCATATGACGACCGAAGTAGATAGAAGTAGCCCGCCACCCAGGTGGAATTGCGAACGCTGTCGCCTCCTTTTTTTCAAGGAACCGCAACGTTTTCTCTCGATCGCCTCGTTTCAGAAGCACTTCGAAGCGATCCTTCACATTTGCAGCGAACCGCTGTTCAGCTTCGTCGACCAGCGGTCGACGAAGCAAACGAATGTCGATGTCGCCATAAAATGCTGAATGTCTCGTCACCAGGATTGCGTCATAGAGAACCCACATGCCTTTTTGCTCTTCGGCATGGATCGGATCCTCGAGAGAAATAACGAAGCTATCGAAGGGCAGCAGTACGTCTCCCCATCGAATTCGCGGGTAAGTCGCAACGGCAAATAGATGGTGCAGTTGCGAAGGAAGATGGAACGATTTTCTGGATTTTCTGCTCCATTGGAAGAATTCGAAAGGAAAGTGGCTGTATGCTTCAAACGGCCAAAACATTTCGACTTCTTGGGCAGTGATGATCCAGTCGTCATGCGGCAATTCCACAACGGTGTTATCGAAGACTGTCCGCTCATAGTTGCGCCAGTACGCAAGGAATTTTGGAACCTTGGGCGACGACGGAACTTCACCGGCAATCGTACGTACGGTGGCCTCCGAGTACCAACACATGTCGTACCAGTAGTTGAGTACGTGCTTTAGCCTTTCAGATGCAACGTTCTGCATTTGCGTTTCTCCATCATGGATGTACCCCTCTTACCTGTGCTGATTATGGCACGTCTTTAGAAAATATCAATAGTGCGTAATTGCTACTAATGCCGACGGGATATACTATGCGCATCACTATGAAATACAACATCCACACATTGAAGAACGGCTTGCGGGCGGTGCTCGTCCCCGTGCCGGCGACGCAGACGGCGACCGTCATCGTGATGAGCGGCACGGGCTCGCGGTATGAAGACAGGCGCGAGAATGGGCTCGCACACTTTCTCGAGCACATGTTTTTCAAGGGCACGAAAAAGCGGCCGAGTGCCAAGGCGATAAGCGAGGAGCTCGATGCCGTCGGGAGCGTCTATAATGCCTTCACTGCCAAAGAGCGCACCGCGTACTACGCAAAAGTCTCTGCCCGCTACCTCGATACAGCACTCGATGTGATAAGCGACATTTTTCTCAACTCCACGCTGCCGATGAAAGAGATAACAAAAGAGCGGGGTGCCATCATCCAAGAGATAGACATGTACGAAGATATGCCGATGCGCACGATCGACAATGTCTTTGACGAGCTCATCTTTGGGCGTGAGCACCCGCTCGGCCGCACGATTCTCGGGCCGAAGGAAAACATCCGCGCCTTCACGCGCAAGGATTTTGCAACGTACCTGAAGCGCAATTACACACCGCTCAACACCGTCGTCTGTGTCGCCGGCTCTTTCGATGAGAAAAAAGTGCTGGCCAAGATCAAAAAAGAGTTCGGAGGCTTGAAGCACGGCAACCCGCCTGATTACATTTCATTCGCGAGCGAACAGAACGCGCCGCGTGTGGCGATAAAAGAAAAGAAGACCGACCAGACCAACCTGATGCTCGGTGTCCCCGCCTACCCCTACCTCCACAAAGACGAATTCGCACTTGCGGTCCTCGCGACGATTCTCGGCGGCGGGATGAGTAGCCGCCTCTTCCTCGAAGTGCGCGAGAAGCGAGGCCTCGCCTACTCCATCCACGCATCGGTGGATCGTTATCCTGATTGCGCGTACCTCGCCGTGCAGGCGGGGGTGGAGCATGGGAAACTCGAGGAGACGGTGAAGACGGTTCTCGGGGAGTTCAAAAAGATGAAAAAGACGAAGGTATCAAAGGCGGAGCTAGAGAAGGCAAAAAATTACATCAAAGGCACCATGACCCTCGGTCTCGAGACAAGCGATGAGATCGCCAACCACGCGGCCTCGAGCCTGCTCAACATCGGCCGCGTCCGCCCGCTCGAAGAGATACTCAAAGGCATCGACACCGTCACCGCTGCCGACGTGGAGCGCGTCTCCCGCGACCTCCTGCAAACCTCCAAACTCAACCTCGCCATCATCGGCCCGCATTTGCACAAAGATCGTTTCTCCCGTCTTTTAAAGATATAAATTCATGCATTGGGCTCCTATCCAAGTTCAGATAAGTCACGATATGTTTGACGTGATTAGTTTGATAACCAATCTTGCACTCGGGTGTGCAGCACTCATATCCCTCTGGTTTTCTCGAAAGGCATTAAAAAAATCGGAATTCGACTCTGCGATGAATACATCGCCCAGTATAATCATAAGACCTTCGGAGATTTGGGTAGGGGCAAAGGACTTAAGCGGCGGTATAGGCTATGGAATTATCGAACCTGGGCATATTCTTAAAAAGAACCCCTATCCCGATATAATTTTCCAAATTGAATTCGAGTGCTTAAATGCAGGACGCGGTGCCGCTTTTAATATTTCTCAACCGACCGCATCGGGGATGTCAATCTCTTCTTTCAGAACTAGTCGAACTCCTCTTTATCAGACTAATGAGGACAGTCCCTTTTCTATTTATTTAGCACTCAGTGGTAAATACGAGGATTTCTACCTAAATGCGCACAAAGAAATTCCCGTAAGACTTGACCTAACATACACCAATGATCAAAACAATATTTTCTGTCGCTCAACTTGGGCGGCGAATATACAACCATTCGAACGTGAAGGGGAGGATCTTAAGGTTCGTGAAGTTCGTCTACTAAAGAGAAGTGGAAAAATTGAATACTCACAAAACTCATTCAATGCTTAGAAGTTCTTAGGAGAGCAAAAGACTGCAATAACGTCTAAAGCCCTCAATCCTAGCCACAGGTTTAACCTGTCGCTGGAATAGCGTTATAGCCACAGGTTTAACCTGTCGCTGGAATAGCGTTATAATGAGCGGCATGGTGACACGTCTACCGTGCACAACCGGCGAGTGGTATCACTGCTACAACAGGGGCGTAGATAAGCGCATTGTCTTCAGGCATACACGGGATTACGAACGTTTTCTCGCTTTGCTCTACACGAGCAACGGAAATAAATCGGACACGATATCCAGTCGCTTCAATCTCGACCTACGATTTATCTTGGCCGAAAAGGATAATCGCGGCAATGCACTTGTTGATATTGCGGTCTACTGCCTCATGCCAAACCATATTCACCTCGTGTTGAAGCAGTTGGTCGACGGCGGGATAGCGAAGTTCATGCAGAAAGTATTCACGGCATACACGATGTACTTCAACTCGCGCAGTGGCCGTACGGGAGCGCTTTTCGCCGGTACCTATAAAGCCAAACATATCGACGACGACAGGTATCTTAAATGCGTAGTCCCATATGTCCTGCTCAACCCCATAGAACTCTTTCAGCCAAAATGGAAAGAAGGTGTTCGAGATCTCGTTGCCGCGAAAAAACAACTTTCCGAGTACCAGTTTTCCAGTGCGGCGTCCTTCGCGGACGAGGAGAGTGTCGCGACCAAAATCACGGGGACCGCAATTCGAGATTATTATGACAAACTACCCACTTTCAGGCAGATGCTACAAGACGCCACCGAGTATCACAAGGAGTATTCCCCTGAATATTAGGCGTATTCCAGCGGTAGGTTTAACCTGCTGGGTGAAGAGCATCCTACAACCAATCAATCCGTTTTTTGTTATGCTCGGCGAGATAAGCGTTGGCCTTAGAGAAAGGTTTCGAGCCGAAGAAGCCGCCCGCGGCTGAAAATGGCGAGGGGTGGGCGGATTCGATGACGAGGTGTTTGGTGCGGTCGATATGCGCGCCCTTCGCCTTGGCGTAATTGCCCCAGAGGATGAAGACTAGGTTCTCGCGCTCCTCGGAAAGCTTCCGGATGACGGCATCGGTGAACTCTTCCCATCCTTTCCCCTGATGCGAACCGGCCTTGTGTGCTTGCACGGTGAGCGTCGCATTCAAGAGAAGTACGCCTTGTTTGGCCCAACGCTCCAAGTCCCCCTTCTTCGCCAAGGCTTCGAAGGGCACGCCTGTATCTGCGGCAAGCTCCTTAAAGATGTTTTGGAGCGACGGCGGTAGCGAGACTCCCTCGCTTACCGCAAAGCACAGCCCATTGGCCTGCCGCGGGCCATGGTACGGATCTTGTCCGAGGATGACTACTTCGACTTTGTCGAATGGACACAGGTCAAACGCGCGGAAAATATTCTTCGGCGCGGGATAGATAATCGCGTGCTGATACTCCCCCTTCACGAATTCCCGCAGGGTCTTAAAATAATCCTGCCCGAATTCGTCTTTCAACGCCTCTTTCCACGAGGTTTCTATCTTCACATCCACTTCTGCCTTTTCCCCCATGCCGAGTAGTATAGACTTTTTTGTATATCGAGGTAACATCGGGCGAATGAAGAAAAAAATCAAATATCCGGTGTACGTGAAATTTCCGGGAAAGTTACTCATCGTCGGGTTCGGCTCCATCGGGCAAGGGGTGCTGCCTCTCATACTTCGCCACATTGGGTTGGACAAGAAAAAGATATCCATCATCACGGCCGATAATCTGGGCCGCGACGTCGCCCGTAAAGAAGGCATCCCGTTCAAGATTCAGCCCCTTACAAAAGACAACTACCAGGAGGTTCTCGACCAGTATCTGGGAAAAGGAGATTTTCTCCTCAACCTTTCTGTCGACGTCTCTTCGATCGCGCTCATGGAATACTGTCGCGAGCGCGATATCCTCTACCTCGATACCGTGGTCGAGCCATGGCTCGGCGGATACACCGACCCAAGTCTTTCTATCACCGAACGTTCCAACTACGGGCTGCGCGAGACGATGCTTGCAGCGAAAAAGAGTTTCGGCAAAGGTCCCACGGCCGTCTCTACGCACGGTGCCAACCCCGGAATCGTCTCCCATTTTCTCAAGCGCGCGCTTCTCAACATCGCCCGCGATACCGGCTTAAAGACCAAGAAACCGAAAGCCCGCGCAGAGTGGGGCGCCCTTATGCGGAAACTCGCTGTGAAGGTTGTTCATATCGCTGAATATGATTCTCAAGTTTCCGAGAAGCCAAAAAAGATAGGTCGTTTCGAGAACACGTGGTCCGTTTCCGGTTTCCACTCCGAAGGCATCTGCCAGCCGTGCGAAATGGGCTGGGGTACGCACGAAAAACATTTCCCAAAAAATGGCCATCGGCACAAGTCGGGCTGTGGCGCCGCCATTTACCTCGACCAGCCGGGTGCGAGGACCCTCGTGCGCACGTGGACCCCTGAACACGGAAATTTCCTCGGACGGGCAGTAACGCACAACGAATCCGTCTCCATCGCCGATTACTTTACTGTCCGCAAAGGCCGCAAGACAATCTTCCGCCCGACCGTGCATTATGCGTACCGTTCGTGTGATGCTTCCATCCTTTCTATCGAAGAGTGCTTCGGAAAGAATTCGGAGCTGCAGAAAGAGCAGTACATCCTTATGGACGACATTACCAAAGGCATGGACGAGCTCGGGGTCCTCCTCATGGGTCATAAAAAAGGTGCTTACTGGTACGGCTCACAGCTCACGATAGGACAGACGCGCAAACTTGCGCCATATCAAAATGCGACCGGTCTACAGGTGACCGCGGGAGTCTTGGGCGGCATGGTGTGGGCAATTGAGCATCCACGTGAAGGTGTCGTCGAAGCCGATGAAATGGATCACGAGCGTGTCATGGAAGTCATCGAGCCGTATCTGGGCACCATGAAAGGTGCGTACACCGAATGGACCCCTCTCGAAGGCCGCGAAGCCCTTTTCCCCGAAGATATCGACAAATCTGACCCGTGGCAGTTCAAGAATATTCTTTTCTCCTGATTTTCTGTTTTAGATAGTCGGAAAAATACTGCGCATACTTCTCTTGGAGCGCGGGGATCTTCCAATCATCGCCCGTAATAACCCGCCGGCAGTGTGCAGAGCTACATGAGCACTCCATCTGAAGATCCGATGACTCGCTCATCGCGTAATCAAAGGTGATCTCCTCACCTGCGGCAATATCGCGCATCGCGACGATCTCGAGAGATCCGCGTATGCCGCAGTTTGGGTCGCATGAGTGGTTGATGAAATCCGCGTCTTCAAGTTCCGCATCATTCGCTGCCGCGAAAAATAAATTATCGTCTGTCTGAATGATGTAGTCATTTCCCGCGTCATACAGAGCGTCCGCTTGCTTTGTATCGATCCATGAACCCGTTCCGGTCGAAAAATCTACGATGCGCTCGCCTTTCTGTATGTCCGTGGTGGCAAAGAGGCCGAATCCGGCGTGGCTCCCTTTCTTTTTGACCTTTTGAGAAATGAAGGATTTCATCACGGCTATATCACCAAAAAGTTTTTGAACTGCCATGGATCATCCGCCGCGATATTCTGGGGGAAAAGCGGCGCCTTCCTATCACGCAGCGGCGTCCAAGTCGTGTATTTCCCGTGTACGGTCCCAAGGTATGGCATGGCGATGTGAAGTATGCGCTGAAAATCAAGGTCTTCCGGTTCGACGACGCCCTGCTGCGGATTTTCAAGCGCCCAGATCGTTCCCGCAAGAGCTCCGGCTGCCACCTGCATGCAGGTGGCATTTTGGTCCGGCTCAAGCTCGCGCACCTGCGCGATAGATAGATCCGACCCGAACCAGTAGCCGCGCTTCTTGTGGCCCAGGAGCAATACACCGAGTTCATCAGAACCGCTCTCGATATCCTTCATAAGGATGCGTCTCTTACGCGGCTGTTTCCAA
>Ga0209542_10009738_pt1 | contig 17536 bp, 22 predicted proteins | sample RifCSPhighO2_01_FD_184028 | JGI IMG/M metagenome (GOLD analysis project Ga0209542, IMG submission 184028) | Soil microbial communities from Rifle, Colorado - Rifle CSP2_plank highO2_0.1 (SPAdes) (version 2) | ecosystem: Environmental > Terrestrial > Deep subsurface > Rock core/Sediment ...
TGAATAAAGCAGAAGTATTTTGGCAATGAGTGGGGTTACATATTACATGAATCTTTTCTGGTATTCTTTAAGTAACAATGCAGTTGTTTCAGTATAGTTTTCTGGCTCAGCTTTTATCTTCTTTAATGTTTCTTTAATATCCTCACAGAAGTAATCCTCAACTTCGTCTGGATCATTAGAAAATGAGCCAAGATAGATAATGCGATAAACCACATTAAATTCATAGTCATGATCAGTTGACTTTTTTATTTTAAATAATTCTTCAAATACAATCTCTTTAGGTAATTCCTGTCCGTGAAACAGTTCCTCTCGTAGTTCCCTTTTTGCACCGGTAATATAATCCTCTCCAGAAGAGAGGTGCCCTCCGGGAATGCAAAGTTTTCCAGGATTTGATATTTTCATACTTCTTTTTTGAATAATGGTTTCTGTGTATGAATAGTCCTTGAAAACAAGAATTGCTGCTCCTCTATGAAGAAGCATATCCCTATGGCATTTAGATTTAAGCTCCCGGTCAACTACGTTGTCATTTTCGTCTACAATATCCACAACTTCGTCCATAATCAAGCTTAAACAACCTTATTTATAATATTTTGGTACGTTTTATAAATGCGGAAAACTTACACGGAAATATGAATACAGCCAAATTAAAAGTAATCACTTTAAATATACACAACTATCATCATTTCAGCCGAAGAAAACCAAGAATAATTGCTCTCATTAAAAAATATAAACCGGATATTGTCGCATTGCAGGAGATCAGGGACGATAGAGCAAAAAATAAAAAGGGGATGGATCAAGCAAAACAATTAAATGAGGGATTAAATTTTAAGTATTTTAAATTCCTGCGCGTCAATAACAGAAACAAGGTTAAAGGGTTGGTTAATACTCCTCCTTGTTATGAAGGCCTTGCCATTCTTTCCAAATTTCCTTTTTCTAGCGATGAAATTGCGCTTAAAAAAAATAAAGATGACAAATATCATCGAAAAATCTTGGTTGCAAATGTTAAGCGAGGCGGCCAAATAATTCCGGTGTGGATTGTACATTTTTCTAATGACGATTTGTTTGCTCGTTTACACGCTGAAGAAACACTAATCCATGCAAAATCGATCCAACCGATAATCTTGGGCGACTTCAACATCAAGTATCCATCGGAAATAAAAAGATTAGCCGCAAAAAATAATTATGTTTCCAGTTTAGATTATGATTATATATCTTTTCCCGAAGATAATTGCAGTTACGATTATATATTCATTCCAAAGAGATATTCATTTTCAAATTTTGAATGTATCCAAAAAGAAGTGTCTGATCACAAAGCATTATTCGCCGAAATTAATTTATAAGCTGCTCTTGCAAGTCCAGCTGGTTCTCCATTGGTATCAAATGCAAGACATTCTTCGCGATTTTCTGCGAGGTGGAGATATTTTACTTGATCTCTTAATATTCCCGCAAGAGTATGCTCATTTAAATCGGGCCTTTTTCTAGAGGTTAATCTATCCATAATCACTTCCGGCGGCGCAAACAAAACAAAAGTCAAATCTGCTTTTGGTACACCCCTACTTTCATTCTCAGCAATAATGCCGTACATTTCATCAAAAGATTCAGATTGCCAGACTGCACTAGTATAATAACTTCTATCAAGTATAGCAAGATCCAAAACATTCAAACGCTGGTTGATATGTTTTAAGTAAATCTGAGCTCTCGTTTCCGCGACAGCTGTAATTATTTCCCTTTTATCCAACAATGCGCCGGCTCTTATATCCCTTTTCAGCATTTCAAATTCAGGGTATTCAGAATCTCTTATAACTGCATATCTTCCAGCATAGTTAGCCGCAAGTTCTTTCAGCAAAAAATAAATTAGAGTTCCTTTACCGCTGCCATGGGCGCCTTCAAAACAGATTATTTTGGCCATAATTTTAGTCTCTTTGCAAGCTCTAAAGCTGGTTTTTTGAATCTAGGTTCAGTTGAATCGTCCTCCAAAATAAACTCTAGCGTACCTGTTTTTAAATTAGGGTTTCTTGCCGCGATCTCTAAAAGATATTCATAACCAGGTGTAAGCCCCTTTCTTTTGATTATTGAATCGATGATATTTCCAGAGACATGCGGATTAGATAATAATGAGGCTAGAACAATCCAACTATCGCTATTCGAAATATTTTTTATGTAACCAGAAGATTGTTTTACGCTTTTGGCATTAAAATTCCATATTCTGGCAGTATTTATAACTTCATCCTGTTCAAGTTCCGAAGGTAATTCTAAATTCTCTTGAGCTAATGCCTTTTTGAAGCAAGCATTCCAACTTTCCGATTTGCTAGCAGTGAAATACTGGCAGAGGCCTTCCCAGACCTTAGCTTTCGCAGATATTATTTTTCTTCTTGATTTTTCAACAAGCCTTACTATATCTTGAGAATCTTCAAAGAGATGCAATCTTCTTTGGTAGACTTCTACCGCTTTTTGAGGAGTTAGTTTGCCATCCATATCTCCAGGAGTCAAACGTATAACCTCATCTCTGATAAATGCTATAGAGGAAGAGTATCTCAAAATGTCTATCAAATCCTCGTTGGATAATAATTCATCTTCATACAAAGCATTAAGCCCTCGTTCCAGGGCAGTGGTCTTCAAGTTTCCATCTATCCCTTTCTTCAATTGGGCATACCACATGGGAAATAATAAATCCCTTATTCCCCCAGCGCAATATTTTAGGTTTATATGGCTGGGAGATGTTTTCTTACTATAATACTGATCAAAATAGAAAAACTGAAAAACTAAATTTCGCGCAATAACATCTTTATTATATAATGAAGCTCTCAATTCTTCGACCTGTTTGCGAAATTCAGGATCTCCGCAAATAAATTGCGCTTCCATAACTTGATTTGCCTCAGTTACAGAAGTGGTCATGTAGCGTTTAATATCATCTAAAGTTCCCCAAACAGGGGTATCAACCTTAGTGAAATTAAAATCCTGCAGCAATTCAACAAACTTTTCTCTCAGCCTAAGTTCTTTACCGGTATTACCTGCCCGATAAACTGCAACATCGGCATCTGATCCACCAAACATCTCTTTACGGGCCGGTGCACCAAAAGAAAAAATAGCGACTCCAGGAGGAGAGTCCATCCCAAAAACATCCCTACTAGCTTCGATTAATTTTGATTCAATGAGAGAATTATAAAACAGAGAATAATTAATGCTAAATTCAAATGCTCTGAATACATCAAAATGTCTCCTGAAGAAAATGTCTTTGCTATCTTCAATATGTCGCTGCCATAGTTGAGGATTGATCATTTTAAGTTGGAAAAACTATCCCCTGTTTATAAGTTTTGGTTACTTGTCACTACTTTCAAATGCTAATCCTCCAAAGTTTTATAAAGACTCTTAGAAATTTTATCTCTATACTATGTCTACCTTAATCAAACTCGAAAATGTACACAAAATCTACCGTTTAGAAGGTGGAGAAGTTCCGGCTATAAATGGCATCTCTTTAAGCATCAATCAAGGCGACTTTGTGGCTCTGATTGGTCCCAGCGGTTCGGGGAAAAGCACCGCTATGAATTTAGTCGGCTGCTTGGATACGGCCAGCAAAGGAGATATCTTTCTAGGTAAGTATAACATCAAAAATCTTTCTGAAAGCGATTTAGCTCAAGTTCGTGGGAAGCAAATCGGATTCATCTTTCAGACCTTCAACTTGATTCCCAGCCTTAATGCACTGGAAAATGTTGCTTTACCGATGATGTTTCAAAATGTTTCGCGCAGCGCTCGAATGTCTAAAGCGCAAAAGTTGCTGGAGCAAGTAGGCCTTGCCAACAGAATGCATCACCTTCCGAATCAATTATCTGGTGGTCAGCGTCAGCGAGTTGCTATCGCTCGAGCCTTAGTCAATGATCCGGAAATAATTTTGGCCGATGAACCTACTGGAAATCTTGATACAAAAACTGGAGAAGAAATAATGAAGATGCTCAAAGATTTGAACAAACAAGGCAAGACTATCATCTTAGTAACGCACAATCCTGATTTAACTAAATTAGCAAATAAAATCATCAAACTGAAAGATGGATCAATCGTAGGGGGATAAAAAATGAAAAATATATTTATTGTAGTTATTATTATGTTGGTCTTACTGCTCCCAGCCGTAAGCGCGCAAATAGCGATTGAATCTTTTACTTCTATGCCGGAAAAAGTATTGCCGGGAGAAGAAGTTCTTTTAGAGTTGAGCGTAGAGAATGTCGGAGATGAAGATATCGAAAACGTCATTATAACTCTTGACTTAGCTCAAGTGCCATTTGCGCCGGCCACTTCCTCAAACGAGAAAGTACTTGACGAAATTGATGATCACGATCATGAAACAATTTATTTCACCATTAAAGCATTGCCGACTGCTGAACCTCAAGTCTACAAAATTCCAGTTACTATCAGTTACGGTACTTTTAGCAAAACGTCAGTAATTGGGGTAGAAGTCCAAGCTGAGGCTAATTTAGATTTACTTCTGGATAGTTCAGAAGTAGTTCAAGTAGGAGATCAAGGAAAAGTTTCTTTAAAGTTTGTCAACAATGGCTTAGCTCAAGTGAAATTCCTGAAAGTTACTCTACGAGAAAGTACTTTGTATACTATTCTCTCTCCACAAACTGTGTACATTGGCGAAGTAGATGTGGGCGACTTTGAGACGGAAGATTTCATCATCAAGCCTAGCATTAATAATCCCATCTTGATTGTGGATTTAGAATACAACGATGCTGCTAACCATAAATTTACTGAAACCAAACTATTGCAGCTCAAAGTATATTCTCCTGAAGAAGCAAAGCAACTGGGCTTAGTGCAATCTAAGAACTCCTACACTGCTATCATTGTGGCGGTAATAGTGCTGTTAGTCGGCGTATACCTCTACAGAAGAAGGAAAAAGCGACAGAAAAATGCGCCTTGATTATTTCTTATTAGCTGTAAATAGCATCCGGCACCGCAAACTGCGTTCCTGGCTTACGGTAGTAGGGATCGTTATAGGGGTAGCTGCGATCATTTCTTTAATTACCATTTCTCGTAGTTTGGAAAGTACTTTGGAGCAGCAGTTTGAAACCTTTGGCGCTAACAAAATTTTTATTTCCGGTAAAGGATTCCAGGGACCGGGAACGCAATCTAACGGCTTAACCATGGGGGATGCGGAAACGGTGGAGAAGATTTCCGGCTTTGAATACGTTTCTCCAGGAATTTTTCGTAGCGCGGAAGTAAAGTATAAGGAAGAAACCGGATTTACTCTCATCGGTGGATTGCCGGCAGAGCAGTATGAAGATTTCTACACCGATGCCGGGGTTAAAATAAAAGAAGGCCGAGTTATCAAAGAAAATGAGAAATATGTAGCTAACATCGGTTCACGGGTTGCGGAAAGGATGTTTTCTAAAGAAATCGGTACGGGAAATAAAATTACCATCAATAAAGTTGAGTTTAAAGTAGTGGGCGTACTGGAAGAAATAGGTAATTCTCAGGATGACAATCAGATAAATATTCCTTTGGAGTCTGCTCGAGAAATTTTTGATGAGCCGGAAAGTGTTGATACCATCATTGCCCAAGTCAAATCCACTGCAGACATACCTATGCTGCAGGAAAAAATCGAGAAAGAACTGGAACGTAAACGCGGCGATACCAGTTTTGAAGTGGTTACTGCTACTCAAATTCTAGAGCAAATCAATCAAGTCTTGGGAGTAATGCAGATTGTACTGGTAGGAATAGCTGCTATTTCACTTCTGGTGGGGGCTGTTGGTATAATGAACTCTATGTATACTTCGGTCTTGGAAAGAACCAAAGAAATTGGCATTATGAAATCTATCGGTGCGCGAAATCCCGATATTCTATGGATATTTTTGATAGAAGCAGGATTGATAGGTTTAGTAGGCGGGGTATTAGGAACGGCCTTGGGGTCTGGCATGGCCTTAGCCATTGGTCCGATTGCCAAAGAAGCAGGATTTCCCTTGATTGTACAAGTAGAATGGGCAGTATTAGTGTTAGGGTTATTGTTTGCGTTTATTGTAGGGATGGTTTCTGGCATATTACCAGCCTATCAGGCTTCGAAGTTGAAACCTGTGGATGCTTTGAGGTATGAGTAGAGATTAGTGTTCTCCATTTCCAATATATTTTTATATTAAATTTTGACTTAGGTGTGTGTGGATAAGAAAATTAAATATTGGTTTTTGCTTGCTTTGAGTAAAGCACCAAGAAGAGGCTACGGGCGTGGACTTCTATTTCAAGAAAGACCAGATTTTTTAGATGTTAATTTTGAAGAATTTGAGAAACAGCTAGAATCATTACAATCAGAAGGTTTAATTGATAATAATCCTCGTGATTTTTTTAATTTTTATTTAACGGATAAAGGAAAAAAAGAAGTTAGAAATTTTTACAAACCAAAAAATATAAAAGAGTTTTATGATCTTTTACGTTATTTTCCAGAATTTGAAATAAAAGATAGAATAGAAAATATAGAAGTTTTCTTATTTAATGTGGTTATTATGTTAATTACACTATACTTTATGAATAAAGTAACCGGCTTTGCAGCTTTAATTAATTTTGCTATTTTTTTTACTTCTTTAATGGTAGCTGCTTCGCATTTTGGTATAATTTCTTATTTAGTTATGGAAAAGTTTACTTCTTCTTCTAAAAACAAACTATTTGAGTGGCTCACCACACACAAATACTATCTAAGTTATTATCTGTTGATATTCTTTACAGTTATTGCAATTCCAATTTCACTTATTTACTTTGATTTGACGTATAAGCAATTAGGATACTCTCTTATTTTAGAATTATTAGTAATCGGTTGGACCAACGGAGAACATATTCAGAATTGGATTCAAAAGTTGAATTTTAAAAAATAGAATCCAACCCACTCCCGCACTGGTCAACTAAAGCGTCTGATACACTCTTCCTCTTTTGTCAAAGACTTGAATTTTTAGAACTTTATTCTGAAAATCAACATCAATGAGTGCACGATAATCACCTATTCTTAACTTATAGAAATTTTGTCCTTCAAAATGCTCTAGATATCTAAACGGATCTTCCTTAACTTCATCAATCTTGTCAAAAATTCTCTCGATTAAATATTTCGGTAGCTTTGCTAAGTTCTTACTAGCCTTAGGGCTCCATTCTACTTGAAAGCTCATTTGAGAAGTTGTTTTTTAAGTTCTTCGTGAGAAATATATTTACTTTGAGAGGTTTTGCGTGCTTTTTCAAGTTCCTTCATTGCTTTAGGAGTAAGTTTATGTTCCTGAAGAAGGACGTGCTTGATCACTGCGATATCTCGTTTTAACATTTCCAAGTCTTCGTGCATATGTTTAATCTCAGTATTCATGCAATGTTAAAATGCGTGTTTCTTTATATATTTTACGAGAATGTTCTCCCAATAATAAACTTTTATAAACTCCTTCTTCTTCATCCAAGGCATGTTAACCCTCTTCAACACTCTCACCAGAAAAAGAGAAAAGTTCGTTCCATTAAAAGGTAAAACTGTGGGCCTTTACACTTGCGGTTTAACTGTCTACAACTATGCACATATCGGAAACCTACGCAGCTACATCTTTGAAGATATTCTCAGGCGTACTCTCCAATTCAACAAGTATAAAGTAAAACACGTCATGAACATCACTGATGTCGGGCATCTAACTTCTGATGCCGATGTGGGTGAAGATAAGATGCTTCTGGCTGCTCTCAAGGAAAATAAGTCTATCCGAGCAGTAGCGGACTTTTACACCAAAGTGTTTAAAGAAGATCTTAAAAAATTGAATATTCTTCAGCCAGAGGTCTGGTGCAAAGCTACTGATCACATCAAAGAACAGATCGAGATGATCAAGATCTTAGAAAAGAAAGGCTATACCTATTTCAAAGGTGGCAATGTCTATTTTGATACTTCTACTGTTGATGATTACGGCAAATTATCTCAACTTAATCTTGAGGCCGAAGCACAAGCGCGAGTTGAAAAAGACAAAAATAAACGCAATCCTCACGACTTTGTCTTATGGTTTACCAAATCTAAATTCCAAGATCAGGAAATGAAATGGGATTCGCCTTGGGGTAAGGGCTATCCGGGCTGGCACATTGAATGTTCAGCCATGGCTACCAAATATTTAGGAAAGCAATTCGACCTTCATTGCGGCGGAATAGATCATATTCCCGTGCATCATACTAATGAGATCGCGCAATCAGAAGCAGCTAATGGCAAGAAACCATGGGTGAAATACTGGCTGCATAATGAATTCCTGGTTCTGTCGCAGGGCGAAAAAATGTCCAAATCAAAAGAGAACTTCATCACTCTTTCCACCCTGATTGAAAAAGGATTAGATCCTCTTGACTACCGATATTTCTGCTTAGGAACACATTACCGCAAACCGCTGATGTTCAGTTCTGAAGCGTTAGAAGGAGCTAAAAGCTCAAGAAAGAAATTAGTACTAAAGGTCACAGAACTAGCCAGGACAGGAAAAGCATCTCCTTCCAAACAGAAGAAGTATCTGCAAATATTCACAAAGGAAATCAATGACGACTTAAACACGGCCAAAGCTCTAGCCGTCTTATGGGATGTACTTAAAGATGAAAAATTATCTGATAAGGATAAGCATTCTTTAATCCTTAAGTTTGATGAAATATTCGGCTTAGAACTCCACAAAGCAAAAAAAGAAAAAATAACTATACCCGAAGAAGTAGAAAAGTTAGCTCAACTGCGCCTTTTAGCCAGAATTAACAAAGATTGGAAGAAAGCAGATGAATTAAGAGAAAAAATAAAAGAGTTAGGGTATGTGGTTGGAGATACGAAGGAAGGATATGAGATTAGTAAAGCTTAACGCTTTAACTCTTCCTTTAATCTCTTTTCATCAAATTTAAACTTCTTGCCCAAAAACTCAACTACCTTCCTAGCATCATTCTCGGCATTCTTCAAGCATACTGAAGCTCCCGGAGAGGGAGTAATATTGAAAATAATATTGTCACCAACAATTTTTGCTTCGCCCATATTCATCTTTTTGTTTTTAGTATCAACAATCTGGGGACGAATTCCACCAATGCCTCTACCTAGATGTATATCCTTAACAGTTGCGGAAGGCACAATCTTTTGCACATCCTTCAGGAAGGATCTCTTACCAAAGAAAGGTATATCATAACCAAAATTTTTCAATACAAATCGAAAATAGGTAGGATCAGAGATAATTTTCAACAAGCTGAGAATTCCATCAAGTGTGAATACCGAAGTCCTGATAAAATCCGGCACGGTGCTGTAGTGATGTCGTTCTAGTAAAGGAAGAACTTTTGCGGTCGGTCCAAACCTGGTTTCTGCAGGATTTTTCACATCTGGATCCCCATGGATGGCTGCGAAAGGCAATTTCTTCAGCTGCAGGGTGTATACTTTTCCATTCAACATTTTCTTGGCGCAATAAAAACTTCCTGCAACAGGCAATAATCCAAATTCTTTTCCGTATCCCATTTTCTGGGCGAAAATCAGGCTGTGCGAGCCGGCACACACAACAACTACAGAAGCTTCAACAGTTTTTCCTTCTGCAATAATTTTGTAGCCTTTCTTGTTTTTCTGGATTTCCTTTATCTTTTGATGCAGAAAAACATCAACTGTTTTATCACTATCCTTAGCATGCTTTACAAACGACTCTGAAAGTTTCCCAAAATCAACCGCATAACCATCATCAGTACATAAAGCTAGCAATTTCTCTTCAGGATCTCTTCCTTTGACCACATTCGGCTCAAGCTGGGCGATCTCTTCTTTTCCGATCTTTCGTAATCTAGGAAAAAGATTTTTGAATTCTTCATATCTTTTTTCCAACTCTGCGACTTCATGCTCTCCAACCGCTAAAACCATCTTATGAGTCTTGTTGAATAAGCCTTCATCCTTGCCAGTGGTTTCAACAAACGCTGCCACCAATTCAGCTGCCTCTTTTACTTTAGCTGCTTTTTCGAGAGAATAATTAGTTTCAATGTCGCCGAAGTGCAAGGTTTGACTATTATTATTACGCTGCGAATTGACTGCAGCAATAGTAAGATATTTTTCAAGCAGGATCATGCTTTTGACATTGGTGTATTTGCTTAGAGTATACAATAAAGAAGTACCAGTAACTCCTGCGCCGATGATTGCCACATCGTATATTTTCTTATTATTCTTCATTCGCTGGTAGGACACTAGGGTACATTTAAATATTTTGTAGTAATCCAAGAAGTATGAAGAAAAAGTGGTTAATTTCTATTGTTTTAGTGGTCCTTTTACTGGTGGGAGCAGCATACTTTCTCTATGAATCTTTCACGGTGAGAGTAGCTCAGCCTCCAACTGACCTTGATTTTGTCTCTCTTCAGCCTGGTTATCAGATAGAGACTTTTGCTGATGATTTAGGCCCGCAGGCAGTTTCTATTCCTGGTCCTAACAATGGAGTAAGAATGCTGGAACATAAAGATGGAATCTTTTATGCGACTGTTCCGGGCAAAGGACAAGTGATCGCTTTGCATGATAAGGATGGAGATTGGGAAGTAGAGAAGAGAACTACTTTCTTATCTGGGTTAACTCGTCCGCATGGAATTGCTCTACATGACGATTATGTTTACATTGCTGAAGAAGACCAAGTATTCCGCGTTAAAGATACCACTCATGATGGCATTGCTGAAACAGAAACCATTCAGCATTTGGTTGACTTGCCCGATGGTAGCCATTGGACCAGAAGCGTTAAAATATTCAACGATGAGATGTATATCTCTGTCGGTTCAACCTGCAACGTCTGCCATGAAGAGCACCCCTGGCGGGCCGCGATTGTCAAATGTGAGTTAGATGGATCAAATTGCGCGGTTTTCGCGTCTGGTTTGCGAAACGCAGTTGATTATGAATTACATCAAGGCAAAATCTGGGCTACCGAGAATGGAAGAGATTTATTGGACAACGATATTCCCCCTGAGGAAATAAATATCATTGAAGAAGGCAAGAATTATGGCTGGCCGATCTGCTTTGGAAAAAATATTCATGATGATGAGTTTGATAAAAATATCTACATTCGAAATCCCTGCATGGAACCTTTCGAAACTCCTTCACTTATAGATATGCAGGCACACTCTGCTCCGATAGGATTAGCCTTTTACGAAGATGATTTGTTAGTTGCATTTCATGGCTCATGGAATAGAGACCCTCCAACCGGTTATAAAGTAGTGAGAATTAATTTGGAGACGCAGGAAGTAGAAGACTTTGCCTCTGGATGGTTAGGTGAAGATGGCTCTGTCAGGGGCAGACCGGTAGATATATTAATTGTCGATAATTCTGTTTTAGTGACCGACGATGTGGCGGGAAAAATTTATCGTATCTATAAAGAATGAAAGCAAAACCAAGTACAGTTGAACCACAAAAAAGAAACTGGCGTATCTTTGCCGCTAGCATATTCTTTGTCTTGGGTTTTTCCTTGGTCTTTTCCTTGGTAGGGGTATTATTGCAAAGTGTTCTCGCCAATGTTGCTTCAACCGTTCAAGTTTGGCTGGGAAGGATCGGCGGAATCATTATCATTCTCTTCGGTATTTATCTTTTAGGCTTAATCAGAATTCCCTTCTTGGAGCAGGAACATAAACTTACTGTAAAACGAAAATTTAATTCCATGTATATCACTTCTTTTGTCTTTGGTGCAGCATTTGCAGTTGGCTGGACTCCTTGCGTTGGTGCAGTTCTCGGTGCAGTACTTAGTCTAGCTGTAACCCAACCAGGAACTGCTTTTTTGCTCATGTTAGCATATTCACTAGGTTTAGGAATCCCTTTCCTGTTAGTAGGCTTATTCACCAATCAAGCCCAGAGAGTCATCGAAAAATCAGAGAAAGTAATTACCTATTTCAAATATATTTTTGGTATCATTCTCATCTTGCTGGGAATCTTAGTCTTTGTCAACCAGCTCAGTCGGGTTGCTAACCTGGCTTTTGCAACTACTTTTTTAACTTCACTTAATATCGGAACAGTAGGTTCAGGTTCATTAAATATAGGTATTGCTTTTATAGCTGGATTTGTTTCTTTCCTTAGTCCTTGCGTTCTTCCCCTCATTCCTGCTTTTCTATCGTATCTTGCCTCCGTCGGAGTGCAGAAAAAATAAAAAAATGGAAAAGAAAACAATTGCCTTAATCATACTCAGCGTTATCATTATTGGAGCGGTTTATTATTTTGAATCGACCAAAGTGAAACCAATGCAAGAATTAGGGGGCGATGCTGCGCAAAGCACAGAGGAACTTACTCAACCCTTGCTAAAAGAAGGAAAATATCCCTTAGCTCCTGAACTAACTGGCATTGTAGGTTATATCAACGCAGAAGAAGGATTGCAGCTACATAATCTCAGAGGAAAAGTAGTCTTGGTTGATTTCTGGACCTATTCCTGCATCAATTGCATCAGAACTCTTCCGCATTTGGTAGCTTGGGATAAACAATATCGTGATCAAGGGTTAGTAATCGTCGGAGTGCATACTCCAGAATTTGATTTTGAAAAAGAGATAGAGAATGTAAGGATGGCCACAGAAAAATACGGCATCAAATATCCGATTGTGCAGGATAATAATTACGCAACGTGGAGTGCTTTTCGCAACCGCTATTGGCCGCACAAATATCTCATTGATGCTGAGGGATACATTCGCTACGACCACATCGGCGAAGGCGGCTATGAAGAAACAGAGATGAAAATCCAGGAACTTCTAGCAGAGATTAATGTTAATATTGAAGAGATGGGCACAACTGCAATTCCCGACGCGACTCCTACTAAGCCTACTACTCCCGAACTCTATGCTGGTTATGCTTTTGCCTTAAATCGAGGACAAAATATCGGGAATAAAGAGGGCCTGCAAGTTGATCAAACCATTAACTATATCTTGCCAGAAACAATTGAACTTAATTTAATCTATCTTGATGGTCTCTGGAAGAATAATAAAGATAATCTAGAAGCAAAAGAAGCAGGAGCTTCGATCGTATTAAATTATCTTGCCAACGACGTTAATATTGTAGCCATGGATGGAGATGCTGAGCTGGATCTGTTCATTGATGGTTCTTATCTTCCTCCGGAAATGGCAGGAGAGGATGTCCAATTCGATGGAGAAAAAGCTTTTATTGAAATAAACGAGCCGAGATTATATAACATCGTTGACGGAGATTACGAGCGACACACCTTAGAATTGAAAGCATCTAAATCTGGTTTTTCTTTCCACGCTTTTACGTTTGGATAATATGTTCACTAAATTTAAAAAAAACAAGCCTTTCTAAAGGAAAATATGGTAAACAGAAGAATAACAGTGCTCGGGAATACACTTCCAAAAGTAGATCATGCTATAGTAGCTGAAGGATTGGGCGCAGAGAATTATCCTTTTCTTCGCGAGTTGACTAAAGAAGAAGCACAGGAGTATGAACCAATAGGGGGCCCTTACTCTATGGGAGCAGCTGATAGACATATGATTCGCCGGAATGCTGGTTTCATGGTTGCAGTATTAGGAAAATCCATCGACGATGTTGTCGGCTATCGTATCCTTGACATAGATGAAGAAATAGAATTCAGAGAACAATGTGGAAATAAATATGCAACCGTCGTCCGCTACTACGCAAAGAAACAGTAATTTATTTCTTCTTCAACGCTTTTTCAATTGCCTTAGGGTCGTATCCAACAATAATCTCTTTGCCAATCTCTAGTACTGGAACACCCATCTGTCCTGATTTCTCAATCATTCTTTTGCGGGCTTTCTCATCCTTTGCGACATTATATTCCGTAAAAGAAATTTTCTTCTCCTTCATCCATTCCTTGGTCTTATGGCACCAAGGGCAGGTTGGGGTTGTATAAATCTTGACGGCGACCATATTTACACCTCATTGATTTTTGTTGTTAATACCTAACAGTTGATGAAACAAGCACCATCCTAGGAAACTTTCTACCAAAGCAATCCAACCTGCTGCGAGGATAATCCAGTTTACCCACATCACGCCATATTGCAGTGTCCACGGGCCAAGCCACCAGAAAGCCAAAGCAAAACGCAAGATCCTATCTAATTTTCCTAGATTCTGTTTCATGACTTACCTCTTTTTACTGCTGTTTTTCTTAGTAACATGATGTATTCCGGTGACAATAAATAATATTGCTAAAATGCTGACACCGAGTCCGCCACCAACATCCACCATGTTGTATCCGCCGTAATAGCCCATCATTCCCATCATGCCGGTATAACCTACTCTGCCAGCCGATAGTAACGCCAATGCGCCGCCGATAATATGTATCCATCCTAAGACTTTATGATCCATTGTAACACCTCTTTTAGTATAGAAGTAATATCTCTTAATTTATATTCTTTTGGATAAAGTTTATTAAATATCCCCCCCCTAAACAGGTATGCAAAAAAAGTATTTTATAATAATTCTTATTGTTCTCAGTATCATCGGTTTAGGAACTTCTTTTTACTTGGTGTATAATCATTATTACCCAAATTTGCAAGGCAGCGTCTGCGACATAACTGCAGCCATTTCCTGTGCGGTGGTTAACTCAGGTATCTATTCTACCATCTTAGGCATACCGGTGGCTCTATTCGGAGTGCTTTGGTTTTTGATTTTGGGTGTTTTTTCATGGAAAGTTCTCAAAGGCAGAACCTTTTCCAAGCAGCTCTTAGGCTGGAATGTTATAGGAATGTTCTTTGTAATCTATTTCATTTACATAGAAATTCTGCTTACCACTATTTGTCCATTATGCACGGTAGTGCATGTTTTAGTCTTATTTTCACTAATCCTGTCATTGCTACTTTACAAAAAATTATAAACTCGAATTTCTTTCTATGCAAATAGGTGCAGAAAGACTGATGTCTTTCTTACCTTTTTTTAATGCAAAAGCGTTAAAAAAGAGGTGATAGGTATGGCTAAAAAGAAAGCAACTCCAAAAAAAGCAAAGAAATCTACTAAAGGCAAGGCTAAGAAGGCTAAGGTTTGTGAATTTTGTTAAGACAAACATTTATTAACTCTTTTTTCTTTATTTGACCTAAAAAGAGCTTATGGTAACTATTAAACCTATCAAGAAAGTAACTGATCTTAAGCAGCTTAAACTTCTGGCTAATCAAATCAGGCAAGACCTCATTGAAGCTCTTGTCTCTGCTGGTTCTGGACACACTGCCGGCCCATTAGGGATGGCTGATGTTTTTACTGCTCTTTACTTTAATGTTATCAAGCACAATCCGAAATATCCGTTCTGGGAAGAGCGCGATCGAGTAGTTCTTTCTAACGGGCACATCTGTCCGGTGATCTATTCTACCATGGCTAATGTTGGATATTTTCCCAGAACAGAATTGAAAACGCTACGTCATTTTGGCACCAGATTGCAAGGTCATCCTCATCGCTCATCTTTACCTGGGCTAGAAACAACTTCCGGCCCTTTAGGCTCAGGATTAAGCCAGGCTGCCGGGATGGCTTATGCTTTTCAGATGGACAAGAAAAAAAATAAAGTATATTGTCTGATGAGCGATGGAGAACAGGAAGCAGGGCAAACTTGGGAGGCGGCCATGTTCGCAGGAAAAAATAAATTACGCAATCTGGTTGGTATCATCGATAGAAATAATATTCAGATCGATGGACACACTGAAGACATCATGCCTCTCGAACCATTAGCTGACAAATATCGAGCTTTCAACTGGCATGTAATAGAAATTGATGCTAACAATATCCAAGCAGTCATTGATGCCTGTAATGAAGCAGCAACTATTTACGAAAAACCAACTTTGATTATGGCTCACAATATCCCCGGAAAGGGTGTGAGTTTCATGGAGAATGATTTTCTCTGGCACGGAAAACCACCGACGGCAGAGCAAGCAAAAGTTGCTTTAGCAGAATTGAAAGTGTGGCGAGAAAATATCGTGAAGGATAGGGATTAGATAAAAATAAAATGGAGAAAAAAACAATCAGGAATGTATGGCTAAGCGAACAAAGTGAGCGCATGCCTACCTCTTTGGCTGATAAGCTTTTGTAAAGGTTATAATGGGAAAACTAAATCCATCAGCATACTTAACGGAAAATCTGTACTCAAAGGACATCAAGAGAGTTAAAACCAGGGACGGTTATGGAAAAGGTTTAGTCAAAGCCGGGGAAAAAAACAAGAATGTCGTGGTCCTCTGTGCTGATCTCTCCGAATCTACCCGCAGTGAATGGTTCCAGAAAAAATTTCCTGATCGATATGTACAAGTAGGGGTAGCAGAACAAAACATGGCTTCGCTTGCTTCGGGCATGGCCGCAGCGGGAAAGATTGCCTTCATCTCCTCCTATGCTGTCTTCAGTCCAGGGAGAAATAATGAACAAATTCGCACTACCATCAGTTACAACAGTTGGGGCAGTAAGCCCGGAAAAGAAATCAATGTCAAAATTGCCGGGGCACATGCAGGTATTTCTGTTGGTCCCGATGGAGCGACTCATCAAGCTTTAGAAGATGTAGGATTAATGCGACTGCAGCCGGGTATGGCTGTGATTGTTCCTTGTGATGATAATGAATGTGAAAAGGCAACGATCGCTGCAGCAGAAACTCCGGGGCCATTCTACCTGCGCTTCGGCAGAGCAGATTACCCTTCTATCACTACTGAAAAAACTCCCTTCAAAGTAGGAAGGATCGAAGAGTTTAGATCGGGAAAAGATTGCACTATTGTCGCTAATGGGCCATTAGTCTATGAAGCAATGATTGCCGCTAAAAAATTGGAGAAAGAAATAGATTGCCAAGTGTTAAACTGTCACACCGTCAAACCATTGGATGGAACAACCTTATTGAAAGCAACTAAGATGACTGGTTGTGTGGTAACCGCAGAAGAACATCAATGGCAGGGTGGCTTAGCAGGTGCAGTTGCAGAATTTCTCGGAGAGAATTATCCTGTGCCAATTAAAAGAGTTGGCGTTCGTGATAGATTCGGTGAAAGTGGTACTCCTGATGAGCTATTCAAAGCCTTTGGCTTGACTGCTGATGATATTGTCAAAGCAGTTAGAGCAGCAGTGAAGATGAAGAAATGAAAAACCTTAGAAAAACAATAAACCATAAGGAAAAGGTTACTAAATTAAAGAAAGGTTTTTCCTGCATTAAATGTGGTTATGATGCGTATAAGTTAGCTAAATTATCCCATTGCCCACTTTGTATACTATGTAAAGGCTGTAACCAGCAAGTGGGGAAGTGCAGCTGTATGGAAGGAGAGTAGATGAATGGAAGACACACCAGAATTTGATCATCCCAGCAGAGGAAAAAATTACAAAAAAGCAAATAAGGAAATGCCTTCTGCACGAAAGAAAGAAATCGATTTAATGCTTAAAAAGATTAGTGCAAAGAAAGGAGAGGTAATTGTTGATTTTGGTTGCGGAAATGGAGTGATTACTTATCCTCTAGCTAAGCAGGTTGGTACAACAGGAAAAATAGTTGCACTTGATAATTCTACAGAAATATTATCTGATTTATTGAATAGAACTGATCATAAAAATATCCGCACTAGACTCCTTCATTCTGAAAAGATTCCTTTGAAAGATAAGTCCGTAGATGTGGTTGTGACTTTAGCAAATTTACACCACATTCCTAATAAAGAG
>Ga0209542_10009739_pt1 | contig 17535 bp, 20 predicted proteins | sample RifCSPhighO2_01_FD_184028 | JGI IMG/M metagenome (GOLD analysis project Ga0209542, IMG submission 184028) | Soil microbial communities from Rifle, Colorado - Rifle CSP2_plank highO2_0.1 (SPAdes) (version 2) | ecosystem: Environmental > Terrestrial > Deep subsurface > Rock core/Sediment ...
CGCAAAGTTTATTCACAAGTGATAAGGAAATGTTATTTATTGATTGGAGTAAATAGTGGCGGCGCGTCAGGTTTTGTTCCTGCCGCGCGAAGCGCGGCAATCAGTCAGGGTTTTGTTCAAAAAAGGTTCGAACGGTGTTCAGTAATTGCGATAAATTTATCATAAAATTTTGACGGTTCCTTTACCTGCATCAACTTCTATTCTATCGCCTTCATTAAGTAATGTAGTTGCATTATTTGTTCCCACAATACATGGAATTCCAAACTCACGAGCTATGATTGCTGCGTGACATAGGATACCACCCTTATCTGTAACTATTGCACCTGCATTTTTAATGTGAACTATATAATCAGGAGTTGTCATCTCGCACACCAATATTTCACCTTTGTTAAAACTCTTTTTAAATACGTTTTTATTATCGATTATTTTTACAACTCCTTTTGCAACTCCATTGCTTGCACTTCTTCCTTTTATTGTCTTTGATGAGTTAGAGGGTATTGTGAGTTTTTTAAAATCTAGAGTAAAATCATTATAAATTTTTCCAAGTATTCTATTAAAGTCGATAAACCAAAGACCGAATTCCTCTACAGTAATTGTTTCAAAGTATCCTTCCAAATAATTTTTGAAAAATCTAATTCCAAATTGTTTCTCAATTATTTTTTTCTTTTTTATATCCTTCACATATAGGTAATCGATAATTTTTCTGACTTCTTCTTCGACTTCTTCGTCTGCAACAGTTAATAAAAGTTTTTTAAAATTGTATGAGAAAAGAATAGGTTTGTTTTTGTCAAAAAGCCCTTGTGTCAGTTGGTTGTGCATTCCGCGAATAATTTCGCCGAAAATTCCGTTTTTGTTGACGATAAAGATTGTAGACCATAAGGGTCTTTCTGAGTGAGGGAGAAATTCTGCACGGTATTTAGTATGGTCAATTTCCTGTTCTTTAAACCAATCGTAAGCTTTTCTTATGATAAGCCCACGCATTCTTAATTTCGGAAGTTCAGGGTCTTTGGGAATAAGTCTTAAAGCACAATATTCTTCGCTATGCTTTTGATAATATTTTTCAAATTTTTTTGTGTTATTGACAAGGTCGATTGCATTAAATTGAACTGGTTCATCAAAAGGTACACCTATTTCTTTTTTAAGATATCTAAGCCTTTCCCTTTTTTCATTATCTTCGACTCTAAACTCGGTTGTTGACTTATAGCCTGAGTTTTCAAACCACTCGCTCAAAGAAATTTGCCGTTCATAGTAGCTTTTTATATCCATATTTATTTCATTAATCCCTGGTCTAGTAATTCTTTAACTTGTGGATCCAAGTTGTCCATATCTTTCATTTGATCAAGAGTAACCCAGATTGCCTCAAGATGTTCGTCATTCAGGTTGAGTTGACCGTTAACTTTTGCCCGATATGTAAGCCTTACGACTTGGACATTATTTTCATTAGTATTTGGAAATTTTTGTTTTGCAATAAACTCAGGTTTACTTATTATTTCAAGTCCGGATTCTTCCTCAAGTTCTCGTTTTATTGTATCAGGAATATGTTCTCTTCCGGGAGTCCAACGACCACCGGGTATATCCCATGTATCCGCTTGATTAGGATATTTTTCAGGATTTTTCCTAATTAATAAATACTTACCTTCTTCATTTACTGCAAGGAGTTTAGCGCCTACTTGCAGGTTTTCTCCTTTGACATCAATTGTGAGTAGATCTTCAGACATAATTTCAAGACACTGTCTTTCTATGATTGACTATCGATTAGATTTTTTAAATCACCCTCAACATTTTTGAGATCTGTATTTGTTTTTACTTCAAAAAAGAAGTCGGCTTCTTCTGGAGAAGGGTTTTCGAAGTAGGTGTGTTGTTTTTTGAGTTCTATTTTAAAATTAGGTCTAAGTAATACATTAGTCGGTTTGGTAGAATGGTTAACTCTTTTTTCTAAAGTTTTATTAGGTAAATTTAGGAAGACAAGTACGAAAATTGCTCCATACTTTTTTGCAATTTCTCTTTGTTGTCTGCGTATTTCTTTCCTTGTATGGGCAGCAGTAATTATCACATTGTATCCATTACGAAGACTGTAATCGTAAATAAGTTGCGGGATAAGTAGTCTCATGTCTGGATTTGTAGGAGTTCTTGTCGCTTGTATTTTCGGATCTGTATGAATATTATTAAATTCCCTTTTTAAGAATGCTGCCACCACATCGTGATCAATAATTACATTTTTAGGTACAAGGCGTGCAATTTTTTTACCAAAAAAAGTTTTTCCGGAATGAGTCTTACCGCACATTGCAATAACTACTTGTTTTTTCATACCTTACCTTGATCTTATTTTGTGAGTTAATTATAACTTACCAATTAATAATTTTTTTAAAATCTCTTTTCTAAGCCATATTTTTTCTGTTGTTCCGATATCTCCATCAAACTTAGCATTAATTATTTTTTCCAAAAGTTTTTTAACTTTCGGATTTTTTGTATATAAGTAATTTCTTCCTTCAATGATACTTGGAGATGTGAGAAACCAGTTATTAGTACCAAAAACAGCAAGTGTTTCTTCTATGTCTTTAAGATGTTTAAAAATTATTTTTTTACTATCCCAAAGCTCTAACTGTACGATTATCGGTTCTATATTCTTAGTATCGTTTAGAATAGCGCTTTTTATATCTCCTTCAACTTCTTTGTCTTGCTCCGAATAGTAAGTCTCGGCCCAGTTTCTGGGAAGATTTGTAATTTTAGCCATTTCTTTAAACGAATCTTTATCTCTTTGAGTCGTAACCGACGCCTGGAAATTTAAAGTATTGGATATGATTGCAGTAGAAAGTAAATTTACCGATAATTCTGAGATTTTCAAGGGATCAACCCTAGCGACAAACTCTTCCCAAATTAAAGTTGCACAAGCGCCTACCATTTCAATCCTTGAATTTTTTCCCAGTCTTTCTTTCCAATATTTTTCAAATCCATATCTGTGATCAAATATTTCTACTACATCATTTTCTTTCACAAAAGCGGCAAAGTAGTTTGGTTCAGAAATATCAACTAATACATATTTTGCATGGTTAAATTTAGGTTTTTTAGAAAAGTTTAATTCCCACTTTTTTATTTCTTTCGTTATACTTTTATTTAATGAACCGGGAAGAACCGCTTCAGCTTCTTTTCCTTCCTTTTTAAGAAGTTCCGCGTAAGCAATTGCACAAGCCAATGCATCAATGTCCGTAAATGGTTGTCCTGAAGTTACAATAATTTTTCTCATCTAAATATATTTTTTCTCCTCCTGAAAATTCTTGACTATTTTGAAAATTATTTTGTTAAGTAATTAAATATTTTATTTAAATTCTCCTGAAAATTTTCTGAAACGTCGAAATATTTGATGTGGTATTTAGAACATTCTGACTCTAAATATTTACTAAATACAATCATAGAATTTATTGCTTTAAGCATGCTTTGATCACTACGTTTTGTAGTCCAGTCATCCTTCTGGCTTGAGTATTTTCGGACTTCATTAAGTTTTTCCTCTGGTTTTATCTTAGTAAATCCTACGAAACAGCAATTTGTTCTTTCTTTGTACTTATCTTGAAAGCCTGATGTATACTTTGGTAATAGGGAATCCCCTTCTATTAAATAATTATCCGCCCAGTCAACAATACCTCTTATTAAATAATCCAGAATCGGCCATACTTTTTCTGCTTTAGGTATAAATGGACCAAATTTTATGTCAAGTTGGGGAGCACCTTTTTCAAGTGCTTCTATAAGAAAATCCGTTGAGAAGTAAGGAATATTTTTTTCCAAAACAAACCTTCTGGAAACTATGGACTTTCCGCATCGGGGAGCACCACCTAATATGTACAACATTGAGACAATTTTATCACCAATGAATAAACTAATAAACGAATATACAAATAAACAATAATCAACAGAAAACTTTATTTAGATCTTTTCTTTGTGTTGTAAATTATACTGCTGATAATTTTAATTAGTTCCAGAGATTCTTCCATTAACTCTGATGATTCAGCGGATAATTTTTCATTAGTATCTCGAATTAATTTCAACCAATAATGAGTTTCCTTACTTTCTTTACGTACAATAGCATATTTGTTTATAAAATCTTTTATACTTATAGTTCCATCTGCTTCTTGATCGTTGGCCCCCATAGAAGTTACCGATTTAGCTATTTGATATCTAATAACTTTGTTTTCTGGTGTATCTGGGAGTTTTTTGATAAGTTTGATGACTCTAATGATGAAGTTGTAAATTCTTTCATGAATGTTTTGATAATTTTCTTTGGGCATTAACATTATTTTATTAGTTTATTGGATTATTTGTTTATTAAGTTGTTTAGGTCAAGTTGCCATTCATATCGAGAACGTTCCTCAAATTTTTTAAATGCTTTGATTTGATGTTCTTCGAAGACTTCTCGGTTGCAATTATTTATTTTCATAAAATGATTTATTAATTTTTCGTAATTTAGCTTTCCGTCGCTTGCTCGAATTCCTGCAAGACCTATGTGTTTGACTGCGTGGCACTTTGAACAAAGTGCGATTAGGTTGACTAATTTTTGAATACGATTTTTATCGTCATATTCCCAAGCCTCATGTGCATGTAATTGTCCCCCAGCGCCACATATTGCACATTTGTAATTATATTTTCTATAAACTTCTTTCCTTAAATTTTCCCACATTTGGGGTTTAAGAAGATTTCTTAAATTATTATTCCAAGAAGAAGCAGGTACTAATTCGATTTCTAACTTAAGTTTTTCGGCCATTTTCTTTAACCATATCAAGGTAGGACTTTCTGGCTCCTAAAAATCGTTTGGCGCTAAGTTTGGCTTGATCCGTAAGGTTTGCAACCCTTTCTTCAATAAACAAAAAAAATTCTTCTTTTGACAATCTGGATAACAGTGGATCGAGTTCGTCGAAACTTTGTAATCCGAGATTTCCCATCGTTCTTATGATTTCCGATTTAATTAATGTCAAACTATCAATTGGTTTTGTTATTTCATTCATAGAAGCCATATTTTAGCAAAATAAATTGAAAAAATAACCGAGATGACTGCAACACACTGCCAAACGATTTGATAAATAAACCAAATAGAATCGTTTTTAAAAATTGAGTAACCAATGAGTCGTTCGGGAGGGTTTCTATTAACAGAAGAAAATTGCTGATTGATCCAGTATATTGTTTCACCCAGACTTCGGATAACCCAAAAGACAGAAATTATCAAAAGCAAAAGAATCCAGTCTTTTAAGAATAAAACCACCAAACGAATATGCCCAAAGGCAAAAGATATGGAGTCTGACCAAAAGCATTCTTTTTATCCTTGCTTTCATTAAGTCCTTTTAAAAATATCAGGAACGAAGAAAGTCCCCAGAAAAGTACTAAATATCGTTGCCAAATTTCCATAAATTTATATTAATTAATTCTATCAGAAGAAACCATAATCTTTTTTAAATTAGTTACTGCCTTATTTAAGTTTCTCATTCCCTGTCCAACGGGATAATAAACCGGGTATACTGGAAATTGTTCATTGTCTAGGATAAGATTTTCACTTTTTCCTTCGTAATTTGATATTTTTACAGACTTTCCTAATAACAGAGAGCTAACTAGATTTCCTAAAGTGATAATCTTTTTTGGCGACACCCTGGTAATTTCATCTTTGATAGATGTTAGATGAGACTTAAAGACCCTGCCTCCAATTGGTTTTGCATTTGACTGAGTACATTTGGCTAAATTTGTTATATACACACTTTTTTTCGAGATTTGGGAGTAAAGCTCATAGGAAAATTCAGGGGTCCACTCAGAAGGAGTGAGTTTTTGAGTAAGGGAGTAGAAAGACTTATCTAATATTTTTATTCTATAAAACAATTTCCAAACATTTTTTGTTCCTAACCAAGGGGCTCTTATACCTCTCCATTCAGGACTAGCAGCCACATTTTTAATTGTGGGGTTCATAAAAATAAAGAACAGATTAGGACTGGTTATTTGACCTGCGCCGTAAATAGGTTTTGAATTTTTATCCCCGAATGTTTTATGCAAACGATCAAACTCCCTAAATAATTCGCTGTTTTGTAACTTCATTAAGCTATATATAAATTATATTAGACCTATTGTTTAATAAAGAGTTAAATATCATCCAATAATTAATCCTTATCGGATAGAAATGCTCTTGTTTTTAAAAAACCTTTGTGTTAAAAAGTAAACAATGGCAAAGAAAAAGAAAGACCTTGAAGATATGCACGTTACTCCCCAGACCGATTCCTCAGCAAAATTAACCGCAATAAGAATTGCGATGGAGCAAATTGAAAAGCAATACGGCAAAGGTTCGATTATGAAATTAGGCCAACAGGTAGACGAAAGATTCAGAGTTGACGTAATTCCCACCGGATCAATCGCTCTTGATTTGGGGCTAGGAGTGGGCGGATTGCCGAGAGGTCGAATTGTCGAGATATACGGGCCTGAAGCATCAGGAAAAACAACATTGGCACTTCATGTAATTGCGGAAGCGCAAAAGCGGGGAGGTCAATGTGCCTTTATCGACGCTGAACATGCACTCGATCCCGAAAGAGCTGAAACAATCGGAGTTAATTTGGATGATCTACTTATGTCTCAACCCGATACGGGAGAACAGGCTTTGGAAATTACAGAGACTTTAATTCGTTCAGGGGCAATTGACGTTATTGTTGTTGACTCTGTTGCCGCACTTGTCCCTAGAGCCGAATTAGAAGGTGAAATGGGAGACGCGGTGATGGGTTTGCAAGCCCGTCTTATGAGTCAAGCTTTGAGAAAATTAACTGGCGCAATAAGTAAGTCAAAAACTGTACTAATCTTCACAAATCAACTTCGTCAGAAAATTGGAGTAATGTTCGGGAATCCGGAAACAACTCCGGGAGGACTTGCTCTGAAGTTTTACTCATCGGTAAGAATCGACGTTCGAAGAATTGAAGTATTAAAAGATGGCGACACGGTAATCGGTTCGCGCCACCGAGCGAGGATTGTTAAAAATAAGGTCGCGCCTCCTTTGCGGGTTGCAGAATTTGACATTATGAATGACGAGGGGATTAGTAAATCCGGAGGTTTATTGGACGTTGCCGTCGACATGGGTCTGATGGAAAAAAAGGGATCGTTTTTTAATTACAACGGTAAACCTCTAGCTCAAGGCAGAGAAGGAGCGAAAATGCTTTTAAAAGAGGATAAAAAACTATCCGAGGAAATTGACAGAAAAATCCGCGAAGCCGTTCTCGCCGGCAAAAAGATTCCTAAAGAAATTGGCGAAGAAAAAGAAGAGTAATCTTCAAAATTCTAATTTCTAATTAACCTAATTGACCTAAATAATTTAGAAATTGACTAATTGGGATTTGCTTAGAAATTAGAGCAATTAGTATAATTAGGTCAATTCATGCCAGCTATAACTTCAATTAAACCTCAAAAGAATGGAAAACGGGTGAATATTTATCTTGACGGAGAATATGGTTTTGGACTGGATTTGGAGAATTTTGTAAAACTGGGTTTGAAAGTTGAGCAAGAATTAACAGATGAAGAAATTGAGAAAATCACCAAAAAAGCCGAATTCCAAAAGGTATACGACAAGATTTTGAGATTTGCTTCACTTCGACCCCGCAGCGAGAAAGAGTATATAGGCTGGTTACGGAAACATAAAGTCCACGAAAAGCTTCATGAAGAATTGTTTAATAAATTAAAGTATCTCGAATTTCTCAATGACAAAAAATTTGCCGTTTGGTGGATAGGGCAAAGACAGGCTTTTCGGCCAAAATCAAAAAGAATATTGAGTCAAGAATTAAGACTTAAGGGAATAAAGAGAGAAATAATTGACGAGGTATTATCCGAAACAAAGCTTGATGAACTCGGGACTGCAAAAAAACTATTGGCAAAGAAAAAATATTTGTGGGAAAGATTAAATTCTCGCGAAAAGAGAGTTAAAATGAGTAACTATCTGGTAAGGAATGGCTTCGGTTGGGACGTAATCAGAGAAGTTCTGGACATGTAATACCTAACTTAGTAAAATATATCTTTAGAGAATAAAATATTATGCTAAGAGAAGCTCTAATTTCAGTTTCTTCAGCAACCGCTTTTTCCTAAGCGTGTTTTTTTTATTCTCCCTTATTTAAGTTATGGTTCAAGACGAGATCAAAATTTTAGTTGAAGATTTGCGAAAGCAAAGAGAATCTATTGAAAAAAAGGAAAAAAAGCTTAAGGAAATCGAGGAAGATCTTAAGGATAAGCTATCAAGAGTTTCAAAAATGACGCAGGACGAGGCAAAGAAATTAATACTTCAGGAAGTTGAAAAAGAGTTGAAAGAAGACATTGCCAAGCGAATTAGAAGTAGTCAAGAACGCGTTGAGCAGGAAGCAAAAGAAAGAGGGAAGGAGATTTTAGTGGATGCGATGAAGCATGGGGCCACAACGTACACTGCCGAATTTACGGTTTCATCTGTTGAGGCACCCAGCGAGGAAGTGAAGGGAAGAATAATTGGAGCCGGAGGAAGAAATATTAGGGCATTTGAGAAAGAAACCGGAGTGGAGCTGGAAATAGATGAAACAAATGAGATAAGGCTATCGTCGTTTGACTCAATACGTCGTGAAATAGCTAAAAGAGCGCTATCACAATTAATCAAAGATACCCGTATTCAACCTTCACGAATCGAAGAGGTTGTTCGTCAAATCAAAACCCAGATGGAAGATGTTCTTTTGGAAGAAGGGAAAAAGATAGCTGAAGAGTGTGGAGTTTACAACTTGCCAACCGATATTATAAAACTTATTGGACGTTATAAGTTTCGTACGTCTTACGGACAAAATTTAGGACTTCACACAATTGAAGAAACAAAAATAGGAATTTATATTGCTCACGAAATAGGAGCCAATGTGGAAACAGTTCGAATGGGATGTCTGCTTCATGATATCGGTAAGGTTGTAACAGAGGAGGAAGGGACTCATGTCGACGCAGGGGTAGCGGTCTTGAGAAAGTACGGTATTGCAAAAGAGATAATAGCTTGTGTTGCCGAACATCATGAAGACAAACCCTTTTCTTCGGTAGAATCTGTAATCGTTTGGATGGCTGACGCGATTTCCGGATCAAGGCCGGGTGCCAGATATGAACCTCACGAGGATTATATTAAAAGAATGGATAAAATTGAAACGATTGCAAAAAGCTTTGACGGAATTGAGCAAGCTTACGCATTTCAGGCCGGACGTGATGTAAGGGTTGTTGTGAAACCCGATGAAGTTGATGACGATAGGCTGATTATTTTAGCCCGCGATATTGTAAAAAAGCTTGAAAAAGAAGCGGAGTATGCAGGGCAAATTAAAGTTACAGTGATAAGAGAGGTCAGGGCTAGTGAATCTACTTCAGCAAAGTAAAAAGGTATTATGATTTGAGGTAATTTTGGCTCCTAGCTTGACATTTGAAATCTCATGTTTTATCCTTCAGGAGTATGACGAAAAGACAGTTGGTTGATATCGTTTCACGAAAAGCCCATCTTACAAAAAAAGGAGCAACAGAAGCGGTTGACGTATTTCTAAATGAAGTCGGTAGAGTTCTTGCAAAAGGAGAGAAAGTTGTTTTGTCGGGATTCGGTACTTTTAGGGTTATTTCAATGAAAGGAAAAACTGTAAAGATTCCGGGAACCGAAAAATTGGTAACGATAAAAGCTCATCGCTCTCCCCGATTTACTCCAGGTAAGAAACTAAAAAGACAAGTAACTAGATAAAAGCAAAAATAAAAATTTAAAGATCAAAGATCAATTTTAACTCCAAATTTAGATTTGAGCCAGTCATTTTTAATTTTTAATTTAGGCTATGCGTAGTATACTTTAGCCATGAAGAGAAGTACTCTACTTGGTGGTAATAATAACGACGGTAAAGCCATAATTGTCGAAAATTTGACAAAAAATTTTGAAGTTAGTGAAAAACAGAAAGGATTGGGGGGAAGTTTTAAATCACTATTTTCTCCAAAGACAAAAACAGTTAGGGCCCTTAAGGAAATTTCATTTACCATTAAAAAAGGCGAATTGGTTGGCTTTATTGGACCTAATGGTGCAGGTAAAACGACAACCCTAAAAATACTATCAGGTCTTCTATATCCTACAGCAGGCTTTACACAGGTATTGGGATTTAATCCCTGGGATAGAAAGCATGAATATCTTAAGCAAATAGCACTCGTGATGGGACAGAAAAACCAACTTTGGTGGGATTTACCAGCCTCGGATACTTTGGAGCTTAACCGTTTTATCTATGAAATACCCGAAAGATTATATAAAGAAAGTTTGGAAGAGTTAATTAAACTATTGGAAGTGGAGAAACTCCTTAATATTCCCGTAAGACGACTATCTTTGGGACAAAGGATGCGTTTGGAATTTGTTGCAGCTTTAGTTCATCGACCCAAAATTTTATTTCTTGATGAGCCTACTATTGGACTTGATGTTATTGGACAACAAAAAGTTCGTGATTTCATATTCGAGTACAATAGAAAGAATAACGCCACTATTCTTCTGACCTCACATAATATGGAGGATCTTTTAGACTTGGCAAAAAGAGTTATCGTTATCGACAAAGGAGAAATTATTTACGATGGCGATTTAAGGGATCTTACGGAAAAACATGCAAAAGAAAAAGTTATTAAAGTATATCTTTCTAAGCCTACTGACTATAAAAAATTTGAAGAAATAGGCGAAGTTAAGCGTTTTAACTATCCGATGGTAATATTATCAGTACCCCGCGAGACATCGGCTATTGCTGCTTCAGAAATATTGCAAAATTTCCCGGTCGCTGATTTAACAATCGAGGAAGAATCAATCGAGTCAATAATAAGAAGAGTATTTAGAGGTGAGAAAATTGTCAAAAATAATGCCGAAAGTAGATAGAAAAGCACTTAAAAAATATATAAGCGTATTTACTATTTCATTTCAGCAAGAATTTGCATATCGGGTCAACTTTATAATGTGGCGGGTAAGAAACGTAATGCAATTTTTTTTGATATTTTTCTTGTGGGATACAATTTTTGCGACGCCGGGGGTTAACGTATTTGGTTATACAAAAGCAAAAATTTTAACTTACGTTTTTTCCCTTATATTAATTCGCTCGTTGGTTTTATCTACTCGTTCGGTCGATATCGCGCCCGAAATTGCAAGAGGAGACGTTTCGAATCTACTCTTGAAACCAATAAATTATTTTAAATATTGGCTGACTCGTGATATTGCTAGTAAAGTATTAAATTTATCATTCGCAATTTTTGAAGCAGGAATTTTGTTTATATTACTCAAACCACCGTTTTACTTTCAAGGCAATATTTTATACATTTTATTTTTTATTGTTTCGATAACGGCTGCGATTATTTTATATTTTTTGCTTGTGCTTTTATTTAGCATGCCCACTTTTTGGTTTCCTCAGCAATCTTGGGGATTTATGTTTTTGCTTTTGGTATTTGTTGACATTTTGGCAGGAGGGGTGTTTCCGCTTGATATACTGCCTGTCGGTATCCAAAAAATTGCTTTGCTTACACCCTTTCCATATTTACTGTTTATTCCAACTGAAATATATTTGGGGCAGTTAAATTACTCGTCGATCTTAGGGTTTTTGGCAGTCTCTATGATTTGGATATTTGTTCTTGTCTATATCAATCAGAAAGTTTGGAATTCAGGGCTTAGGGCATATAGGGCAGAAGGGAGGTAGGATGAAAATATCAAATATCAAAAATCAAAATGCAAAGATATTTAATAAGTACGACTATGAATTTCTATCCAAATTTTTCAAGTCTGTCACTACTTACATTCTATTTGTCAATCGGAGATTTATTTATTATTTCAAACTTTGGCTTTTTATGAGCAAGAATGCTTTCCTGGTTTATATTCTTGATCGATTTAGTTTTTCAATTTTTCTTTTCGGAAAAGTTATGCGATTTTTGATGTATTTTGTCTTTTTATACTTTCTTGTTAAGGGAACAAAAACGCTAGCAGGTTACAATGTCAATCAAACAATTTTTTTCTTTCTCACATTTAACGTAATTGATATACTGGCTCAGTTCTTGTATAGAGAAGCATATAGATTTCGTTCGCTTATTATTTCAGGGGGATTTGACCTTGTTTTAGCTAAACCAGTTAACCCACTTTTTAGATCACTCTTGGGGGGCGCGGATTTAATTGACCTAGTAACAATTCCGCCTCTTTTTGTCGCTACATATTATGTAGGAAGCTTATTAAATCCAACATTCATAAACGCCATTTTATATTTACTACTATTAATAAACGGTTTTATCATCGCCACTTCATTTTATATAGCCGTTCTGGCTCTCGGAATTGTCACGTTGGAAATCGACCATACAATTATGATCTACAGGGACATGATTGCGTTAGGAAGACTTCCTCTTGATATATATAAAGAACCCGTTAGGAGCATTTTAACTTTTCTTGTTCCTGTTGGAGTGATGATTTCCTACCCTGCAAAAGCGATGATTGGCTTAATTAGTATTCAAGGTATCATAGTATCTTTCGGCCTTGCCGGTATTTCAATGTTTTTATCAATAAGATTATGGAAGTTTGCGTTAAAAAAATATACCTCTGCCTCAAGTTAATATGAGTAAGCGTAGTGTAAACCTTCGACAAAAACTTCTTGTGATTTGTGGACCCACGGCAACGGGTAAAACTTCTTTGGCACTTCATTTGGCTAAATTATTTAATGGAGAGCTGGTTTCTGCAGATTCGAGACAGGTTTATAAGGGAATGGATATTGGAACAGGCAAAGATTTGCCTGTAAATTCAAAAATCAAAGATCAAAAATCAAAATTAGGAAACGAAGAGATAGGTTTTTATGAAATCAACGGCATAAGAATATGGGGTTACGATCTTGTAAAACCAGCGGAAGAGTTTAGTGTTGCACAGTATGTTAGTGTAACTTATAACATTATAAAAAATATTTACAGAGTGGGGAAACTTCCTATTTTGGTTGGGGGGACAGGACTTTATATAAAGGGAGTTATTGATGGAATTCCAACGGCGTTCGTTCCGAAGAATGAGAATCTTCGCAAATTTTATGTCGACAAGAAAGTAGACGAGCTCTTTGAAATTTTATCGGTGGTAGATCCAATTAAAGCCGCCTCAATGAATGTTTCCGACAGAAAAAATCCCAGAAGACTGATTCGTGCTATTGAAGTAGCCCAATATGAATTAACCGCTTCTCCTAACAGTACTATCACTTCGATGGCAAAAGCCGAAGAAGAAGGTGGATATAAATACGACACGCTTTTTATCGGTTTAAAAGCCGATAAAAATGCAATAAAGCAAAAGATTAAAGAAAGGGTAAACCAAAGGATAAAATTCGGTCTAGAAAAAGAAATAAAAAATTTGATCGAAAGAGGAATTTCTTGGAATGACCAGTCGATGAACGCTTTAGGTTACATTGAATGGAAAGATTATTTTAGCGGCGAAGAAAATATACAAGAGGTAATTACCGAGTGGAATAAAGATGAAAATAATTATGTCAAACGCCAAATTACTTGGTTTAAAAAGGAGAAAAGAGTAAATTGGTTTGATATTTCAAACAAAGATTATATAAAAGAGGTGGAAAAGATGGTTAAAGAGTGGCATAATGATAAAAATCAAATTTAAAAAATCAAAAAAAATAGAAATCTAAATTTAATAAATTGTAAATTATGCCGCAAAGAGCAGAAAAAATTGAAATATCTCACAGAACTATAATTTTCGCTGTTTTTTTTGTTTTGTTTTTATGGCTTCTTTACGTAATCAGAGATACCATTTTACAATTTTTTGTGGCCCTTCTGATTATGGCAATATTAAACCCACTTGTTACGAAATTGTCAAAATATAAAATTCCACGTTCTTTGTCAATACTTTTGGTATACGTACTTCTGGTTGGGCTTATGAGTTTTGTTGTTGCAACTGTTATACCACCCTTAATCGAACAAACCACTCTTTTTATTAATAACTTTCCAAGCTTTTTAGATAATCTGGGAGTTTCGAGTCTTATTAGCGAACAAGTAATACAACAACTTTTGGTTCAGATAGGTAGCCTACCTGCACAGGCCGCAAAAATTACATTATCACTTTTCTCAAATGTAATAAACATTGTAACAATTCTTGTTTTTGCATTCTATTTATTGGCCAGTAGAAGCAAATTAGACGATCAACTCGTGGTGTTTTTAGGAGAAACAAAGAATAACCAGATTAATAGAGTAATAGACTTACTGGAAAAAAGACTTGGAAGCTGGGCTATAGGACAAATGAGTTTAATGTTCGTTGTGGGACTTTCTAATTATATTGGTCTACGGCTTTTAGGAATTCCGTTTGCTCTTCCCCTAGCAATATTGGCCGGAATCTTGGAAATAGTTCCGTTTTTAGGTCCTATTATTGCCTCAGTTCCGGCAGTTGTAATTGGTTTCGGATTATCTCCTTTTTTGGGTTTAGCCACTGCGGCGTTGGCATTTCTCATTCAACAGCTTGAAAATTATGTTTTTGTTCCCAAGATTATGCAAAAATCGACCGGAATAAATCCGATAATAACTTTACTTTCTCTTGCAATTGGTTTTAAACTGGCAGGAGTTGTCGGGCTTTTAATCTCCGTTCCGATTTTTATATCAGCCTCAATTATAAGCAAAGAATATTTGTTATTGAAAAAATAATATCTTCAAAACTGATTGAAAATTATAGGAAAATGAGTTATAATACGCTTGTTCTGGAAAAAGGATGGTTACTACGTTCAGTTAACATGAATGTAGAGGAAAGTCCAGGCAGCAAGCTGAAACCCAACGGATCGTAAGATCCGACTCGCAAGAGCTAGTGTCCGCCATTGGCGGAACGGATTCTGAATTGACAGGATTCGAGAGCAACAGAGACGAGCCACGTTCATGTAAATTGAATGTGGGTGAAACGGGCAATCCTAGGGGCTGCAATCGCCGATACTTGCGTTGACGTTCAGGATAGCAAGAATGCGCGAGCACTCGCCGAATAGGCGAGAAGATTGGAGAAGTTATATCAATCTTAGATAGATTACCGTCATGCCCATTAGATAGCTATTGCATCTAACGAGCTGAACAGAACCTGGCTTACTAATTTCCCGAGCCAAAATCCGCCGAAAGGCGGATTTTGTTTTGGCGAGGAAAAGAGCCAAGCTTTGCTTACTAATTTCCAGAACACTAAAAAATCCCGACTTAATCGGGATTTTTTAGTGGAGAAAGCAAATCTAAGCTTATAGTCTTGAAAAATATAGAAAAAAAGGAGAAAATAGTACAGAATAGTACAGAGAAGTATGTAAATGAGTACGACCCCGCACAGAACTTACTTGCTCCCGAAACCTATGGGTTCGCGTCGCAAGAGCGTTTATGCGGGGCAAGGGGGGTGAGAAATAAAATGGTAACGGTTTCTTCTTGGCAGCAGGCATTAATTGATTCTTGGGGTCAGGTTTGGGCGGCATTTCTGGCGTTTTTGCCGTCGGTTCTTGGTGCAATTTTAATCTTTTCTTTAGGGTTGATTCTCGCCTTTTGGGTAAAAAGATTAATAATTGAAGTTTTGACGGTTGTGAAATTTGAGAAACTTTCCAAGTCCCTGGGTGTTGATGATTACCTTGGAAAAGCTGGTATCAAGAAAAATTTAGCCGATCTACTGGCTAGTGTAGCCGAATGGTTAATTATTTTGGTCTTTTTCCTTACGTCGGTTGATATTTTGGGACTGAGTGTCGTATCTCGGGTGCTAACCGAGGTTCTTTCCTACATTCCCAATATAATTGCCGCAAGCTTAATTTTTGCAGCAGGTTTTTTTGTAGCTGGGCTCGTGGAAAATTTAGTGAGAGGTGCGCTTACGTCGGTCGATAAAGAGACTGCAAAACCAGTCAGTAAATTAGCCCGATGGGTAATAATTGTAGTTACTTTTTTTGCCAGTATTGAACAGCTACAAATTGCTAAATCCCTTATCAATACTTTCTTTTCGGGTCTTACTTATACAATTGTTTTGGTTGTCGGGCTTTCGGTGGGTTTGGGCGCAAAAGACTTAGTCGCTAGGATACTCAATGATTGGTACGACAAGATTAAGAAGTAGGTTGTAGGGGAGTTGCTGATATCTGTCTTTACATTGTGATTGGTTTTTGTACTTCTATATTGTATATAATAAGGATAGGATGAATTAGGCAATTTGAACTTAAATTCTTAATTTCTTTATATCCTAATATCTAAATCATCTGCCCATGAAGTTATCACAAGATACCCTCAAAAAAGTAATAGTCGGATCAGGTTTTATTCCCGAAAAAGACTTCGATGACGCTGCAAAAACAGCGAGTGAGTTGGATAAAGAAGTAATTGACATTCTTATTTTTCGCGGGCTTATTAACGAAGAAACGATTGCGAAACTCATATCTGAACACTTCGGAGTTTCTTACACAGACGTCGGAAAAATAGAAATCCTTCCTGAAGTGCTTTCCATAATCCCCGAGAAAATGGCAAGAGTTTATAGAATTGTTCCTTTTGCTAAAGAGAAGGAAAAGCTTTCGCTTGCAATGGAAGATCCTGAAAACTTTGAGGCACTGGAGTTTGCCAAAAGGCATACAGGGCTTGAAATCGTTCCATATTACTCTAATAAAGAAAGCATAATACGTGCTTTGGGTCAATACAAAAAGGGTATCAAAGAGGATTTTCAAAAAATAATTTCCGAAAATTTGAAAAAAGCTACCAAAGAGGAGGATTTGGCCAAAGCCGCCGAAGAAGTTCCAATAGTAAAAATTCTAGACTCAATTTTTTCTTATGCAATTAGTGAAAAAGCGTCGGATATTCATATTGAGACTCAAGAAACAGAGGTGGTTGTGCGATTCAGAATAGACGGAATTTTAAGAGACATTGTGAAGCTCAGTCGGGGGGTCGATGCGGCACTGATCGCTAGAATAAAAATACTTTCCGACCTGAAAATCGACGAACACCGTGTCCCACAGGACGGAAGGTATAAATTCAGATTGGAGGACGAGATAGTGTCTTTGCGTATTTCAATTATTCCCGGATTTTACGGGGAAAATGTCGTTATGCGTTTACTTAGGGAAGGAAATCGCCCGGCGAGTCTTGAAGAATTAGGTTTAACAGGACGCGGTTTGGAAATTCTTCGAGCCAACATTACGAAGCCACACGGAATGATATTGGTTACCGGTCCGACAGGGTCGGGTAAAACTACAACCCTTTACTCAGTCCTAAATATTCTTAACACAATTGAGGTCAAAATTTGCACTATAGAAGATCCGATCGAATATGCAGTTGGCAGAGTTACTCAGATTCAGGTGAACTCGAAAACCGGGGTTGAGTTTTCAACTGGCTTGCGGGCACTAATGCGACATGACCCGGACATAATTATGGTTGGGGAGATCCGCGATCAAGAAACTGCCGAGATTGCGATTCATTCTGCTTTAACCGGTCATCTGGTACTATCAACTCTTCACACAAATACAGCGGCGGGTGCGATTCCGCGCTTTATCGATATGGGAGTTGAGGATTTCTTGCTTGCCTCGACACTTAATGTTGTTATTGCCCAGAGATTAGTTCAAGCAGAAT
>Ga0209542_10009740_pt1 | contig 17534 bp, 17 predicted proteins | sample RifCSPhighO2_01_FD_184028 | JGI IMG/M metagenome (GOLD analysis project Ga0209542, IMG submission 184028) | Soil microbial communities from Rifle, Colorado - Rifle CSP2_plank highO2_0.1 (SPAdes) (version 2) | ecosystem: Environmental > Terrestrial > Deep subsurface > Rock core/Sediment ...
TGCAACCCTTACGTTTGAGGATGGTCTGCCGGTAAAACTTAACGGCAATGAAATGCCCCTGGCCCTCTTGGTGCAGGAATTGAACGGCATTGCAGGCAGGCACGGAATCGGCGTCATCGACCACTTGGAGGACCGCATTGTGGGGTTGAAAACAAGGGAGGTTTACGAATGCCCTGCCGCTTCATGCATCCTTCTGGCGCACCAGGATTTGCTCAAATCCGTTTCGACAATCCACCAGAACCAATTTGTAGCCGGCCTTAGGGAGAAATGGGCATTCCTTGTTTATGCCGGCCTTTGGAACGACCCACTGAAAGGCAACCTGGATGCCTTTTTTGCATCGCTTAATGGGAATGTAGGCGGCGAGGTGAAATTGAAGCTGTTCAAGGGAAATGCGCAGGTGGTGGGAAGAAAATCCCCCAGCATGCTCTATGACTTCAAGCTGGCAACTTATGGCAAGGGAGGTGCATTCAATCAGGCAAGCTCCCCGGGCTTCATCGAGCTGTGGAGCCTGCAGACAAGGATGGCTGCCAGGCTGAAGGTGGAAGAACATGGTGCTATGGAAGAGGAAACTGGACATGCAAAAGAAGTTGCTTGACTTTCTCAACAGGGATAATTGCGATGTGGACGCAAGGCTGCTTCCTTACGATTGCGACATAACGATCGCATACTGCAAGGCACTGCACCAGGCAGGTATAATCAGCCTTGCGGAGCTGCGGAAGCTGGAGGGCTGCCTTATGGATTTGCGAACCGAGGCTTCTAGGGGCACCGTTATGATATCCCCCGAGGAAGAAGATTCCCACACGAAAATTGAGGAATATCTCGTTGGGCAATTGGGTGCAACCGGCAAGAAGATCCATATTGGAAAATCCCGGAACGACCAGGCGCTTGCGGCAGTGAGATTGTTCAGCAAGAGCAAGCTTTCGGAAATCATCCAGGAAACCGGGAATTTGGCCCAGCACCTTTACCGCCTTGAGGCCGAACACAAAAATACGCCGATGCCGGGATATACGCACATGCGAAAAGCCATGGTCTCAACTTTCGGCTACTGGTGCGCAGGGGTTGCGGAAGGGCTGGAGGATGACCAACAACTCCTGAAGGCGGCATTTGACCAAAACGATTCCTCCCCGCTGGGGACGGCTGCGGGCTATGGCTCCCCTATCAGATTAAACTGGGAGGAAATCGCGTATGATCTGGGCTTTTCCCGCATCGAATCAAACGGGATACATGCGCAGAATTCAAGAGGGAAGGTTGGCGCCCTTACCAGCTTTGCCCTTTCGCAGGTGATGCTTGATATCAACAGGCTCGCAACCGACCTTATGCTATGGTGCACCGAGGAATTCGGCTTCATAGGGTTGCCGGAAGAACTCACAACCGGAAGCAGCATCATGCCGCATAAGAAAAATCCGGATGTCCTGGAATTGTTGCGGGCAAAGGCAGCGAAGGTGCTCTCCTGCGAATCCCATATTTGCCAACTCTCCCTGAACCTGCCTTCCGGCTATAACCGCGACATCCAGGAAATGAAAAAGCCGCTGGTTGAGGCCTTCGAAACCACTTTGGCGTCCGTTGCCATCGCAGCGCTGGTATTGGAAAATATTGCTGTCAATCGGGAAAAGATGAAAGCTGCAATCACAAGCGATATGCTCTCAGCCGGGAGGGCAAGCGAGCTTGCGTTAAGGGGGGTGCCATTCCGGGATGCCTACCTGCAGCTGAAACAAGCTTAAAATGCCCGATTGTTTGGATGATTTGCATGAGGTTTACCATAGATAAGGCGATTTTCGGGAACTATCCGGGGCTCCGGTTGGGGGCCGTCATTGCGAAGAATATCTCGAATGTGGGCAATTCCGGTGAATTTTCGGATAAATTCAAATCGCTCCAGGAGGAAGTCCGTCTAAAGCTAAATCATGGGCTTTTGAGCCAACAACCTAAAATCGCCTGTTGGAGGAGGGCCTATTCGTCATTCGGAGCAAAGCCCAAGGGGCATAAATCGTCTGTGGAAAACCTCTATAGCCTAATTTTGAGAGGGGGCACAGTCCGGCCCATTAACAAATTGGTAGATATCTACAATTTTATTTCCATAAAGCACATGCTGCCGGTTGGAGGGGAGGATTTGGGCAAAGTGAGGGGCGGCATTATTTTGACGCTTGCTAGAGAAAACGAACCGCCCGTGCTTCTTCTCGGGGATAAGGAACCCCGCCCTCCGCACAAGGGGGAAGTGATCTATAAGGACGACATTTCCGCGATATGCCGCCGATGGAATTGGCGCGAGGCCGATAGGACAAAACTGACTGAAGGCACGAATAATTGCTTCTTGGTCGTCGAGGGCTTGCCGCCGGTTGGAAAAACTGAAATTGAAACCGCAACTAAAGAAATGAGCGATTTAGTGGAAAAATATTGCGGTGGCTTGGTTAGGCCGGCAATCCTTGATGAAACATTGCCGGGCCTAACCCTCGACTAATTTTGTTACAGTTAAAAAAACCTCCCGTCCAAACCCTTCCATGAAAATAGAGCTCGACATAACCAAAAGCGCCAACGAGAACGCGCAAGTGCTTTTCCGCAAATCCAAGGATGCAAAGAGGAAAAAGGAGAACCTCGAGAAGGAAATCGAGAAGACGAAACGCGAGCTTGAGCGGGAGAGGAACAAGCTGAAGTTTGCCTCACAGGAGGAAAAGGAGGAGCACAAGAAGAAAATACGCATCCTTGAGCAGCGCGAATGGTACCAGAAATTCAACAATTTTTTCACATCCGAGATGCTGCTTGCAATAGGCGGCAGGGACGCGCAGCAAAATGACCTGCTGTTCTCCAAATACCTCGAGCAAAATGACCTGTTCTTCCACGCGGATGTGCATGGCGCATCTGCCGTGATCCTGAAAAATGGGAAAACCGCAAGGGAGCAATCACTCAAGGAAACCGCGCAATTTTCCGCCTGCTATTCCTCCGCCTGGAAGGCGAATCTGCACGTTGCCAACATCTATTACGTGGACAATGAGCATGTGGAGAAATACTCCCATGGTGAATACGTGCCCAAGGGCGGGTTCATGATCAAGGGCGAGAAGAAATGGTTCAAGAACATGGAACTGAGGCTAATAATTGCAATTGAGCGGACAAACAACGTGGAAAAACTGGCAGTCATTCCCGGCAATTATGATTTCCTGGGTTCACCAAGGGCATTCATCCGAAAGATTGCCATCCAGCCAGGGGAAATGGAAAAGAAGGATGTTGCAAAGGCGCTCGTCCACAAGCTGAAGGCGGATTCGATCGAGTTCGCCTACGAGCACCTGCTCCACATCCTTCCCGGGAACTCGGAAATAATCAGCTGATGCATGGAAATCCGGGGAAGCGGGCCCCATTTTATCAAATGGAATTATTCTGACATTATTTTCCCAGCAAAAACAGCATCAGCGCCTTCTGCGCGAACCTTTCTTTTTGGAAAAGAAAGCTTCACCAAAAAAAACGCCTTCAATCCTCATTTCCCGAGCAAGAAAAGCATGAGTGCCTTCTGCGCATGCATCCTGTTCTCCGCCTGCTGGAAAACAGCCGAATTCTTCCCCTCAATTACCCCCTCCGTTACCTCATAGCCCTTCTTTGCCGGCAGGCAGTGCATGAAGACCGCATCCTTCCTTGCATGCGCCATCAGTTTCTCATCCACCTGGAATTCCCCGAACTCCAACATTTTCTGCTCCTTCAAATGCTCCTCGCCCATCGATATCCAAACGTCGGTATAAACCACGTCGGCATCCTTCACCGCTTCCTTGGCTGAATTTGTGAAAACGAGCTTGGATTTGGAGGAATGGGCGTATTTCTCGGCCTTCTTGATCAACTCCGCATCAGGCATGTATGCCTTTGGCGTGCCTGCAGCAAACTCGAGCCCAACCATGGCGCATGCAAGCATGAGCGAATTGCATACGTTATTCCCATCCCCTACATATGCCACTTTCACTCCCTTCCAGCCTTTCCTTTCCTTGATTGTCTGGATGTCCGCAAGCGCCTGGCAGGGGTGTTCGAGATCCGAGAGGGCGTTGATGACTGGGATAGAGGCAAACTTCGCAAGATCCTCAACCGTTTTATGTTTATACACTCTTGCCATCAGGATATCCGCATACGCTGAAATGGTCCTTGCCGTATCCGCCACATCCTCCTTCCCTACCGAGAGCTGCGAACCCGTGAAATTCACCGCATGCCCTCCCAATTGCGTCATCCCTATTTCGAAGGAGAGGCGGGTCCTTGTGGATGATTTCTCAAAGAGCATCACCAGGCTCTTATGGTCCAGAAGGTGGTAATATTTTTCCGGATTCACCTTGAGCTTGATTGCCAAATCAATAATTTTCCCGACTTCAGAAGGCGACAAATCGCCCATCCCCACAAGATGACGAACCATGCGCATCCCCTCGAAAAATAGTTATTTCCATTTGGAATACGGGCTTTATAATATCGATTTATTCGTAAACAAATTCAGGAGGGGTGGGCTTTGGAGTGGTAGCCAGGGGATGCTCCAGAAACCCTAGGTTTCTGGGCACGCTAAGAACCTCCGGTTCTTACGCGACCTGGGTTCCCCTAGGGACGTTCAAGTGCAGCCCCCCAGCTTGGCGCAAGTCGAATTGGAAGTTCCCCCGCAGTTTGACCTCCCACGTATCCTCCACGTCGTATCTTACGAGCTTGCCCTTGCACGCTTATAGTTGCTCCTTCCGGCCTGGCTCGTTCGCAAACAAGCGCAAAACGCAAGGCAACGCTTCGACGGAAACATGGAAGACTGCAGAAAAGCTCCCCATCCTCCCCGCGCCTATCACTCGCCTCAAAGGGATTGGCGATTGTAAGGAACCCTTAGCTCCCCGGCTATCTGAAAGGCTGCGTACTTTTTTTGCGAATTGGTGAATAAAAATGTATGCTATTCGACGATCGGCAAACACTGAATTTTGCATGGATTTCGCTGCCGTATAATTATGTTTAAAAAGAGCGTCCGCTTTATCCAATTCATGTACGAAGCCCGTGTCGAGATCGACTACCCATTCTCGCATTATACGATCATCGAAAAGCCGCTTTCCGCGGACCTCGAGTACATCCTCAACGATTTCATAAAGCTATTGACCCAGAAGACCTCCCTCAAGGATTTTTCCCGCGCCTACAAGCTCGAGGATAAGGAGCGCTTATTCAAGGAATTCCTTGCTACTTTCGATCCGACCAAGCTCTGGAAGCCCCTTGAGCAGGAGGACCGGAGGAAAATGAAGGAGCAATTCATGGTTCTTTTCTCCCAGGTGCTTGCGGATTCCGCATCCCAGAAAATGCTTGCGCAGCAGATAATAAGCCAGCTGTATGGCGTCACGGTGCTGGAGCCGCTCTTCGAGGACGACGAGCTTGAGGAGATCATGGTCAATGGGCCAAAGGATATTTTTGTGTTCCACCGCAAGGTGGGTACCTGCAGGACCAACCTGCAATTCAAGGGAGACAAGGAGCTCATGGAATTCCTCCAGCAGATGGTGCCCGACGACCGCAAGCCAGCCGAGGACATCAGGCTGCCGGATGGTAGCCGCGCAAATGTGCTCTATCCGCCCGCAGTTGAGAAGACCTCGATCACAATCCGGAAATTCAAGCAGCAGCCGCTGACAATAATCGATCTCATTGCCAATGGCACCATTTCCCTTGAGATCGCCGCATTCATGTGGGTTGCAATCGAGGGCTTTAGGCTCCACCCCATGAACGTCCTGGTCGTTGGCGAGACCGCGAGCGGGAAGACAACCGTGCTGAACGCATTAAGCAGCTTCATCCCCCCATCCGAGCGCATTGTCAGCATGGAAGACACCCGCGAGATCAACCTTTTCGGGATGGAGAATTGGGTCGCCACAAAGACCACCGATGCAATCGACCTCGAGGGGCTTGTGAAGAACTCGCTTAGGATGCGGCCCGACCGGCTGATCATCGGTGAAGTTAGGGGCGCGGAGGCGCACCCGCTTTTCTATGCCATGAATGTAGGCCACCGCGGAATGATGGCGACCCTCCACGCGCAGAACACCAAGGATGTGGTGACCCGGCTGCAGAACTACCCCATGAACGTGCCCGCTAACTTGATCCCTGCAGTTGATCTCGTGTTCATCATGCACCGCATCTACACAAAGACCCACGGCCTTATACGGCGCGTCACGCAAATCTCCGAGCTTGGCTGGCTCGACAATGTTGTCACCCAGAATGAGATTTTCAGGTTCAACATGGATAAGATGCAGGCGGAGCGCACCGACCTCCCTTCGCAATGCGTGGAGAAGATGGCATCCTCGGTTGGCAAGAGCCCGGCCGAGGTTAGCGCGGAAATTAGGGCGCGGCAAAAGCTCCTCCAATACCTTCTTGAAAACAAGGTCAGCAAGATGGAGGACATCAACCTCTTCATGGGCAAGTACTATACCGAAAGCACGATTCCCCATGTCAAGGAAGGCGAAGGCGAGCCCGCCAGCCCCTCAGGGCAAAAAAAACCTGAGAAGCGCTGAAAATTTTCAAGCGGCCTTTCCAATCATCCGAATCTTCGTCCTCAGCTAGTTTTCCTTCCAAAATGGGGCGGTAAAAGCGCAACTCTTATAATCTTCGGGAGGCATAAAACTACCTCGAGTTCTGGCCGCAGGAAGATGCCCCAGAAAAGAGGAATCCTCCGCCCGGAATTCTCCAGAATTTGCAGGTTTAATCATTATGGCCGCCTTTGCTACAAGGGAAAATTCGCGCGAGGAGGTGCTTGCGCTCCTCAACCCGAGCGTCCGGGAATGGTTTTCGCGCTTCAAGGAGCTAACGCTTCCCCAGCGCTTTGGCATCAAGCTCATCCATGAGGGGAAAAACGTCCTCATCTCTGCGCCCACCGGCTCGGGAAAGACCCTGACCGCCTTCCTTTCCGTCATCAACGAGCTTGTGGGGCTTGCGGAAGAGGGAAATTTGGAGGACCGCATCTATTGCATTTACGTTTCCCCGCTTAGGGCGCTTGCGGCAGACATTGAGAAAAATTTGAATGGCCCCTTGCAGGAAATGGAGGGGATTTACGAAAAGAAAACCGGCAAGGCGCACAAGATCCGCGTTGCGATGCGAAGCGGCGACACCACTCCCGCAGAGCGTGCGAAAATGTCCGATCATCCGCCCCACATCCTCATCACTACCCCCGAATCGCTTGCAATCATCCTCTCCTCCCCAAAATTCATCGAGAATTTCCGGTGGGTGAAATGGATGATCGTTGATGAGATCCACGAGCTTGCATCCGGCAAGCGCGGAACCCACCTTTCCCTCACATTGGAGCGGCTTCAGGGGATGAATGAGCAAAAGTTTGCACGCATTGGCCTATCTGCCACAATTGCGCCGCTTGATTCGATTGCCGAGTTCCTGGTTGGATATGAGGATGGAAATCCTAGGGATTGCATTGTTGTGAACGCCCAATATGCCAAGGGGATGAAAATGGAGCTTGTTTCGCCCTCCGAAGAGCTTATCCATACGACTCAGGATGAGCTCCAGACGCGCACCTACAAGATCCTCGACGACCTCATCCAGCAGCACCACACCACTCTGATTTTCACGAACACAAGGTCCGGAACCGAAAGGCTCGTCCACCACCTGAAGACCTATTTCCCAAAAAACTACCTCGACAGAATCGAGGCGCACCACTCCTCGCTTTCCAGGGAGGAACGGAGGGATGTGGAAAACAAGCTCAAGAAGGGCGAATTAAAAGTGGTCGTGAGCTCAACTAGCCTCGAGCTGGGAATAGACATAGGTTTCATCGACCTTGTCATCCAGGTGGGATCCCCAAAGAGCGTTTCCCGTGCATTGCAGCGGACAGGAAGGAGCGGCCATGACATCTACAAAATTTCCCAAAGCACCCTGATTGCCCTAGAACGCGACGATCTGGTGGAGATGGGCGTGATGCTTCAGGAGGCCTACAAGGGCCATGTCGACAAGGTGCAGATCCCCCAAAATTCGCTGGATGTGCTTAGCCAGCACGTGATTGGGATGGCCGTCACGAAGCATTGGACGGTGGATGAAGCCTTGAAGCTCATACGGCAGAGTTATTGCTACCGGAATTTGGATCCCAAGGATTTGCATAACGTGCTCCTCTTCCTTTCGGGCTCATTTGCCTCGCTTGAGAAATACCGCGTGTATGGGAAAATATGGTATGACGAGCAAAAGCAGGAGTTTGGAAGGAAAGGAAAGATGCTTCGCGTGCTTTATGCCACAAACATAGGCACCATCCCGGATTCCGTTTCCATCACCGTGAACATGCTTCCCCTTGGCCGCCATATAGGCAACATCGAGGAGAGCTTCCTTGAGAGGCTGAAAAAGGGCGACCGTTTCGTGCTCGGCGGGAAAACCTACCAGTACGAGTATGCGAAGGGGATGCAGGCGTACGTTTCGCTCGCAGCCGGCCTTAAGCCAACCATCCCCCAATGGTTTTCGGAGATGCTTCCGCTGAGCTTTGATTTGGCAATTGCAATTGGGAAATTCCGGGGAGTACTAGGGGAAATGATGAAAAACAAGAGCAAGCCTGAAGTTCTCGCATTCATCCGGCAAAGCTGCCATTGCAATGCGGAGGCATCCGTTGCAATCTACAATTATTTCATGGAGCAGATGAGCTTCCTCAACCTTTTGCGCGTGAATTCCTTCCATTCCGAGCGGAACCTCATAATCGAGGAATTCCTCTCCGAGGGGAAACGCCATTTCATATTCCATTCCCTGTTCGGCCGCCGTGTCAACGAGGTCCTCGCAAAAGTGCTCGCGGCCAAAATCTCCCACAAGATCAACCGCAACGTGGTGATCGCCTTCAACGACAACGGCTTCGTGCTTACGATGAGCCGCGCGATCCTGGTTGACATCAAGAAGGAATTATTCGTGTTCTCCCAGCTCGACCTCGATGACGAGGCCAAGGAGGCAATCAAGCAGACGGAAACCCTCAAGCGCAAATTCAGGGAAGTTGCGGTCCGCTCCCTCATGATCCTCCGAAATTACATGGGCAAGAGGCGATCCGTTGGAAGGCAGCAGATGAGCGCGCATGTGATGCTTGGGATCTCCTCGCGGCTGGCGGATTTTCCCATAATCAAGGAGACGTACCGGGAAATACTCGAGGACCATATGGACCTAAAGAACGCAAGGCTCGTGCAGAAGGCATTCAAATCCGGCGAGATATCCGTTTCCGCACTGCCGGCGTACGATCTTCCCTCCCCCTTTGCGCAGCTCCTCATCACGCAGGGCATTTCGGATGTTGTGCTGATGGCGGATAGGAAGGCGATACTCGAGCAGCTGCATACACTTGTGCTTAAAAGGATTGGAAAAATAAAGGAATGAAGGGATTATTCGCATAATCGGTGCATCCAATATATGGCCGTTTCAAAACACAGGCGCGCATTCCTTGCAGGGATTTCCCATAAGGAAAAGCGGATAAACAAGAAGATCGTGCTCTTCATCTGCATTTCTAATTCGGGAAGGAGCCAGATGGCGGAGGCGATCTATAACTCCCGCTCTAGGCGCTCGTATGCGATCAGCGCCGGCAGCAGCCCAGCGGAAAAAATCAGCGAGGGCGCGGCCAGGGCGCTCTCGCAGTTAGGGATTTCAGCAGAGCGACTTCATCCCAAAAAACTCACGCAGGAAATGGTCGAAAAGGCGGACAAGATAGTTACGATGGGCTGCAAGGAGGCATGCCCTCAAACAACAAAATATGTTGTGGACTGGGGGCTTGAGGATCCCACTCTGGAAAGGCCCGAATCCTACGCTATAGTGAGGGATAAGATTGTTGAAAAAGTTAAGAAGCTCGTTAAGGAAATTGAAGGCTAGGGTAGCTAGGCCAGCAAGGCGCTCGAATGTCCGCGTGTTGAAGGAGGGCGGAGCTTATTTTGCTGATTTGAAACTGCTTGCAATTTCCGACCTGCAGCTTGGGCACGAGGCGGTACTCCACAACAAGGGAATTGATGTTCCCATCAATCAATTCGGCATTATCCTTGAGGGCATAGAAAGCATGCTCCGGGAAACATCCGCCCCCCGTTTACTCATAAATGGCGACATCAAGCACGAGTTCTCAAGGGCCGCGCAGCAGGAGTGGGACGAGGTGCTGGGGCTCCTTAAATTCATAAAGAAAAGGGGCGTCGAACTCATTCTCGTCAGGGGCAACCATGACAACTACATTGCCAAAATCCTGCGCAACCAAAACCTCAAATTGCACGATTATTTTTTCGAAAAAGGGATCCTATTCATCCACGGCCACAAGAAATTGGAGGGGTATGGGGAAATCCCGGAATGGGAAAGCACTAGCACTCTGGTAATTGGTCACGTCCATCCTGCCGTTTCCCTCCGGGATGAGATTGGCGTCCCCCACAAGTACATCTGCCTCCTGAAGGGTGAATTCCGCGGGAAGGAGCTGATTGTGCTTCCCTCGATTTCTCCCCTCGCATCCGGCACTGATATGGTCTCCGGTATGTATGCGCCTGAAAACACCTCACCTATCCTTTCCGAATGCGATTTGGGCGAGTTCGTGCCGGTGGTGATCGATCCGGAAGGCGGAGTCAAAGAATTTCCAAAATTGAAATACCTGTAATTAGGAGGGGTAAGGCGACACGATGCGTCAGAACCCCCTAAGGTTCTTAGCATGCCCAGAAACGTAGGGTTTCTGGAGCATAGGGGAACATCGTTCCCCTTTGTGTCAAGGAGTTCCCGAAATTGAAGTACATCTGATTGCAAACCCTTTTTATTTCCCTAAACCCAAATTATTCCCCTGCCTCCGTAGCTCAGCGGTAGAGCGTCTGCCTTGTATGCGCCTTGCCCCTTTCTTTTGGAAAAAGAAAGCGGCGATGGCTCCGCCGGAAAGAAAACCAAAAAGGGCTTGGGACAAGGCAAGCAGAAGGTCGCGAGTTCAAATCTCGCCGGGGGCTTTTATGAATTCTTTAGAGGGGGAACGAGCAGTCGGCTCAAGGGGGATCCGTCCCCCGTCGCCGACGTTCCAAATCTCGCCGGGGGCTCTAAGTTCAGGTCTAGTGTCTCGACCAACTGGTTTTCGTCATTGCGTCCGCTTGGTCTGATACGAGACAGCAATTTAAGCACTGCTCCATTTTTTGCGCCTATTCTGCGCATAAACAAGAGATCTGGATGCTAATTGCGCCTAAAACGAAAGAATCGGTTTCTACGAATTAATGGGGTGATGTTTTCAGGGATTAGGCGTCATGATGGGGCATTAGGTTTGCGGAGGTGGATCATTACGCCTCTTTTTCTATTTTCAAATTTCAGTCAAAACAATCGTTTTCTCCTTCTCATTAAAGGTAATTTCATGCCTATCGAAGAAGCCAATCCGACCAAGCAAGTTAAAGCTTGTCCCTAATTTTGCGAAACCAATTTCACATTCAAAAGGATCCCCGATTACCTGCATCTGGGCCTTAAGGATATAACTTCCGACCTTTTCAGAAACAGTTGAAATCTCAAGCTTTCTGCCCCTTTGCCAAGGGAGGCCTAATTGATCCGCAACCCAGGTGTGGAAGATGCAGTAATTGGAACCGGAATCAACTATCCCGTCGACAATAAGCCCCTTGCCTAGATGGATCAACTTAATGGGAACTGATGGATAAAGCCCCTTATTGTGGTGCCTATATTGGAAGCTCTTTGAGGCCATGCCCACCACCTAAAGCAGGCTAAACGCTTCCTCTTTTAGTGGTATTTTTGTAATGAATGGGTTTTTCGCTCCTTTTACTTGCGGGTCTTTCATGAGGTCTTTTGGGGAGTCCGAAACCGCCAAGAGTTTACCCTTTACGACCGCAATCCATTTACCCGCGTACTTGTCGAATTTGGCTGCGTTCTTCGTAAACCAATCAAAAGTCTCAATATGCGAATACATGCGTAGCACCTTCCTCCACATATACCGTATGGGGTTGGCTGTTTTTATAGGTTATGAAGAAATGCGGCACTAAAGCTCGGCCCGGGCATTGTTTTGGGTCATTAAGCGCACTAATTACTTTCGTGCCGAATCTAGCGCAATTGTGCCTGTTAGGGGAAGGAAACTAGCCCGGCTCTAAGGGAGCGCCGGGGCTTTATTTTTTTTGGAGGGGGTTTGCTTCCAAGGGTATCGTGAAGGGATCATTCGCGACGAGTTGAGCTTGCTCAACGAAAGCAGGGTGAACCGCATGGTGCCCCTAAGGCGCTTGGCGAATCTCGCAGGTGGCTCTTACTAGCTTCCATTTTAGGTGGGTATTTTAAGGCTGGATTTTCAAAAAATTGGAGGTGGGTTTCATGAACAACAAGGCAATTAGCATCGCGCTCCTTCTTCTTGGCGTCGCATTCGCAACGCTTGCGCTCTCGCAGTTCAATGCGCTCATGGTGAACAATGCGCAATCCGACATCAGCAAGGAGGCAGTTAGGATCCAAATAACCGCCAACGAGGCGCTCGCAAAGAGCTACGGCCAGACGGATGCTGAAATCGCAGCCAGCTCAAAGGAGGCAATGGACCTCCTTGACAAGTCTGCGGCAAGCCTTTCAAATGCGTATATGTTCGGCGGGCTCGTCGATGGGATACTGGGGCTTGTGCTGCTGTTTGCGGGGGTTGTGACCTATCCCAAGGAGAAATAAACATTTTCGGATAATTGCTCATTTTCAATTTTGTGGGAGCAGTGCATCACGTGAAGCGTATGGGTGACCAGAAGGACCAGATAATAACCGAGATTTACGAGGAAATCAGCGAAAACCCCAACCTCACCTCCCAGGAATTGCTCCTCCTGAAGAATTCCCTCGCAAAGCACTACCATCAGGCGAGGGTTGTCAAGAACCCGGAAATTCTCGAGAAGCTTGAATCCGAGGGCAAACTGACTCCCGAACTCCGTAAAGCGCTGAAAATCAAGCACATCCGCGCGCTTTCCGGCATCTCCAACATCGCAATCATGACCGCACCCCTCCCTTGCCCCGGAAAGTGCATCTACTGCCCCGGCGGGCCGGAGTTCAATTCCCCAAAGGCATATACTGGCAAGGAGCCGGCTGCAAGGAGGGCCGAGCAGAACGGCTTTGATTCCTATCGCCAAGTCGAGGCGAGATTAAGGCAATTTTCCCTTCTTGGCCATTCCGCTGAGAAAAATGAATTGATTATCCAGGGCGGCACTCTCAACGCCCTTCCATACAACTACCAGTACAATTTCATCAAGGGCGCCTATGATGCCTTCAATGGGATGATTTCAGGATCGCTTGAGGAAGCTAAAAAGACAAATGAAACAGCAAAGCACCGCGTCATTGGGCTTACCATTGAGACGCGGCCCGATTATTGCGCGGAGGGCCAGCTCTCAAAATTGCTTGAATTCGGGACAACCCGCATCGAACTTGGCGTCCAAAGCCTGGATGATAGGATAATGGAATTAACGAAGCGCGGCCATTCTGTCCAGGATGTAATCAATGCTACAAGGAGATGCAAGGACTCCCTCCTGAAAATCTGCTACCACATGATGCCCGGGCTTTTTGCAACCCCTGAGGAGGACATTGCCTATTTCAAGGAGCTTTTCTCTAACCCCTCTTTCAAGCCCGACATGCTCAAGATTTACCCGACACTCGTGATGCCCGGGACCGAGCTTTACGCGATGTGGAAGCGGGGCGAATATAGGCCCTATGATGCGGATACCGCCGCCAAGGTGATTGCGGAATCAAAAAGGTTCATTCCGGAGTATTGCAGGATTATGAGGGTCAACCGGGACATCCCCTCCAACCTGATTGCTGATGGCGTCCTCAAAAGCAACCTGCGCGAAATGGTTGAAAAGGAGTGCAAGGAAAAGGGCATCTCCTGCAGGTGCATCCGCTGCCGCGAAGTTGGGATAAAAATGCTGAAACGCAAGATTAAGGTCGACTATGATTCGGTGGAACTTGTCCGCCGCAATTACGATGCATCCGGCGGGAAGGAGACCTTCCTCTCCTTCGAGGACAAGACAAACGATGCGCTCATGGGCTTCATAAGGCTGAGGAAATTTTCGGAGGATGTTTTCCGTCCAGAGATAGATGAAACCACGATGGGAATTAGGGAGCTCCACGTTTACGGCCTGCAGCTTCCCATCGGCAGGGGCTTGCTGGATAAATTCAGCCCTGTTCAGCACGAGGGCTACGGGACGCAGCTCCTTGCGGAAGCGGAGCGCATTGCAAAGGAGGAATACGGGATGCAGAAGATGCTCATCATTTCCGGTGTTGGCGTTAGGGAGTATTACAAGAAGAAGGGGTATGTATTGGAGGGAGTGTATATGAGCAAGGAACTCTAATTGTCCGGCTAAAAACCCGATTACTTGATGATTTCGATCCCTGGGAATTTCTCAAAATCCTTGTCGTATGTGAGTATTTTTTTGATGTTGTTGGCATACATGATTGTAAAAATGAGCGAATCCGTAAAGTCGGCATCGTGTTCCTCCGCAATCGAGGCTGCCATATGGATAAATTCCTCCTTTGCCTCGACGATGGTAAAATTTCCATCTGCAATTAGATCGCCAATTTTTGCATTGGCATCAGCAGTCCCGAATTTGCGGCGAAGATAATTGGCAAATTCTGTCAGCACAGGTAATGGGATAGCAAGTCGTTCATGCTTCCCATAAAGTTCGTTGAATTTATTCTTGGCCACTTGCACTATCTTTCTGGCATCAGGATTAAGGGCCGCTTCATCCCCTATAATCCTATAGATTAGTACATTGGAATCGATTGCAATCATTCGTAATTACCCATTACGCCGCCTTCTGCGATCATTTCTTCCATATTTTCCAGATCCTCATTTGTTAGTTTGACGCTATCGAAATGCTTTTTGAATGTTCCATGCTTGCGCTCCCTTAAAATCAGCTTATCATCCAGCCTGACAATATTGAATTCAGTTCCCAAACCTTTGCGCAATTCTGCGGGGATCAACACCCTCCCAACCTTGTCCATTTTTACCTCCGCATTCCCAACTTCATACATAATTTACCACTTATATTATATAATTGGCAAAATTTATAAATATTGGCAAATTAGGCGGTTTTTGGCAATTTCAAGTAATTTCTGGCATTTTTAGGGGCTTCCGCAATACCAGTTCGTGCCTATGCTCTGAATGCTCGCTCTGAAGTATTTCATAACCAATTTCGCGCAATTTCTCTGGGCGCGGTGAGATTGATTGATCGCCCGCGTCAGCTGCATGAATTGCCGTACCTCCGGGTTTAAGCATGCGGAATATTTCACTATGGACTGGAACTGCATCTGCAGCAAAAGCCCTTGACCTCATCTTATCCCTAAGTTCCCGGTCCTCAGGATCCATATCCCAGGAAATCCTTTCTTCCATTCTCGGAAATCTGCCAACGCTCAGGCCGTCAGGGGTCATCGTCGCATTGGATACCACATAATCAAAGCGTATTCCTCCAAATAGCCCCAGATTCCGTGCATTAGCCCTTATCAGGCGTCCCTGTTTATATGCGGCAGAGCCTGAAAAACCCTTTTCATGCCTATCAATCCCGTGTGCATCCGCCCCGAGATGAAGCAGATGATCTGTAAGGAAGCCATGGCGATCCCCGATTACTAAAATTTTTTTGCACGCGAGATCGCCTTTCGAATATTCCATTAGCAACTCGACCAATCTTTCATGACCTCCCGGTGCCGGTTTCATAACCAATACCCCGTCTTCCCCCCGCCGGTAATTTCCGCGCTCCCGATCGCATTATACTTCTTCCCATCGAGCAGCACTTCCGCATTGCAGGGGTAGGTCGCATAGTCGATGTCCGTCTTCAGGATGAGGTTGGCAAGCTTGACCCCCTTGATGGAATGCACATCAATCTCGTATTTCGGGGTGATTTTCAGTTCGATTTTCCCATCCTTGCTCCGCACGCTAAGGAGGGGCGTTTTGGGCGATTCCCACTTGAGCTTTATTTCCGCATCCTCGTAGACCTCCGCCTCCCCGGTTGCGGGGTCGAACTCGATCAGCTGTATGAAAATGGGGATGTTGATGTTCCCCTTCTGGAAGAAGAAGTGCATGAAGGATATGAACTTTTCCATCTTCTGCTCATCCTCCTGGAAGCAATCGAGCACCGTCCAATGCCAGCCCTCCGAGACCATGGGCATCTTCATGTGGATGTTTTCGTTGTAGCAGAAATTGCTCGTGATGTTCTTCCCTATCAGCTCTTCTGCTTCCCCAAGCTTGAACAAGGAGATGTCGCCCTTCCCTTCAATTTCAAGCGAGCCCTTGCAAGGTGAAATCATCCAATATGCCAAAAGCTGGTCGAATTCCTTGAATACGCACTTGAATTTCCTAAGCTCGTCCGAGATTTTCTCGAACTTGTATGTGAATTTCAGCTCGCCCTCGCTTCCCTGCCCCTTCTTCCTGAAAGTTGCAATTACCTCGTATTCCGAGGGCGTGCCGATCCAGGAAAGCTCCCTATCGTCCTCCTTGATTGTGACTTTCCCATCCGCAAACTTTGCTGCGGCATTTGCAAACCCATCCCCGATCTTGTAGGTTTTCCCCTTGTACCTAAGCTCGTGGAAAAGCGCCCGCTGGATGTCATCATACCCGATGGTGATGAACGCCGACAGGTCCTTAGTTGTGATGTTCGCATATATCCAACCCCTCTCGCCGGATTTGCGCGGGTCGCCAAAGAGCTTTTCAGCTGTGAATAATTGGTCGTACTTGGCCGTTTCCTCCGGCCTCAACTTCGCCTTCTGCGTGAAATTGTGGACCATCACCTGCTTGTTTGTGAGCTTCATAATTCCTTATAAGCCGGATAACTTTATTATCCTTCTCGGAGGTAATTATTGCTCCAAATGGCGAGTGGAGGCACGGAATTTAGGGATGTGGGGTCCGCCCTTTCCCAACAAGTTTTTCGGTGGTAAAAATATGCAAAAAATAGTTTATTTGGTTGAAGGCAAGGACTACGGCAAGCTCAAGGACATGCTCGCGGCAAACCCCTTCGAGCGCGATTCGTTCGCAATTGTTGGCTATACTCTCAAGGAAAGCAAGCCGATGGGGCTTAAGGGCGGCTCCTATGTGCTTTATTTCAAATCCGCCGATCCGGAACTTATAAAGAAGCTCAAGGAAAAACTGAAAATGCTGGTGTCCGCAAAAGAGCTGGCGGAGAATGAAAGTACCCCAATCATTTCACTAATCGAGGAGGAGGAAAACTCCGCGACCAGCGGCTTTGGCTCAATTTTCGGCTAATTACCCCCAGCGGTACCGAGTTAGCCGTGCAGAATTCCTACTCGGGCTCATTTTCCCATTTAACCGATGGAGCCCATCGCAACGCTTATATGCCTGCTTGTTCGATAAATAGTGCACATGTTCGATATTTGGGGCGAGTGGTGAAAAATGCAGTTCAAAAAGGGTGCCGATATCCTGATCGGGAGCAAGGCCCGGGTGCAGGTGCTGCGGCTTCTGGCCAAATTCCCCCATCGCGGCTTCACTGGACGGGAGGCCGCAAGATTTGCCGGCGTTTCCGCCTCTCAGGCGCTCATCGCCCTCAATGATTTGAGGGATAATGGCGTTGTGCAGAGCCGCCGGATAGGCCGGAGCATTGAATGGAAGGCAAACACAAAAAGCGCCCTCTTCCGGCTTCTTGTACCGGTGATGCGGGAAGGTGCCTTGA
>Ga0209542_10009741_pt1 | contig 17533 bp, 18 predicted proteins | sample RifCSPhighO2_01_FD_184028 | JGI IMG/M metagenome (GOLD analysis project Ga0209542, IMG submission 184028) | Soil microbial communities from Rifle, Colorado - Rifle CSP2_plank highO2_0.1 (SPAdes) (version 2) | ecosystem: Environmental > Terrestrial > Deep subsurface > Rock core/Sediment ...
AGATATTAAAATAATTAGCCCTGCCTGTCAATCGAGAACCAGATAAAAACACCCTAGATTATCATTATATTTTTATCTGCCTAGAAGCTATCGACAATCCGACGAATTTGAGATGATTTTTCCTGATCTAGCTTGTTAATCATGAAGGAGGTGTAGCGGACAAGAATGACCTTAAACGTGTCCCGGCTAAGCCGATCTATCTCTTCTTCGGAGAAAGCATTCTTAATGGCTCTTTGGATTTCCAGCGCCCTATCTCTGTCAATGTCGATATTATTCATATTCTCGATTATCCATTCTTGATCTTCTCTCGATAACCTGTCCTGAAGCGGCACTAATAAATCGGCGGCAAAGAGCTTTTTAAATTTTTCTGCAGCCTCTTCCCGTTCAGGCTCAGTCAAGCCTAAAACGTCAAAAATCTGCCACAATACTTTTTTATAATCTCCCCTAATCATCCCAGTACATCAGCTTCCAATTGCCTCATGGTTTTTGGTTATACAATCTGGCAAATTAGAAGTTGAACTATATTTAACCTGTCATCGTAATACATTTTCCATTCGGCTACTAAAAACCTTTTGGAAGCTGTATCGCTGGGCATTTAAATTTTGATTAATCTAAGTCAAAGGCATCTCCGAGAAGACTGCCGAGTATCTCCAGGGGCAGAATCGTAAGCTCTCCGAGCATCTCCAAGGCCTCGTCCTGCAGGCCAGAATTTTCAGAGCGTTGTTTTGGCTGTTCGTAAGACATAACACAATAATAGCATGGCTATTATTAAAATCCTAATATCTAATCTAAAAAATCAAAGTTTTGAATTTAAATATTTGGATTTTGGATTTGTTTAGAGTTTAGAAATTAAAAAGGTTACCATCTTTTTTTTGAATGGCATCGGCTGCAGCGCTTTGCTGAGCTTCCTGCTTTGATGGTCCCTGGCCAGTACCGATCATATCTTTTTCTAAGAATACTCCGATCTTGAAGTTCCTGGCATGGTCGGGCCCCCACTCCTCTAGAACTTCGTAGGTCGGTGTAATTCCAACGTGCTCCTGGGCATATTCTTGAAATAAACTTTTTGGATCGCGGTAAAGTCGCTTTTCAATAATCGTCGATAACTCTTTCAAGACAAAACGATTAATAAACTTCTTAGATGGCTCATAGCCTTGATCCAGATAGATCGCTCCGATAAGCGCCTCAATTGCATTGGCCAATATGTATTGCCGGGCCCGGCCCGTATCTCTAGCTTCCCCTCGAGAAAGCAAAACGAAATCATTCAAACTGAATTCATTTGATATTTGAGACAAGATATTGGCATTAACAAGGGCCGCCCGCCAATTAGTCAATTCTCCCTCCGGATTAGGATACTTATTATAGAGGTATTCCGTAACTACTAATTCGAGGACGGCATCTCCCAGAAATTCCAGACGCTCATTATGATCCAGGTGCCATTTAGTATTCTCGTTCAGATATGAACGATGAGTGAGGGCCTGGAGAAGCAGGTCTTTATTCTTGAAATGGAATTCTATATTGGATTCTAGTTGAGAAATCTTGTCTTCGAACACAATATCAATTTACAATTTACAATTTACAATTTACAATCAATGTCTCAATATCTTAATTCTCAAACATTTGAGAATTAAGATATTGAAAATTCAATGAAAATTGAAAACTGAAAATTGAAAATTAGTTATTATTTATTCTATTCCTTCGGTTCTTCCTTCTCATCGGCGGGCATTGCCTCGCCGGAACTTTTAGCGGACTTTGTCTCGCCAAAGGCAGACTCCGTCCTGCCGGCGGTGGAGGCGGGTGGAGCATCATCTTTACCTGGTTCGCCTATCTCCCGATATACTGTACCTAAGACGCCATTAACAAACTTCCCGGAAGACTCTCCGCCGAATGATTTTGCTAATTCTATGGCTTCGTTTATCGCTACCTTAGGAGGAACTTCCTCTCTTTTCCCGAACAACAGCTCATAGAGGCCCATTCGTAAAACATTTCTATCAACTACGGCAACCTGTCCTAGGGGCCATTGGGGGGCGGCTTTCTCTATAATTTTATCTAGTTCCTTCAGATGCTTAATCACTCCATCAATGAGCTGAGTGATAAAAGACGTATCTTCCATGCCCGAGGCGAACTCTTTTATATTCCTTTCTTTAATATCCGCCAGTTCTTCTTTCTTCTTACCGCGAAAATCCCACTCGTAGAGGGTTTGCATTGCGACAGATCTTGAAAGGTGCCGTGATGCCAAAACTCAATTTACAATTTACAATTTACAATTTACAATCAATGTCTCAATGATCTAATTCTCAAAAATTGAAAATTAAAAAATTGAAAATTCAATGAAAATTGGTATTTGAAAATTAAAAATTATTTCGATCTCTGCTTCTGTTTTTCCTTCTTCTTTAATTCCTTAGCCAAAACATTAACCACTTCTTTGCCTCGATAAAAACCGCAATGTTTGCAAACCAAATGAGGCAAAACTTTCTTTTTGCATTGCGGACAATCGGCTAATTTTAGCGGCTTAAGAGCTAGATGGCTTCGTCTTCGAAGCTGTTTGCCCTTGGCCATGTGGTGACGTGGGACTGCCATAAATATTGGCCTAAAGCTTAAGGCTCAAAGTCTAAGGCTTTAGACATTAAGCTTTGGTCTTTAAGCTGTTGTAATCTTATCATAAAATAATAATTTTTGCAATAAGGGGCGATTAAAAAATCACTGATTCGTCCATCCTGGCAAATAAAAAGCCGGATTTCTCCAGCTACCAGTTAATAATGCGCATCTTAATAGGCACCCTCTGATTCCCACTGTTTAACCTTCTCGTCCAAAATTCCGATCACTCTTTTAACATCCCTTGCTGACAAATATTTTTCGGCAAAAGCAGTGTATCTCTCATGCATATCAGAAGACATGTAGGACATACTCTCCCGTTCTCTCTGAACAAGGGCAAAGACCTCATCCCGAGTCGGTTTTCTTCCTGCTAATTGGGCAAGTTCCTCCAACGCCCGAATCCATGGATACGACTCTAATACCAACTTGAGCAAGTCCTCAATTACTTCTCGGGATGCTCCCCGTTTGGCCATTGAGATGGCCATCGAAAGATATTCGTTGCGAATAAGCACAAAGGCTGTTCTTGCCCCTATCATGTACTCTTGGACCGCACTGTCTATTGTCTCGCCTGAAGCACCTAAACCGGCAAGCTCTACTGCCGCCCAATCATAATTATTAGAGTTTCTTGCTCTCCTCAAATGCTCATGGAAATCGCCGCCTCGCATAGATCTGAGTTTTTCACCCTTATTTATGAAGGTCTTGATCACAGAATCTAAAACTTTCTGTTTTTCGGTCATGGCCTGCCTAAATAAAAGAGCTTCCGCGTAAATATCCTAACAAAAGGTCGTTTTTTTAGCAAGTTTTAGGTTGCCCAGGCCCTTAAAACACCAAATGTTCGCAACATAGTTCATGTTTTGTGCTATTTGTGCCGGAACTGATCGTAAAAATTCATCGAAATATATATGTTTAATAACGTTGGTGTTTTAAAGAGCGAGGCGAGTGATTGTGCCTGTGCTCGTTCGCCAAAAACGGCTTCAATGTGCGCAGACGATCACTTGTCCACATTTTTTCCTCATTGCCGAGTTCTGTGTGAGTGATAAAATGAAGTTAGACCGTAGAACGTAGTGGGTAGAAAGTTGTTCAAGATTATTTTTCATAAAACTACCCGCCACTTTCCGCATTCTATATTCAATCCTATGCGTTTTACTCACCTCCACACCCACTCCCACTACTCACTCCTCGACGGACTTTCTAAAATAGATGACTTGGTGGGCCGAGCAAAAGAATTGGGAATGAAATCTTTAGCTCTCACTGATCATGGCGTCTTATATGGCGCCATTGAATTTTATAAAAAAGCCGAGAAGGCCGGAATAAAACCGATCATTGGCTGCGAAGTTTATATTTCTGAGAATTCCATGCACGACAAGCGCCCGAATGTCGATGACAAGCGTTATCATCTTATTCTTCTCGCAGAAAATAACACCGGTTACAAAAATTTAATAAAAATAGTCAGCGCCGCCCACCTGGAAGGCTTCTACTACAAACCCAGAGTCGATAAAGATTTTCTCAGAGGACATCGCGAAGGCCTCATTGCCTTATCGGCCTGCCTCGGGGGTGAATTATCTAGAGTTGCAGCGTCAAAAAATTTGGAGAAGGCAAAAAAAGTAGCTCTTGAGCACGAAGGTATATTCGGAAAAGGAAATTATTTCATAGAATTGCAGCAACACCCCCACATTGAAGATCAGAATACCGTCACACCGATGTTGGTAAGGCTGGCAAAGGAAACCGGCATTCCAATGGTAGCTACCCAGGATTCACACTATACTCATGCCGATGATGCCCACGCCCACGATGTTCTTCTTGCCGTTCAAACCGGAAATAAACTCGATGACAAAGATCGGCTGACCATGCGAGATGATAATTTTTCTCTTCTCAGCGGAGAAGAGATGTTCGAAAAATTTAAATTACTAGGCGCCGACATCGCCCAAGAGGCATTAGAGAACACGGGGAAAATAGCCGACCGTTGCAATGTCAAAATAGAGCTCGGTAAAATCAGACTTCCTAATTTTACGGTGCCCAGTGGTCAGACCAGTGATGCATATTTGGAAGAGCTTGTTTCTCAAGGATTAAATAAGAGATACGGCGATAACATTAGTGAACATATAAAAGACCGTCTTGCTTATGAACTAAAAGTTATCAAGCAAACCGGTTTTGCTTCTTATTTCCTAATTGTTCAAGATTTTGTTAATTGGGCGAAGCAAAGTGGAATTATAGTCGGACCCGGCAGAGGTTCAGCCGCCGGCAGTTTAGTTTCTTATCTGCTCAATATAACCAATATTGATCCCCTGAAATACGATCTGCTATTTGAAAGGTTTCTAAACCCGGAAAGGGTATCTATGCCCGATATCGACTTGGATTTTGACGATGCCCGCAGAGGCGAGGTTTTAAAATACGTAGCTGAAAAATATGGCCACGATCACGTAGCCCAGATAATAACTTTCGGTACGATGGCGGCCCGAGGAAGTATCAGAGATGCCGGAAGAGCGCTCGGTTATTCATATGATTTTTGCGATAAAGTGGCCAAGATGATCCCCCTTAATCCAAATCAGGGCAAAACTGGCCTAATGCACGCCACGGAAACAGTTGAGGAACTCAAACAAACCTATAACGCCAATCCGGATGTTAAAAAATTGATAGATGCCGCTTCAAGGCTTGAAGGCGTTGCCCGCCATTCATCAACCCACGCCTGTGCTGTTGTAATAACGCCCGAACCTCTTACGGAATATCTCCCCCTCCAAAAAGGCACCAACGAGGAAGATATTATAACTCAGTACGAGATGCACGCGGTTGAAGACTTGGGCCTTTTGAAAATGGACTTTCTCGGATTGGCTAATTTAACAATAATCGAAAATGCCCTAATGGAGATCAAGAGAAATCACGGAGTAAAGATCGACATAGACTCTTTGCCGCTGGACGATAAAAAAACATTCAAACTTCTTCAGGAAGCCAAGACAACCGGCGTGTTTCAGCTTGAATCGTCCGGAATGAAAAGATACCTGAAGGCCCTCAAGCCAACTTCTCTTGAAGATATAATCGTTATGGTTTCGCTATATCGCCCAGGACCTTTAGATGCCGGCATGGTGGAAGAATACATTGAACGCAAACACGGAAGAAAAAGAATTTCGTATCTTCACCCGTCAATGGAGCCCATATTAAAGAACACTTACGGAATTATCGTATACCAGGAACAGCTGATGAGTATAGCCAATACTCTGGCTAACTTTACTTTGCCTCAAGGCTACACTTTGATAAAGGCGGTCGGGAAGAAGATTAAATCTCTTCTTGATGAACAAAGAGAGAAAATGATAGATGGCATGGTGAATAATAAAGTATCCAAAGTAACAGCAGAGAAAATCTGGGATTTCATAGAACCATTCGCTCGTTATGGCTTCAATAAATCCCATGCCGCCTGCTACGCCACCATCGCTTATCAGACAGCCTACCTGAAAGCTAATTATCCGACCGAATTTATGGCCGCCTTCATGAATAGTGAGACCGGCGATGTCGAAAGGGTCGCTTTTCTTATAGAGGAGTGTAAGGCGATGGGAATTGAAGTCCTGCCTCCGTCAATAAATCATAGTTATGAAAAATTCTCAGTGGTGGCCAATAACGGCAAGCCCTGCATCAGATTCGGACTGACTGCCGTCAAGAATGTAGGAGAGAATGTCGTCGTAAACATAATTAAAGAACGTTCGTCTGCCGGCGATTTTAAAACAGCAGAGAATTTTGTTTCTCGAATCCAGAATAAAGACTTAAATAAGAAATCTCTTGAGAGCCTAATAAAGTGCGGGGCTCTTGATACATTCGGAGAAAGAAATACTTTACTAAACAACCTCGAGCCTCTTTTGGCTCATGCCCGAGACAAGCAGAAACACTCATCAACCGGCCAGGTAAGTCTTTTTGGCGGATCGGTTGAAACAGAACTTCCGCCTTTAAGATTATCCCCCGCCGAGCCGGCGAAAAGCTGGGAAAAATTACTGTGGGAAAAAGAACTTCTTGGATTATACGTCTCTGATCATCCCCTCAATCACTATCAGGCCGAGCTTGCTCTTGAAAAAGTAGTGCCTATCAAAAATATAACCATAAACACCAGCGGCTCTATTAAAATAGGCGGCATACTGACCAAGATACAGAAGATAGTTACTAAAACCGGCCGGCCGATGGTTTTCTCAAATGTGGAAGACCTAACTTCTAAAATTGAACTCGTAGTATTTCCAAATCTTCTCGAAAAAAATCCTGAAATCTGGAAAGAGAACAATGTTGTTGTTGTCGAAGGTAAAATAAATGACCGGGATGGCGTATTGAAATTCCTCTGTGACAAAGTAACGCCACTTACAGCTACAGTATAACACCCCTGATACTATGAATATAAACGGCTCATGTAGTGAGCCGTTTATATTCTAATCAAAATCCGCCATGAGGGCTAAGTTGTTTTGCTAGTTAATCAGTTTAACTATGACAAACAAGAGGATGCACCCGAAGTTTACTATAGCTCCTCATCTTGTTTCCATCTAAAAGTGTAGCCGCCGGATCCACCACTAACACTCTTGAGCCCAGTAAATAACACCTCCACAAAGTCACGAAATTCCGGATGTCCGAAAAGACGGAGTGATAATTCGCCTAGCATTAACTTTTCGTCAGTTCCATCAGGCGGTTCTTTTATCTCGACAACCTCAAGATTTTTCGTATCATGTCCTTCTAATATTTCTTCGACTATCCTACCTAGAGCATCCGGTGAAAGACGAAAAGTGCCTCCTTTCTTTTCATACACTCCTTGCAAGGCGTATAAAGCACGGGGGAATTTATCAACCTTGTCATGGGTATTCAATTTTCGAGATGTCAACGGACACTCTCTCCTAAACCTAGCCGAGAGCCTAGGATCATTATCGACATTTTCTCCAGCTATCGGTTCGATTTTTTTTCTCACTCATACTGACTTTGATTAAATGTTTATTACCCTGATTCTACCCCCCCCCTCAAAGAATGCAAGGTTTATTGTCAACAATGGTTCGATTTGATATGATTTTGATACATGAAATCTAATAATATCGAACAAATCCGTCATTCCCTAGCCCACCTTCTGGGGGCGGCAGTTTTGGAATTATACCCAGGCTCTAAGTTAGCCATCGGGCCCTCCATTGATGATGGCTTTTATTACGACATTGATGTCGAGGGTAAAATTTCCGATGCCGATCTGCCTAGAATTGAAACGGAGATGAGAAAGATCCTCAAAACATGGGATGCCTTCGAGGAAATAAAAGAAACTGCCGCCTCGGCCAAAAAGCACTACGTTGGTAATCCTTACAAAATCGAGTTAATCGAGGAATTGTCAGCGAAGAAAGAAAAGATTACATCTTATAAATCCGGCCGATTTGTCGATCTTTGCCGAGGAGGTCACGTAGAAAGTGCTAAGAGCATAAAGCCAGATTCATTTAAATTGTCCCGCGTCGCCGGAGCTTATTGGCGAGGAGATGAGAAGAACAAACAACTTACCCGAATTTATGGCTATGCCTTTGAAGATAAAAAGTCCCTCGAAGCACATATTACCCAGATCGAGGAGGCCAAGAAGAGAGATCATAAGAAGCTGGGTCCGGAGTTGGATCTGTTTGCATTTTCTGATTTGGTAGGACCGGGGCTCCCCCTTTGGACACCCAAGGGTACGTTGCTAAGAAATATCCTTGATGACTTCGTTTGGGGCCTACGCAAGAAGCATGGCTATCAGCAAGTAGACATCCCCCACATCACCAAAAAGGATCTGTATGAAAAAAGTGGTCATTGGGAAAAATTCCAAGATGAATTATTTAAAATAACCACCCGCGAGGGACACCTTTTCGCCATGAAGCCGATGAACTGTCCTCATCACACGCAAATATACGCCCGCAAGCCCCACAGTTATAAAGAGCTTCCTCAAAGATATGCCAATACCACCAAGGACTATCGGGACGAACAAACTGGCGAGTTATCCGGCCTTTCAAGAGTCAGAGCATTTACTCAGGACGATGCTCACGTTTTTTGCCGAATGAGCCAAGCCAAAGACGAATTCCTGATAGTTTGGGATATCGTCCATGAATTTTACAAATCCTTCGGCTTTGAACTTCAAGTCAGGCTTTCCCGCCACGATCCTAAGCATATGGAAAAGTACCTCGGGGATGAAAAAAAGTGGCAGTCCGCAGAAAAAGTTCTGAGCGATATAATAAAAGATAAAAAGGTTAAAGCCCTTGACGGCTTAGGCGAAGCGGCTTTTTACGGACCGAAGTTAGATTTTCTGGCCAAGGATTCGATCGGCCGAGAATGGCAAGTTGCAACTATTCAGCTCGACATGAATATGCCGGAAAGATTTGATTTATCATGTATCAACGAAAAGGGAGAAAAAGAAAGAATTGTAATGATTCATGCGGCCATAATGGGCTCGATTGAAAGATTTCTGTCAATTACAATTGAGCACTATGCCGGAGCTTTTCCGCTATGGCTTTCCCCCGTTCAAGCAGCTATATTACCGATCTCGGATAATCAGAACAAGTGGGCCGATAGAGTAAGCAAAGAGCTGACGGCAAATGGCGTACGCACAGAAATAAATTCCAACAACGAAACTCTGGGCAAGAAGATAAGACAGGCTGAACTTCAGAAAATCCCCTACCTCTTAATAGTTGGAGAGAAAGAAGAGAAGGCTGAGACCGTAGCCGTCCGACAAAGAGGCGTGGGTGATCTGGGACAGATGAAAATTAATAAGTTTATTGAAAAGATAGCAGACGAGATAAATAAAAAGACCCGGTAGCGCATACGAATGTACGTTACCGGGAAGACCTAACTAGGTCTTTTTTGATTTCCTAAGAATAAAAAACAGAAGCAATAAAAACAAAGCGGAAAGAACTATGATCTGGGCACCGGGGGACATTTTGGAAACCGGTCCCCAAACAGCAAAAACCATTAGAAAGTTCTTGACCAGATTGCCCAAAAGAACAAAAAGCATACCCTTAATAGATTTAGACATACTGCAAATAAATATGGCGGCCACCCGGGTTCCTGTTTCCGGAATTGCCGAAAAAGAAAACAAACCGCCGTACCCCAGCCTCTTCAATCTGGTAACGATGGGGTTGGTATCGGAAGTAGACCAGTGAAGCCATCGGTGCAGCCAATCAATAATCCTGTCCATTAAGCCCGTACTGTTCAAAGCCGACTTAACTTCTCTGCCCAGCTCGGCAGCCTCCTGGGTTGCTTGCTTCTGGACAATAGTTCTAAATATCAAATCGCGAAGCCAGATTAAGAAAAAGTACCAGAAAAGCAGATCAAGAGTAGACACAACGCAAATCGCAATGAATATCTGGAACAGAGAAAGGGGCGGAATTAACCAAGAAAGATCATAAAGATTAGCGCCCCATATGCAAAATGCCCTATTTTGAAGACTCGGTATCACCACCCAATCGGTATTAAAAAACCAGACAACAAGAGCAAGCAGAAAGGGCCAAATATACCTCCACTTTTTCAAAGAACACCTCCCTTGTTAACCACCTAGAACTTGCTATATAATATACCAAAAAATGACAAAAAGCAAGCCACAAAAAATAATTATAATAGTCGGCCCAACGGCTTCGGGAAAGTCTGATTTAGCGATCAAAATCGCGAGGAAATACGCCGGTGAGATTATATCCGCAGATTCCAGGCAGGTTTATCGAGGAATGGATATCGGAACCGGAAAGGTGCCTAGGGATATAATCCCTAAACTCGAAATCCTAAATCCTAAACAATATCAAAACTCAAAACTCAAAACTCAAAACAGAGAATATTATTCTTCGGGAATCAAACACTATTTAATCGATGTGGCAAATCCGGAAAAACAATTCACCGCTGATGATTTTAAAAAACTAGGGAAAAGAGCCATTGAAGAAATCGCTAAAAAAAATAAAATTCCCATAATAGCCGGCGGGACCGGATTTTATATAGACATTCTTCTCGGTCGGATGAATTATGCCGAAGTTCCGGCCAATCCTAAATTAAGAGCCAAACTGGAAAATCAATCGGCCGAACAATTGTTCAAACGCCTAGTAAGGCTCGACCCCGCCCGGGCCAAAATAATCGACCGCCACAATAAACGCCGCCTCATTAGAGCCTTAGAAATAGTTCTGGCCACCGGCAAGCCTGTTCCATATTCGAAATTCGAAATTCGAAATTCGAAATTCAATACTCTATGGCTTGGCATTAACCCCGGTAAAGAAATCCTGGCTGAAAAAATAAAAAAACGGCTGGACAGCCGACTAAAACAAGGAATGATAAAAGAGGTTCAAGAACTTCACCGAAAAGGTGTCAGTTGGAAACGCCTAGATAATTTTGGGCTGGAATATCGATGGCTCTCCAGATGGCTAGTTCAAAATTTAAAAATCAAAAATCAAAATGACAATTTAAAATTTAAAAGTTTCATGAATTCCGAAGAATACAAAAATCTATTAAGGGGTATCGTTAAATACTCAAAACGCCAGATGACCTGGTTTAAGAAAAATAAGGAGATCGAGTGGATCAGGACCTACCGAGAAGCAGAGCTATCTGCAAAAAGATTTATTGACCGCTAGGCCGCCCCTTTATCTTGAGAATTTTGGTCTTTTCCGCCCTCATCTTGACCCGGCGTAATTTTCTCGATTGTTTTAGTCCTCTTTAAAAGCTGCCGGCGAAGATCGCCTTGTGCCCGTTCAATGGCTTCATGGCTACGACTTGGATCTTCGTCTGGCCTAGATTTGAATCGCTCGAATATAGGCATAATTATTATTTAGGACTGGGCTCCGAAGGGCCCCGAAGCTCATCTTCGGTCGGAGTCTCTCTCTCAGAAACAAATCCAAGCTCTCCTCTTTCTCTTCTTCTCTCTCTGGCCGCTTCCTGCCTTTCTTGTTCTGTCCGTGATTCAATAGTCGCCTGCTCTAGAAATCTCTTCCTGCCAAGAGTCATTCTGGGTTGAAAATTGGTTATCAGTTTAGCTATAAGCTTACGCATACTATTTATTGTAACATATTTCTTAAAATTTCTTCGACTACTTGGGGATTGGCTCGACCTTTCGTTTCTTTCATGGCCATTCCTACAAGAAACTTTAAAGATGCCTCTCTGCCATTTTTATAGTCTTCGACCGCCTTTGGATTATCTGAAATTACCTTGCCCACAGCAAGATTTAACTCGGAAACATCTGACAATTGCTCTAGATTTTTCTCTTTTATAATTTCGCCAGGAACTCTGCCGGTTTGAAACATTTCTTTAAGCACGGTTTGAGCTCCTGATGATGAGATCTCCTGATGAAATATGCGAACTATCAAATCAGCAAACGTCTCGGGGTTGATCTTTATATCGGAGACCTCGGCGCTAACCTCTTCAGACATCCTTTTCAGCTCTGTTATAACATAATTAGCGGCGAGCTTAATAAGCCTGCCTTGATGCTCAGCTTCAGGTTTTTTAAGATGATCCAGCTTATCGAAGGACAACAGTTCACTCACTACATGCTCGTAATAATCCCCTAAGGACTTATTGTTAGTTAGGATCTCAATATCCCGATCAGGCAGATTATAATGACTCGCAAATCTTATCCTTCTTTGCTGAGGAAGTTCTAATAATCCAGCGCGCATTTCTTCAATAGCCACTTTTTCGAAATGAAGCGGCGGCAAATCAGGTTCGGGGAAATACCGATAATCATGGGCCTCTTCTTTTGATCGCTGGCTGAATGTCTGTTTTTTAAATTCATCCCAACCTCTTGTTTCCTGCTTAATCTTCTCCCCCGCCTCCAGAAGTTCAGTCTGTCTCTTGGTCTCGTAGTCAACCGAATCAGCGGCGAATTTGATAGAATTTAGATTCTTGACCTCAACTTTAGTCCCTAACCTATGCGGACTGGACGCTGAATTATGCGGACTTTTTTCGCTTTGTTCCGCGTTAGTATCAGCATCGTTCCGCGACAACGAAATATTGACCTCAACCCTCATCTCACCCTTCTCCATATTGGCTTCTGAGATATTCAGATATTGCCAGATCAGCTGAAGCTCGCTGGCAAAATCCCTAACCTCCTGGCCAGTTTCAAAATCGGGCTCGGTCACAAGCTCCATCAATGGGACTCCGGCCCGGTTATAATCAACTAGCGAAGCTTCATTTTTAGGATCATGATACAGTCGCCCCGCGTCTTCTTCTAAGTGAATCCGAGTAATTCGTATGCGCTTATGGCCAATAGCTAATGGCAGATTGCTCTGATTATTTGCTCTTTGCTCTTTGCTCTTTGCTATATCCAGATAGCCTTCATAACACAATGGCTTCTGATATTGGGATATCTGATAGCCTTTCGGCAGGTCAGGATAAAAATAATTTTTCCTTTCAAAAAAAGTATCTTCGGCAATCTTACAATTTAAGGCCAATCCGGCCATTATCACTTTATTAACCGCCTCCCGATTAATAACGGGGAGAGTCCCGGGATGTGCAAGACAGACAGGACATATATTTATGTTCGGATGCTTCTCATCCGGATCATTCAAAGAATCACAGAACATCTTAGTTCTTGTTTTCAGTTCTGCGTGTATCTCCAGTCCTATAACAGGCTTATACATTGAATTAGTTTAAAACTTAAAAATCAAAATTAAAAATAAGGATGCAAAATTCATAAATTAAGATTCTGGGCTTTTATTTTTCGTTTTTATATTTGAACTTTGCATTTTGTCTATTTTATCATTATTCAGGTAATAAAAAAAGCCCGGTAACGTCCATTCGGATACGTTACCGGGCTGTGTCTATTTATCTTCAGACTTTTCTATTTTCTGTTTTGTACCAAGGTAATCCGGCAACCATTTCTACCATGTAATCAGCAAAAAGATTGGGGTAGTTTTTTATCATAATTTCAGCCACTTTACCAAAAACGAGCCTTATTTCTTCTTCAGCCCCAGGATCAGTTCTCATCTCAATTGTGTGCCTGATAGATCTCATATTGGCGCTCCAGCCAATCGTGGTAGCCAATCCATCGGGCGCAATCCTACGCATAGCCGAAGTAATTACCTTCTTTTCATGAAAAGGCTTACCGGGTTTATCAAGCTCCATTATTCTTGCCAACTCAACCTGGAGCCTCTCAAGATCTTCGAACGTCTTGCAACATATTTCCATAAATTCAGGGTGCTCTCTTACCGCTGTTGGCGGCCAGAAGCCCAAGTCATCCAAACGAACGAACCTCAGGCTTTCCTGGGAAACCGCCGTCCCAGCTTTATGCCTGACCAACTCGTGAGTAAAGACTCGACTTACATCGGCAAAGATAAAATTAACAACTGTATGCTCGATAACAGATCCATGCCTAACTTTAACAATGTTCTGTAAATAGTCTCTGTTATCTTCTCTAACTTTGGTTACATTCTTATTCAAGCCAGGCTGAAAGCTTCTATAGCAAAGTCGACCCATCACCTCAATAAGTTTTTCGGGATCAGACTGAGCATTGCTTGTCCAATCTGGCACTCCTACATGGGCAAGGTAGGCGGCAAGGCCGCTCTCATTAATCTTCGTTTCTCCCACTATAAAGATTTTTGGTTCAACTATCCGCATTTTGGACTCCTTATTTTAAAAGTTCACGCCTTAAGATACTAACAAAAAAATATAAAATAAAAAAGCCCGGTAACGCATCCGAATGGACGTTACCGGGCGTTTGATAGGCATATTTAGACCGGGCCGTCGAATAAGCCTAGGATAAAATAAAGAGCTCTCTTTGTCATCTCAAAAACCTCTTGAGGACTCTTGGTACCGTCAATTACATACGAATTAACATGTTCTTTGGCAAAGGCGAGGTAATTCTCTCTTACCCTTCTTAGATTTTCGATCTGCTCAAACTGGTCAAGTACTTTTCCCGACTCCCTCATTCTATCTATGGCAACTTCAGCGGGAACATCATAGATTATATTGCCGTCAGGCCATATAAAGGGAACTCCGGCCTGCTGGAATGTCCGCTCCTGAATCAGCATGAGATCCTGGAAATTAGCTGGAGAATCGGCTCCAAAGACTACCGATACCGGCCCTCGATCGGCTAGAACATTGATGCCGGAAGAAATCCATGGAATAACTCTATTTTTGTAATTCCAGACTCTGTCTCGAAAATACATTTCCTGAAAATGATAGGGATGGAGCCCCGACAACTTTAAAAAGGGGTGATCTCCTTTTAAAACTGCGTATATTTCTTGGCCTGAAGGCTGGTCAGTCGGTTCTTTAGTAAGACTGAACTTAAGATCCTTAAAATGGGCCTTTAAAAAATTTACTGTTCGGGCGTACTGCTCACTTTTACCCGACCCATCGATGCCTTCAAAGGTTATAAATTTTCCAGGGTATGGATTCGATAACATGTAATCTCCTTAAAAAGAACTAGTTTATCAGAGTTTAAGCTTTTAGCCGTGAGAGAGCAAGTTGATAATTAAAAGTACCTAAAACGAATAACTCAATGGGCTTGCCCATTGAGTTATTCGGCGGAATTATATAGCTAGTACAATATTTACTTTACCTCAATTCCATAGAACGGGTCGCCCATTCTGGAGCGAACCTCGCTCAATGGGCATCATCTTATTTGACTTCAATCCCCATTGAGCGGGCGGTGCCTTCGACGATTTTCATAGCCGCCTCAACATCATTAGCATTTAAATCATTCATCTTTTTCTCGGCTATCTGCCGAACTTGAGCTTTAGTAACTTTGCCTATTTTTTCTTTATTAGGAACTCCGGAACCTTTCTCAACACCAGCCGCCACCCTTAACAAGTAGGCCGCCGGGGAAGTTTTAAGCTTGAATTCAAATGTTCTGTCTTCGTAAATAGTTACTTCAACCGGTATAACTTCGCCCTTGTTTTCCTTAGTCGCCTCATTAACCTGCTGCATGAACTGCTGAAGGTTGATGCCTTGGGGACCCAAAGCCTGACCGATCTTGGACGGTTCCAATGCTCCTCCGGTTACTTGTATCTTTAGTTGTGTTTTTATTTTCTTAGAGGCCATAAATTTATAATTTTTATTAAATTTCCAATGATTCAATTTCCTACCTGCCAACAGGCAGGTCAGCTATTTAAAAATTAGATCATTAATAAATTGATTGAAAATTTTAAATTGGAAATTGAAAATTTCTAAACTAAACTATAATTTTTTAATTTGAAGAAAATCCAGCTCGACTGGTGTTTCCCTTCCGAATATCGTTACCAGCACTTTAACTCTTCCCCGTTCCATGTCAATCTCCGCCACCTTGCCGTCAAAATCTTTGAAAGGTCCGTCTGTGATTTTAACCCTCTCTCCTACCTCAACATCAACCTTGTATTTCGGCTCCTCAACTCCCATCCTCTTCATAAGGGTATCCACTTCGGCGTCAGACAAAGGGGTTGGAATCGTTCCCGCTCCGATAAAACCGGTAACATTCGGCGTATTTCTGACGACATACCAGGATGCATCGTCAACCACCATCTCAACCAAGACATAGCCGGGATAGATCTTTTCTTCAATAATCTCCCGCTTTCCGCTCTTTATCTTGATCTTTTTTTCTTTAGGTACGATTACACCGAAAATTCTATCTTCAAAACCAAGAGACTCAACGCGCTGTTTGAGGTTTCTTGATACGGTATCTTCATAGCCTGAATAGGTATGAATAGCGTACCAATGACGTTCTCCGGTTGTTACTTGTTTAGGCATCCAAGCGCTGATCTACGCTGATTTATGCGCTGATCTACGCTGATTATCTGCGTCGATCCGCGTTTATTCCACGTCGATCCGCGTTATTTAATAATAAAAGTGTTCAATCCCCACTGTAATATAAAATCTATCCCTCCGAGAAAGAGGGCTATTGCCAAGCTTAATCCTAAAACGATCAGGGTATACTGAATAAGCTGTTCCCGAGTCGGCCAGCTCACTTTAGACAGTTCGATCTTTACGTCTTTTAGAAAATTAATAACTCGATCCATTCTAAATGTAGGAAGTGGAAAATAGAAGGTGGTTTTAACTACCTTCTACGCTCTAACCTCCTTAAGGTATTTTAAAACGCCCCGAGGCGTATTGATTTAATGATATCACCAAGCCCCCATTCTAGTCAAGGTACCAGTACTCCCCTAACTTAATTTTGCACCCCCATAATATCTAAATTTCGACTGCGACACCCAACGGCTCAAACTCGGCGTATCAAAGGATATGCCTCGTTTTCCGCCGGGGCGTCTCGCTCGAAATTTAGATATTCTAGAGGCGTAAAATTAAGTTAAGGGAGTACTAGCCGAAACTATCTTGGAACCTATATTTTCTCCTTTGATCATTCGCCTTAAATTACCTTTTTTAAATATGTTAAAAACCTGAACCTCCCATTGCAAATTTCTAGCCAAAGCAACAGCCGCTCCGTCCAGTATTCTAAGATCTTTAGCCAAGTAATCACCGTGAGATATTAGCGTGAGTTTTTTGGCGTCATTATGAATTTTGGGATCTTTATTATAAATGCCGTCTACCTTGGTGCCTTTCATCGTCAAGTCGGCATCAAGTTCATGGGCCCGCAATACCATTGCCGTATCAGTTGAAAAATTAGGATTACCTGTCCCACCGGCTAAAATTACCACCCGTCCCTTCTCGAGATGTCTAATTGCCCGTCTTCGGATAAATAGCTCGGCGAATGATCTCATTTCTGTTGCCGTCATAACTCTAAATCTTTTTGAATTTCGGCTCCCCGAACTAAGTTCCCGCCACCGACCACAATGGCTATTTCGGCAATATCCACGATCGAAACAATTTCATTGGCTATGAAATCAATAGCTTTGGGAGAAAAGTGAGTCTTGGAAATCCGTTCTCCTAAAACTTCGCCGGACATCTTTAACAATACCCTCTTTTTGGCGGCCATAAGGTAAAACTATGAAAACTTTAGGGGTCTGTTGCCAAATAGGCTTTCGTGACGAAATTTTCGTATTTCCGGCGAGGCGAAGCAAAAATTGTGAGGCATATACAATGTATCTGT